>Ga0247774_1001597_pt1 | contig 11379 bp, 11 predicted proteins | sample UWRJL001104B6_FD_179933 | JGI IMG/M metagenome (GOLD analysis project Ga0247774, IMG submission 179933) | Plant litter microbial communities from Arlington Agricultural Research Station in Wisconsin, United States - UWRJ-L001-104B-6 | ecosystem: Environmental > Terrestrial > Plant litter >... | reverse complement strand
GAAGCTTACGTGGCTGGCGATTCGTCGTTTGTCTCTAATCGAAAGGCAGTGTCGACCCTGTTCCTCGTCCGATCTGCCGGCTGCGAGGTTTGCAGGTCGTGTCCGCCCGCCTATTCCCTGTCGTTAAAACAAAAGATTGATCCAGCACGGGTGGATCGCGGGGGGGCAAGTGCGTACCGTGACCAGTCCCCCTCCAAACGATGCCGACCACCTCCCCCCCGCGGCGGTGGTCAAGTCCTTCACGCCAGCTCCAGGCACCTGCACCCTCGCCACTTCGGAATTCAGCGCCACGGCCATCCGAAAGTCAAACTCGAGCCTGGGCGCCGGCAACGAGAGGGATGGATGGGGAAAGAAGTCGCCATCGCGAAGCGTTTGTATAGGCGTCTCGCCCCGGTGGGGCCGGCCGGCCGGTTCCAGCTCATCCCACCCATCGTGCTGCCGCGCGAGGGCCGAGTCCGGGAGCTTCTCAAAGTCGTCGTCCGACATAATCCAGCCCGTGTCCCAGTCGTCCGGCCGCGAGGCTGGCGGCTGCGTGATGAGCGGGGGTAGCTTGCCGGCCATGGTGTCTCGAAGACAGCGGGGTACGATGAAACTGAAAGCCATCGACGGGGGCGAGGGAGATGGAGAGGTCCCGCCAGAGATCGAGGATCGAGATAATGCCAGGCTATCTTGAGAAAGGCATGGTAGCGACTGGCGATCAAGCAAGTGGACCATCGACGAGATCGCGTCTTGAGCGCCACTCTTTATCCTTTTCTATCCATGGCATCTCGGCCGAGGGCGTAATCCACCCATTTCCAGAATTAGATTCGCGGGGGAACCCTTCCATGACCAACCTCCCACCAAATCCTTGCCAAGCGGTCATCCTCATAGCGGCCCTTTCACTGTTGGCAGGCGCTACTCTGGAGGAGGGAGTAGTAGTATGGAGGCAATAAGACGCGGGGCCTAAGAGAAAGGATACTGCAAGGTCCCGCGGGTGCAATATCTCGCTGGATACAGTGGGCAGTCTATTCCTCCGAGGTGGTCGGCGCCGCGGCCATTTACCGGGAGCGAAAGCCTCCACAGGGGCGCCATGAAGCTGCCCCGCGTTACGTCCAGCGCTCCGCAGTCTTTGTCATCGGGTGGGACAGCATGACCTGCAACGGAGATTGGCGGGCTTTGTGCTGTCCTCGCTCCTCCATCGTCTTATTCGCGACTTTCGGATGGACTGTCAACCCGCAACTCCGACTTCCGAAAAGCCTCTTTTTCGGGCCACCCACCCGTCACGTCGTAGTGCTATCGGGCCTTAAGGGTTCGCCACGGATGAAAAAAATGTGCTCCTCGTCCGCCGAGGAGGCGGAGCCGAAACATCCTTCACGCCCAAGGTCCATTACTTCTGGGGGGAGAAAACAAAAATGCTTTCGTTGACCCAAGGAAAAAAGCATGAGAGGCAAACCATTCGTGGTCGGATCTACGAGTCGCTAGCATTTTGAGGTGTGCCACGATTGCTAGACCTTTTGGGTCTAATTTTTTTCATCATGGGTGCAGCGTACTTTCGCCCCCGAAGGAACATGTAAAGAATAAAGCTGGAAATTCTCGAAAGCCTTTCATTTGACCCGGTTTACCAATTTTGTCTGAATCCTCCGCGGTGCCTCGGCCTGTCTCTATCGATTCTTGCTTCCAGATTTGGCATTTTCGCTGGCATCGATTTGCTACAGGATTCCGAAGGCTGCGCCATGTGGCATGGCTTGGTATAGGATCCTCGACCCATGCAGCTCGGCTAGAAGTCAGAGTGGAGGAGGGATTTAGGTTGCCACTTGCTCCAGTAGTTCTTCCGATCGATTTTGATCCTATCTTGATCAAGTCGGAGCATCTTTCCTCGCCCAGCATCGCGACTTGATGCATGAGCGAACATACTCAACGGAGCATCAAGACAGGCCGACATGTCAGCCCGTCGAAAACGAATCCCGGCATCATCTCGTTCATGGTTCTTGTTGCGTCAAGTCTTCTTGGGGGCCAGAAATCCGAATGTGCATGTCACAATTATGTGATGATAAAATATATACCCGCGCATGTCGCCAAAAATTGATGTCTGCGGAACTTGAGAAGGCAAACTTTTCCGGCTCTTCATCGATCTTGGCTGTGCCTGGTGTTCCACAACGTCAGAGACGAATGGGATCAAGCGCCAAGACACAAGGACAAGCGCGACAGCCACTGCATTCAATGTCGATTTGGTTCCCTCTTTTACGCTACGTTGGGAGTGGAGAAATGAAGCTTCTACCGTGTTCCTGGTATCACTTTTCTTGGGCAGATCTAACAGCGATGGAGAGGATCGGATAGGATACTGCATTGCGAGTCTTGCGCCGACAGCAAAATCAACCCTTGTACGAAGGTACGGTCACATAAGGAATATTTTTTACGAGCCGGAGAGACGGTAAGATGATCTCGGATCCGTCTCCTCGGCTTGCCTCTCCGGCGGAGTGCAATTGTGGCCGTTTTTCGCCGGCGGGCAGTTTTCTTCGCAGGTGCCCGTTGATGGATGGCAGTCTCACGTGAGTGTCGCTCTCTGGATGGTCTGTATGCTCCTCTTTCCGCTCATTCTTCTTTCGCTTTTGCTATTCTCGATTCGGCGTTGCGCGGCCCATCTTTCAGCACCTTATGGTGCCTTCCTGTTTGCGGTCCAAGGGGCCCCCTGAAGCTAGAAGGCCAAGAGAAGCGCCAAGAGATCTCCCTCGAAGCCTCACGCCGGCAAAAAGCAATATGTTCAAATAATTGTATGTCTTTGACAAGACGCGACTCAAAAAGCCCAATTTCGTTGTCGGCACACCACATACGCCCATAGCAGCATGCCAAGGGACAGCCTTCCCTAGCGCATCCATCACTCGGTCCCTCTATTTAGCAGCTAGTCTACGTGACTCGGCAAGTATTCTGCAAAATGAACGGAGAGCCTGACGGATGTGCCACTACCGTAGAATGCTATTTGCTTTGGAATTAGCACTAGGCTTGGCGTCTGGAGGTCACACCGCCCAACAATAATGCTTGGGCTTGGGATTAGACGTTTCTGGACTCTTGGTGGGTCAGAGAACAATGTCAATCAGCATCACGAACATGTTTTTCCAGTCAAGTGCGTTCAGTCTCTAACATCTTGCTTGAGCTAGACAGCTAGGTCAGCACCATCCCACCAAATGGGGATTCACTTGTCTCACTTGTCTCACATGTCTTCGGCCTCTCTGCACTGGTCTGTCTACCTGAATGTTACTTCTCGATATCACAATTTCCCCGACCAAAATGCCGCAACAGCCATACGACAAGATAAGCATATCCTTAGCTCCTTCTTTGCTGCCGTTCGTAATACCGCTAAAGATCAAGATGATCCGACTAGTCCCAGAATAGTCAATAGCGCAATAGCTGCTTCCTTCTTCGAGCCTACTATGTAAGCCAAACGGTAAACGGCGAACGGGCCCTTGCGATTAGACTCACCTTCCCAGGGGATTAGGGGGCTTGGCAAGCCATTAAGCTTCAACGAGGTTGAAGCACCCGGGGGGCGTTGCCCTTTCAGCCAAGCCAAGCCTCGTGGAAGACATAGCTCTGTTTATGCAAGCACTCTGCGAACCGTGGTGATAAACCGTCATGACGTGGCTTCACAGACAATCATGTACAATGGAGTAGTAACAGCTATAAGTAAACAATGGCGAGGAGCTATAGTGGCTGTTCGGGGTAGCCTAGCACAAGAAGCAGATCACGAGTCCAAGAAGCTCCCCAGATGAGTGGTAAGAGAAAGCCAGAGAGCTATGTGAAAGCAACAAAAAGCGTCGGCCGGAATCGAGCAAAAGAGAAAGTTCTAAGTTGAACAAATATGTCGTTATGATTGACCATGACCATGAGCATGCAAGCGAAGCAGAGTCTCATCGACTGGCCATCTTTTGCCTATCGAGAGATGAATGATAAATACAGTGTAAGAAAATGGATAGGACAACCAAGTCAAGAGCGCATGCTCGACATGATGACCATAGACGAAGTGAAGATGGACGCTGACATGAAAGAAAATGAATCCGGCCATCCCCATCGCCGCCCCTGCCGCGAATCCCGAAGCCAATTCCACTGCTTTGCTATTTTCCATTGACCAGTTCGCCAAGGAACACCAAGATGCGTAAGAGTTGGGGCAATGTGGTTGACGTGGAATAACATCGTTAAGTACGGTTCATAAAACTACATCAAAAGAAAGAAATTGGCGCCCCAGAGGCGGGTCAATCCAAGACCACTTCCCGGGAACCGGGTATCGAAGATGGATGCCGCGCCAAAAAATATGCTTGGACCGTCCACCATCATTGCCACGAGACAATGACACTTTATACGCCAACCGAGGCCTCACCGTTGGGGGCGCCGACGTTTTCGCCATACTCGCCACCGAAGTTACCTGAATGCAGATGTTAGTGTATTGCAGAGTTGACAAAACATTATCAGGCATCTGCTTACCAGGAGGACCATAGTTGCAGACGGAGTAGTAGCCTGGGTACGAGGAAAGACCGCTCTCGCAGTAGGCAACAGCGCAGCCAACCTCCTTGGTGCTCTTCCAGACAATCTGGGAGAAGTGGCCCCAGCCGTGGAAGTTGTCCATGCTAGGCTCACTGCCGTAGGAATTGCCGTAGAGATCAATTTCGCCGTTGTACCAATACTCAGTGATAGAAGTGCGGATGAACTCGACCTCGCTGCCAAGGTTGTTGGTAGCGGCATACATGGCAATGTTTTGGCCATAGCTACCGTAGCTGCCGAGATCACTGCGTACAATTAGCTGCTGCGAGTTACTCATCAAGATAACATCTGTACTTACGTGTTGTGGCCGTAGTTACACGAGTTTGCAAGCTCCTGAGCAGCGCTAGCAAGAGACTCGCTCCAAGCGACATCGGGAGCGGAGTGGTTGTGGCGATGGATGTTGTGGTGGTAGAGGGAGTTCTGGACAAAGTCCTCGCCGGGATCGCTGTAGCTACCCGAGCTGGCACCACCATAACCACCGTTACCAGCGGGCTGCGAGTTGCCACCTCCGTACGAAGGCTTGTTGTCACCGCCGTGACCACCATGACCGCCGCGTCCGCCTTGGCGGTCGTCCTCGGGCTCGGACTTCTCTTCCTCGTCGTGGTAGTAGACAGAGGGCTCTTCGGTGGGCTTGGCATGGTGACCCTTGGCGGGAGAACCATCGGGGTAGACGTAGTCCGTAACGCACTTCGTCTTGTATTCCGTCACCTGGTGGCGCTTGGCCAATGGGGTCGCCATAGGGCTAGCCATGGCCAGCATGGCGTTAACCATGACGAGGGCAGTAGTAGAGAACCGCATTTTGACTCGTGTCTAGACCGATGTTAGCTTGTTCGTAAAGCGATCAAATCGATATTGATGCAAGTGAAGACCATCAGGGTTGATGCCGAGAATAACGCGGGAGACGCATTTGGGATATTAACAGTCTTGCCAGTCAGGACTCGACGACCAACGGATCCCTCAAATTTGAGAGTCTGTCAAAATCGACCCGAGACAAAACAGTTTGTGCTGCCTTGTCGCATGGCTGTCACCAGGGGGGACGCCGCCTTGTATTTGGCAAGACCACTTTGGTAGGCGAACAATGGTACAAAACAAGACCTTGTATCCGCCATGAAGGAACGCTCATCACCGTGATGAGGAAATAGCAAGAATCATGACTAACCTTAATGTGATTGTTTGATGGTTCTTAGTTCAGTTTCGGGATATCCTGATCCAATAGTCGTGATTGTCTAGGGATCCAGTCCTGAGTTGACGATGCAGCTCTGAGTTTGGAAAGCGGATCAACGTCGAGAATATATATCGAGTCGATGCAGTCTTTTTCAGATGCGGTTGTGTTCGGCAGCACTGCTGATTCAACCTTGCTCCGTCAACGGAAGTCGTGATATTCTCTGGCGATAGGTGTGAGGTGTGGTTGCTCAACAGCCCAGACCGAGTTGTTAATCAGGTTGGCGTTGGACGAGATTCGTCAAGATATCTGGAGAACTGGTGATGCGTAAAAAGAACGGAAGGACAAGGAACGAGGCGGACTCCGGGTCGAGACTTCCAAATCGAACGAACGAGGGGATTCAGAGTGATTCACCGCGGAAATGCAAGCACCTGAAGTAGTCGAAGTCGACGAAGGGAATGAATGGATATGTCTGTCGAAGAAAGGAGTGACTTTGACGAGACACGAGCGGCCAGGAGACCAAGCGAGCGGAAGACCGGATGGTTGGAGGAGAAAGAAAGCGAACGAAATCGGTCGGTAGAGGCGGTCGCTACGTGAATCAAATAGAAGGGAGGACAAGCTCAGCGGGATGGGGAATATCGGCACTTTGTAGGGAACGGGCAGCCGACAGTCGAGACCACCACGCTGGGAGAGAGGAACGCCAAACCAGGGTTAGCAGGGGGCGTGTGTACGAAAAAAGGGAAAAGAACGGTGGACGTGTTTAGGCCAGCCAGGTATCTGCAAGGGGGCGTGCGAGTGGAAATGAGGATGTGATGGGGGAGGGTGAATGGCGTTCGTATTTTCTCAGCTTTGACTGGTGCTGAACCATGGCCACAGCACCAGGTCCAGGTTCCCCCGACCGATGCACATCCGTGGGCGTCAAATTTGGGTAATTTTTGGGTCGCTCGACCTGAAGCTGCCTAATTCGCATCTAGGAATAGGGAAAGCGGAAGGATCTGCTGCGGGAAAGCGCTAGACTAAGTTGCTTCTTATCCTCAGCCTTTGCGCTTGCCATGCTGGCACCAGCGATTCCTTGGAGGTCGACACCGCACCTTCCACACCTGGCTTTGCACCGAACATGGCCATGATTTGCCTTGAATGAACATTTGGCTAGCGTGACCGCCACTCTTGGGCCAAGACCTGAATCAGATAGGACAAAAATGAGGCGAGAACTGGGCTGCAAAACAACACAAACAATGATTGTCGGTCGACCCATTAGTATTCGGATTTCATAGCTCATCACTCTTACCATGACCAAATTCCGATTTCTTCGTCTATTGGGTAGATCCAGAAATGTGGGAGATAGGGAAGGGGACAGGAGAAGACAGGGAGAAGCTAGCTTGTGCCAAGGGCCAGACCCAAATCAACCCCCATTTCTCCTCGAAATGATGGAATTGAGGCATCTGGGACTTTGTTCGTCGAGGGAGGTTGGTCGTCATCCACCAAAAAGCCCCTGCGGCAATTCCCCCGTGCAATCTGCGGGCCCCAGGTACACTTTGTAGATGAACACCGGGGGCGTGCATCCGAACGCGCTTCTCCGCTTTGGGCAACGCAATATCTCCGCGACGAGTATGTCACTGCCCGCTGATTCGTCTCTTGCCCAGCGACAGACGAAACGACCACAGAAAACCGCCAGAAAATGTCTTTGATTTCCTCCATTCTATGCGGCTGCTCTCCTAACGGGGCAGTCAAGGATATGTCAGGATTCCGCAAAGCGCCGCCGAGAGAAGCAGCGTTTGTGTAGACAGAGCTCTACAAACTAGGATTGATCCTTTGGGGGGAAAATTCCATGAATAGCTCTGTAGACGCACAGAAGATGGGCTGCAGTTGTAACAGACACGATGTTCCTCAACGTCGCAGGGACTGACGAACCTTGATCCCGCTCGCTCCTTTTCCTCCGAAGAATGGTGCCACCGACGTGCAGGACCTAAGAAGGCGGTCTAGTGACAGCAGATGACTTCTAGAATCAGGTGAGCGCCATTGCCGTACTCACCGCGGACAGCAACGAAATCAGCCACAGGATCACATTTGGCGGCGCAGAGCATTCGTCAAACGGTCCATTGTGATCTAGATTCTATCAAACATGACAACAGCTCACCGCACAGTTGAGGAAGCCTTTGTTTGCCGCGATCGTATCTCTCTACCTAGAGGGCCTGGCCCAGAGTTGTCATCAAGAGCAGGGAAATTGAGACCAAGCAGCATCGCACTCTATGTCCTAAATGCTGCCTCGATACCGCTGCTGATGAACTGCAGCGGTTGCGGTCGCTGGCGACCACTTACGGATATGTTGGCGGTCCACGTTGACAGTGGACAGTAAAAAAGAGAGGCAACGTGAGGCTGATGGCTGAGATTGCGGCAGCCGCCAGGAGATGGAGAACCTCAGGCAATCAGAGTAGGGAACTTGATAGAACCACAAACGAAGAAAATCCAGCCTTGCAACGTGGACATCCTCATGCATGTTAAATCAGCTCTCGCTGCCCAACGCGATCTGGCACAATATGCGCAATGCCACGATAGTGATGCGTGGCCGCACTAACAGGAGGCTGTTTTTGCGAAATATTATTGGCACAGAAATAGGGGTTTGCAGCTGGAAGGGCATGTAAATTGGCACTGGCCGGTCAGCGCTCGGTTCATCCAATGTTTGACCGACCGAGCATGTCTCCCCCGTTTTGGGGCCCCTTTTCGCTGTTTTCGCCTTGGCGCTTTTTGAGCACTTTCGCGGGTGCATTCTCGGCGCACCCCTCCCGCTCTAGGGTAGCACTCCCTCTTATTCATCCTTCCCGCCCAGACGAGCCAATGATGGGTAGGCTATGTCAGATCCCAGTTAAGATCCCCCCTTTTATGATTTTCCGATGTTTTCCTCCAATGATTGCCACTGGTACCTTGCAGGGTGGCACCGACAGGGAAGGAGTGAACGACGGCCAATGTCGGGCACTGGCCCACTCAGAACCTCTTGCTCATCATCCCCACAGCGGAGCTCAGATGGAACCGGGCTGCCAGGCCGGTCCTGAAACGACTCTAATTTCGCTGACGCTCGGCCAAACACCAATTGCAACCGGCGAGGCGCCTTGCCGTCCACGTCCCCTCCAGCAGTTGGAAGGTGCCATCTCGGATCTTAACGAGAACAATTTACGAACTTGTACTTACGTGCAGTGGAGATCTAAATCTCATCTACTAAGACTCCTGCTCGACGACTAGTAGGGGCAGGGTCACAGGGGCACAGGCTGGGGAATCGCCAGAAGCTTTAAATTGCTTGATCTCTGGAGAATGAAGCCATCATCAATCCCAGCCATTCTCTGCTCTCATTTTGGTCCTGGCCTGCGGCTGCTGGTTGATTGGCGGGTCCATTCGCGCAATGAACGTCTTAACCCCCGCTTTTGGCCTGCCACGTTCCGAGCAAACTCCAACGAGTACAGGCCTGGGCTCGAGCCCGGTCCCGATGCACTGATGCAGTACGAAGCGGGGAAGGTCTCTGAGGTTGAGAACGCTGATTCAAAGATTCTGGACAGGACGAAAACTCTTTGGTGTAAAAGCAACTAGTCAAATGCTCGACACCGAATAAATTAACATCCACAGGCGATGCCGGCACATCTTCCGCTCAAATTCATGCCGTTACTGGGGCACTGGGGTGCATGCCGACCGGAGCGCGGCGGCTCAGCGCGGCGGCTCAGCCTCTCATAGGCGAGGAGCAAGGATTGAACCATTAAGATTTCCTGTCCAAGCTGGCACCCAAGAATCTATGTTTCCATGATTCGGCCTGAGGTCTTCGGACGAAGGATGCTCGTTTCTTGGCGTTTGGACTGCTGGCGCAAGGCGGCTGCCAGCTGGGTGGCCCATGACATGATGACCTCGGCATGCTTGCGTGTTTTGGAGTCATCTGGTCGGGGCCGGGCCTGGCGATGCGCCCAACCAGCCGCCGGATGCTCTTGCGTTTGAGGCTGAAGACTCGGCCACGTCTTCCACGTTCTTGGGTAGCAACAGCTGAAGCTTGAGCTAGCTCGTAAACATCCATGTTTAATGACAGGAATGGCCTACCAGGATACGGATGGCTGGACACGTAAGCGAGCCATAATCGTTTGCCAGAGCAGCGAGAGCACGACGTGCGCTCCCGAGACTGCTAATAGCCTAATACGACCAGTAAACCTTGAATGGGAGATTCTAGTAGCGCCGGCTGCCGGCTTTGTAATCTCTATGTCTCGTGGTATTAGGAATGAAGGAGCGTTGGGTTCCGCCCAAAGCCTCTGGACGGCCCAAGGATTTCTTCCTGCGGCTGCAGACAACAGTCTCCACTGCACCGTACGACGCCGTCAATATAGTGAAACACGCCAGGGCCTGGGCAAACGTGATGTTGCTGTCTCTTCCCGCTGGAAACTCCTGCACAGTGCAGCAACCCACCTCAGCCCGCCATCCCTCCTTTGTGATGGATGGATTGGTGGATTTTGAGCCCTGAACCTGGCCCCTACCTGTCGAAGAATGATCACAGCCCTTGAGCCAAAAGGAAAAAAAACGCCTTACCCTGAACGGGTGAGGGGGGGTTATTTCTAGCAGACTAGGGAGATCTAGAGATCGAAAATGATGGCAGGAAGATGAACCTAGAAGGCGATCATAGCCGGGAGATCCCTTCGAGGATTAATCGGATGAAACGCGATGGCGTTCACGGTCAATCTCCAATTTCTTTGTTTTTACCTATAGAGATGGATCGCTAGCTGTAAAGACCGGTTCCCAGCTTGTCCCTTTGGCTGAACAGGAGACCCACCAGTCTCAAACAACACTTGAGATGATGCCTCGCCGTCAGTGGCGAGTTTGCAGGCTGTCCTTTCATTCCGGGTTCCGAAATGGCGGGTCGGGGCGCTGATTCGGACACTAAAAATCCGAGCCTGGTGCCGCATTCCGACACGCGCTACGCAGCAGTCGTGGAATGGAGCGAAGAAGGCCAAAATATCCCAGGCCCTTCGCCCTTCCTGTCGGCTTGCTTTCAACAAACACTGATGACCGAATAGCGCCTGTTGGCAAACGCGTTTTCGCGGCCCAATTTGTTTCGTGTCATTCCCCGCGAAATCCCTGGCTATCTCAGCTGCAAGCCTCCGTCCTTAGTATCTTTGCCTTCGGCTTCCTGCTTTGGCCATGGAAGTGTGGGGGGACCCTTAGGCTTTGGGGGATGCGGTACGCAGGAGAGTGGGTTGTCGAAACCACCGCGCTAGGCGTCACGGCGCTCCTCCAGCGGCTCCAGACATGGATGTGCTCGAGGTTTGGACGATTCCATGTCTCCTTTTGCAAAGAGCGACGCACGATGCGCCCCTCAGCTTTGCAGATTCCGGGCGTCAGCAATCAGCCGCTTAACCGCCTTGCTCTACAAGTTTCCGTGCAAACGCTCCGTGCCATTCGGAGTGGGTCTGTCGGGCGCTTTGAATTTGATCTAAATAAATCCATCCAAGATGCAAAGTCTTCACCCGAATCGGCCTAGTCCCCGAACCCCTCAGCGGCTCAGTCCCGCTCAAGTTCTCGATCCCCTCTATGCCGTGTTGCATCGAAGAGGCTCTCTCAAGTACTTACAACCTGGTCAGAAGGGCTGTAGGCGGTTGTCAAATGCATACGGAGGTACGAAGTGCCCAAAAACGACAGTCCAGAATCGGGTTCTCTCACGTGGCATACGACTCGGGCCAAGACAT
>Ga0247774_1001595_pt1 | contig 11392 bp, 6 predicted proteins | sample UWRJL001104B6_FD_179933 | JGI IMG/M metagenome (GOLD analysis project Ga0247774, IMG submission 179933) | Plant litter microbial communities from Arlington Agricultural Research Station in Wisconsin, United States - UWRJ-L001-104B-6 | ecosystem: Environmental > Terrestrial > Plant litter >... | reverse complement strand
TTTGGATGGCGTGTGCGGTAGCTCTTGTGCTTTCGTTTGCTTGCTCCGACTGTGGTGATAGGTTTGAGGCTTTGTATGATCTAATGGCTACACGCTCCCTCTCGAGACAATTTTCTATAAACCAATTCAGTTCGTTTACCGATGAGTTATTCTTCAATTCGGGTTGGGATCCACTTTTTCCGTCTCTCGAATACCGACGAGATGACAGATAGTAAATGTAGTTTTGAACATGATTGTGCCTCGCGAGCTACAATCCTGAAATCTGCCTCGACTCCCCGGCTTTGTTACGCCAAGAAAAAACCGGAAAGAAAGGAGTGTAAATGGATTCCGCCCGCAGAGATGAGAGTAAGCAATGAGTTGGCAGATGCCTTATTCATCCAAGAACTGCTTTGCCGACTTAGGCTCTCGACTCTCGTTGCCCATGAAGTCTAAGCCACCAGATCCGCGAAGATGATCTGCGAGAGATCAAAGATCTTGCCCACATCTAACATCTTCGTTTCTTCATCCCTCCCGGGGAACCAAGATCTTCAGGGTCCAAATCTTATGCCGAACAGTAAGCATAGAATAGGAACCAAGGTCAAAAAAGTGAGAGCTACCGATTTCGGGCTGTCCTGGTATTTCGATTACCGAGTTAAACAAGCCTCGCGCTCCATTTCCCATTCAACAAAAATGCCCCAGAAATGTATGCCGAGCTTGAGGCCATAAGGTGCCATTGCAGTCGAAAAAAGCCATCGATTACGCCGGCACCCATCATATATAAAGGTCATGATTTCTTCAGTCACGATTATGTCCGAGGAGCGAGTACGCAAGCTGCCAGACAGCGCAAAACGATATTTTGCACTATCAGGCCCCATCTATCTTGAAAAGACCAAAACCCCCTTTCCCTTCCATAACAAGCAGAATCCCATCCCTGTCCTGTGTTTCCCCAAAGCACCGAGTACTAAATGAACCGCGAACGCTGCAATCAGCACCAGACGGTTCCCGCGCCCACGACTTTCCAGGGCGCCGAGGACTCTGCAATAATGCGCCTCCGCTTCCAGGTTCTGAAAAACTTCTCTCGCCTTGTTGCTGCCGGTCAAGGGAATACAAATGGCAGGCCAGGACAACAAGTGGCAAGAGTAGGAACCCCGTAGAGACCTCAACCTCGCCCTGTCCACCCGGTCCACCATAGGAATCTGTTTCCTCGCAACTACGCTCTTTTGCTCCGGTACCTATAAAATCTCCGTAATCAGAATGGAAAAGAGATGAACCCGCCTTCAGCTATTAATACGTCGCGTGTATGCTAATCTTGAATTGGGTGAGATGTGGGAAGGGTAGTTAGTATTGTAGTTGGGATGATGTAAAAGGAAGAAAACGTCAAAAACTCCGCCAGCAAACCCTGCGACCAAAAATAACAAGAAAAATGAATCTGTTTCTCGAGAAACCACAATAGAACTCCACCGGTCCAAATCTCCGTACCGTTTCTCCCGAATTTTGCGTGCCATTTGGAATTCGCCTCTTTCCGTGCTCCGTTTGCCAGATGTGAGATGAGAAGTGAGTTCCTTCCACGGTGTCTCCAGGCTGCGTCCATAGACCGAAACCGCCGTCACGAAGGTTGCACCCTCCTAGCCATTCCGTCCGGGTTCCCTTTACCAACACCAGTGACTCCTATGTCCATTCTTCACAAGTTGCTTGTACTATCACCGAACCCATGTGACCATCCTTACTCCGTTCGTTCTGCCCGCCCGAAATATCCGCCACGCTTATACATGCGTTAAGAATGGAAAAGGTAGTCCATGATGACTGAACAGACCAACACCTCAGCCCCCCGCCCATTACGAAAGCCGAAAGAAATAGACGCACTCCAGGTTACATGCTACTGATCGGTATCCGTTCATGCCAAAAGAACAAAGCTTCGACTCCATTTCTGCCGCCAAGCCACCCGTCGATGATAGATGAAATCAAACTCCAACGTCGAATGATGATTGCTTTTTGTCCACGAAAAAAACACCCACACTCCACCATTGCACTCCGATATGCCCATATAGCAGGCACCGCCAGCCAGACCCAGAGGGTAAATGTCGAAATCCTTTTTCTCTCGCCCACCAAATGCCACACGATAACCTGATGTAAATGTATTGAAGCAAGGATACCCACTTGCATGTCGAAGTCCCCGTGCCTCGCCAGGCGTGAGAAAGAAATTGATCCGATTCCCGCTTCGTCGACTCCAGCAGTTTCCTGCGCCGTCCAATATATGCATCATGCCATTTTGATCTCACAACAGAATGCGACCGACCTTAGCCCCACTAGCGAGCAGGAAACAAGCTTCAAGGCCACCCGGGACGCATTGGGTGGTTCGGGTCCTTCTAAGCCCAAACACTCGTTTGTCCACCAAGACCAGACGACTGAGGCCAACCACCGCGGCCCCAACCTGCGGCCGGCGAGGCCAGTGGCGTCGTGGACCGCTTCGCAGCTGCGTTCGAATTGGCGTTCGCCGCAGGCGTCCCGGATGGTCGCGTGCCGATAGGTGCAACCGTGGGGGCCGGCTGGTTGGGCTTTGATGCTCCATCCCGATTCGGGGATCCACCACGGGACGAGGAGGAATCGAAGGCGCCTTTGCTGCCGTTGGGGTTCGGTTGGGGGCTGGCCGTGCTGTTGGGTCGCGAGCCCTGGTCCTGGTTCTGGGCCGTTGGGCCGGCCGAGTCAGGAGCAGATCCAGGCGCACCGGCATCGGCCGAGGCTTGGGGTTGGTTTCGGCCGAGCTCGTAGGCAAGCGGGGACGTCCCACGCAGGCTGGCCGGGCCACTAGGAACGGGAACTCCTGGTCTGACGGCGCCGGTCTCATCCACATAACCACCATTCTCAGCAAACGGCCCTTCCTTATACAGGGCGCTTCGCTGGCGGGCGATCAGGTCGCGCGTTTCCTCCTCCGACAACGGCTTCGCGGCGTAGGGAGCTTCAGCAAGGACGGCTGCTATCACATGCAAATGTTAGCTCAAGTCCATCACAGAAACGTCTACATTGCGAGCTTTAGGGAATCGATGCAAGAAATAGTAGGGCGAGAAGTGCACTGTAAAGATTGTGACTTGGGGGCTTCCCCAGCCACGACTTGAGACTCGACCTCCCATGGCCAAATTCTTTATATATTGTGTGCCATCTCGTGACTGGTGATTCTCGTGCTAAACTGCTGAGGGTGGCCTACTTCGCTGATATTGCTGCTCCGTATGAAGATTTCGGAGCTCTCGTTCCCGCTGAGCCGCCATCCGCCTCTTAGCCTGCATGACTTGCTCTGCCTCGTTGGAGCCTCGCGACGGCTGGTGGCGCTGGTTTGCGTAGAACCCTTGGACGTTACCTGAAGGGTGGCCGCGAGGTGCATCGCCGAACTCGGACCCATGTGATCGACCCGAAGCCGCGCCACCAGATGCTCGAGAAACTGGCAAGAAATCAAGTCAGTATCAAAGTAAATCGTAGAGGTATTCAGTTTGCGACGTCAGAGTCCCGGCAGCCTTCAGCCAGCGCAGGTTCCACACGCCGCACAACCATGGAGATGCTTCAGATTACTCACGTCGACCTTGTACTCCAAACATCTTCCCACTCTTCGAGAGATTCTCGTAGGCACGATCGACCTCTGCATTATTTAGCATTAGTATTGAAATCTGTGGTTTCCCGAAGCACGTCGCCGCGTCACGTAGTAGCCATCAGGCGCTAGACATGCAAGCCTAGGAACCTTGCCACACTCGCGGCACGGTTCCAGATGTGCTAGCCCACGCCGCCGCTCCCCACCCAGCGTCAAACATACCGTCGAACTGGTACGAGAAAGCAAACTCATCCTGAGCAGTCGGTCCGGTTGCGCCTATATCCCAAATGTCAGAACATCTTAGTCTCAGGACTGTCGAGGACCGCCACAACGCCATCATACCCGTACGAAGCGAGGGGGTCTGGTGATCCCAGTTATTCTGCTGGCCTGCTCCGGGCCACTGGCCGTTATTGTCGTAGTATGACATGCTGAATTAGTGGACCGAGCTTGTATTTGGCGTGGAACCGGTTGGCAGCAGGATGTGTCTGGAAGGCGACGTCTGGGAAGCTAGCCGAGGCGGTCTTCCGGCCAACTTGGAGAATCTGGCTGCGGGATAAGAGAGATGTTAGTACAGACAAATTACAAGACGGCGCATCATGGCCCAAACATCGTCAACTATCGGGAATTGCGAAAGAGCGCGACAGGGAAACGAGAGTGGGTGAGCGCCCAAAGAAATTTCCTGCCCGAGTACAAAGCAAGGACCAAGGAATATATATCTTCAGATTCGCGTTGTATCGATGTCCACACCCGTCGCGACAACAAGACGACTCACCCAAATTTAAACCTCTTTCCTGCCGAAGCCAACCGACAGCTCTTGTAAGAGAAAAGGCAGCCCGTAGAGCCCCTCGACGGATCGCAGCGAGTCTCGCGATGTAGTGAAAAGGTTGCGGCAGCCTAAAGGCTCGTCACCAATCCTGCGATGCGCGAGATTACTACCGCGATAACTTCCGTGTCTTGTGCGAGAAATCTGGCGTCAAAAAAAAATGAGCAGCCGGTCTGTTACCGGAAGCAAAACCTTAAGCGGTAAAGTGATAGAGAACAGCGGTGTTGCGAGTCGGGTGAAGAATGAACACAAAAAAAAAGATGCTGCGTGCGGCGACGGCGACAACTTGGAGAGTAAGAGGGAAAAAAGTTAAAAGAGAGCGTGCAGACTAGAAAGGAGCGACCAGCGGACTGACGGGATGGGGGGCGACGACCAAAGAAAAAAAAAAGGTGACGGTCCACGGCGCAATTGGGAGTGCCGGCACCCCGCCAAGACCACACCAGTAGGCCAAATTCGCTAGATCCACTAGGCGATAGACGGAGCAGAGGACGCTTCGTACTTGCCCAAACCAACACAATGCCAGCATGGAATTGCAGCGTACAGGGTACAGTTGGGTACCTTGGTCGCTACACGGCTGGTGCCTCCCGCTGTAAGGTGGTCAAGAATTTTAGGGTCCGCACGCAGGGACTGTGCTAATCTTCCCGCGCAGGGTGCACCTATTGCGGGCTTTTTGGCGGCTGCCACCTGGTGTAATTGTCTGGCTCGGGAGACCCAGTCAACAGACAAAGGCAGATTGCTCTTACCCGGAATGGTGAAATTTGCCCCCTGTCCCCAGCTTGTATTAGTACCCCTGAAATTGTTCTAATGGGGACACAGCGGAGCTATTGTGGAAGCTCCTTCCCGAGCTTCCACGAACACTTGCACCTCGAGAAGGCTCCCTCATGTCCACGCGAGCATCTACGAGATTGGTGAACTTGAGCCGGGTTTCTTGAGCATGCAAAGTCGGTATTAGGTTTGCATCTCATCGACTATCCACGCTGCGGATACAACCGAATCTCGACGTCCTGGATGAGATCCTTTGGCCACCACGGGAAGTACCGCCGCCCCAGGATAGGAGCTTCTCGGTCGATCACGGTACACGTGGGACATTTCGTACTGTGGGGGTACGGGCTGCACAGTGCCGGCAAAAGTCGTCCAACTCACGATGGGTTCGGACAAGCGGCAGTAAGAGCGGGCAGTTTGATTACTCGGGGCAAACAAGAAGTTCACTGATCCATTTGATGCGATTGCCTCACGATGCCTTTTGGCAGCAGGCAAGAGCCACGTATCGCCAGTCGTCCAATGCAAAGTGCGAAATAGTATTCGTTTCAGCATCCACGTCAACGTCGGGATAAGCCGAGCGGCCTAATCATGTTTGCTAGAATCAGGAAGTCCGCCTACCTGCCGGAAGGACGAGGGCACAAGGCTAGCAGGGTATTAAATGAGAGGCAAGATTGATGATCACGGTGTCCGCATGTCGCCGAGCTTACTTCCTTCCTACTACAAATCCGCTGACTTACCCACCAGCAATGACCTTCATGAACATTTACTGACTGTCGATTTGGTCGAGCTTCCGACTAGTTAGTCCTTTGAGATGAAGATGTCTGTCGCAAGCGCGTCTCTATTTTATCCACGGTGCAATCGCCAAAGAACTGAGCACTAGACATCACATGCCTCAACAGGGTTTAGATGGCTTGCCTACGAGCACCGGTCTTCGAGTTAGACATTTGGTCTCCTCCAATTTTCAACTTGTGCTCAAAGGGCAGCCTTGCCTCAAGGCGTCACCATAGTGGTGGGTCTGCAAAGACGGATTCATCCGACATCTGGAGGAACGATGCGGGGCCGCTACCATGCACTCGTCCCGCCTTGCCGCTTTTGTGTGCATCTGCAAGAACAAGTCAGACCCGTGCAATCAGTCTGGTGTCGAGTCGTACAGGCGTCCCTGGTACTGTATGTCGTGTAAGTTGAGTTCTCATACAGAACGCTGTTCATTCATTCTTGGACGCGACAGCGGCGAGCAGATGCCTCGTCCGCAAACGGACTGCGCGCCGACTTCTTCATCACCCATCAGCCTCTTGGCTTCATTAACCGACACAGAAAATGCTTGAAACTTGAATGGAACCGGAACGGACTCAATAGCCACAGTGGTCAGGCAAGTCTGACAAGGCCAGGGGAGCTGTCGCCAGTCCAGGCGAGCCCTGTCTGCCCCTGACGGACATCGTTCCAGATCACCAGCTTGCCACGAAGTACTCCTTCGCAAGGCTTCCGCGAGACTAGAGGCGCCCTGGGAAGATGCAATTATCTGTTCCTCGGCAAGGGAAAGTTCCAGTTGCCGAGTCTTGGATGGGTCAATCTCATTCACAACAGAAGTGTGTTAGTCGGATGCGGCTGCTCATTGCTGCCTCTCAGCCAGCTCTTTAGCCTCTGTCTCAAAGCTCGGTCAGCGAAATTCCCGACGGTCTGGATACCCTTATTTCCCAACTGCAGCCAGTTTCGCTTTCGTCCAGTCTCAGATACTTCTAGACCTTTTCGAAGTCGTTGACCCCGAAAGTCGGAAACTCACTCGGGCGATACCATGGCAAAATGTCCGCCTGGAGCATTCTCATAAGTCTTCCCGACCTCAGAACATGAAGACTCTTCAACCCTTGGTCCTATCTAAGCTTTTGGGCTCATTCTTTGTTTTAAGCTCGGACAGTGCGAATTGGCCATTGTTGTGCCGCTCTCAACCGCGTTTGAGTGTCTGCACGTCAAGACACAGTGTCGGCCGATGCGTTATTGGCGCACGTACCATGTCGTTTTTTCACAGGCGCCATATCCGGCTTGTAAAAATCGTCGGCCCCGAGCCTCCCACCGGACTTTGGAATCCAATTTTTGCAGATTTGCAAAGAGGACCCTTATTTAGGTAAAAATCCGCGTGGGCATCCTCGCAATGATGGCTCTCACGACATCAAATTGACGATGTCGTGCTTCCAAGGTCATCAATCCGCAGCAATAGAAATGGATTAAGGACACTCCACTCAACTTCCCAGCAACCTGGTTTCTTATGAGACAGCACCCACCGTGAGCTTTGTGAACCTCTACATCGGCAAAAGGTGTCTACGATAACCCAGGACTACGGGCCCCTATTACGTTTACGCCTCGGCAAAATAATTGCGGAATTGTTGCGCTGTCGCAAAAAAGAAAGCGACTCCTGCTGGACATTCTGGTTTCGTGAAGAGGCACGGATCATAATGCAATCTATAAAAAATCCGAGCTGTCACAGCCCGTCAACTTATGAGGATCCCGATCTCGCGCGCCGTGAGAAACAAACCGATGACATCAAGACCCCGATTCCTGGAAACAGTCCAGCAGCCAGAACAAAGAGGCTGCAGGTCGTCGTGGCGGATACCGTACCCCCACGACCTTCCAGAACAAAACCAAGATGCCTGGACGCGTGCAGTCTGCAGTGCCATGCATGGTACCCATTGCAGAAATCCGCTGTGTCAGCATTCAGCAGGAAAGGTGCCAATTTGGGACCCCTTTCCGCTGTAACACTCCGAAGGCCGGCCCAATTTTAACTCGGCCACCCCACTTCGAGGCTGTTTGCTTATTGAATTGGAGCATCCCTGACTGTCAAATCTCCCAGTGTCTGGCGTAGCCGCCCAACCACACATCTCCCCTGTGTGAGGTCGACCTCGTCTCTCTAGCTCTCGTTGCTGGTAAGGTCCTATGTAGGGCCCCGTTTCTGGTCACTTGAGCGAGTAAGCAGCCGGATCACGGATCCATGTGATAGGAAGAGGGTGTCGTACAAATCAGACTGATATGTATTCGCTGGCATTTCAGGTTTGATTTCCTTTTACTAGGTAGTACTTTTACGTGTTGCGGCCGGACGGGAGGACGTGTTGGCCCGCCCGAGGTGGTTGTTGAACGTTAGGCTGAGTGACATTTCATGATTTTACCGTGTCACGAGGATGACGGATGTCGCTCTCTTCGTAGCTTGAAGAAAAAAAAAACATCGGACGAGAACGACGCTAGTGGTAGACCTACAGGGAATAAACATGGCTGCGTCGGGTGAGAATCGACCATATCCGGCGGATAGATGAGTCGAACCAGCCGATGGTGTGCAGGGCGGACGCACTCCCTAAACCGGGCATTTTCCATGAGCCCGTGAAGGGGAAAAGCTCCCCCGCGCTTGTTTTCTAGTAGGTTTACTTGTCTCCGCATTTGCTATTTTTTCCCCCGGTGAACTCCATATTTCTGTCGCCTAGCGCATTTGACCATTTACACGGCGAGCATTTATCGACAACGAAGGTATTTCGTCCAGCGTCGTGGCACTCTATTCTAGTATGCAAGCCGTCGGCTATGTTCCTCAGCGACTACACGCCGATGCCGAGGTTTACAATTTCTAAGCATGGACTATGAATAGATTTCCCCGGCACGCGCTTTCAACGACAGGGCTCGCCATCCAGATAGCGCGGGGCGGCCTGCAGCTCTTTGCAGTGATGACGACTACTTTCCCTTGCCCAGCGCCTCAGCATAATGTGTTCTGCATGAGGACGTGGGGTCATTTTACCGGGTCCTCGCATACGAGTACTACCTCCACCAAGGACCTCTGTCCAACACTTTACTCTTCATGGGCTGTATATATCCAAATCCTGATTACCGATGCATCATCAGAGATGCAACGACCTTGAGCACAGGAAGTTGCAAGTTGGGTTTATACAAGTGTAAATTCTCGCAGCTCTCTTTCCTGCTCCATTATCTCTCCACTCATGATGCCATGGATATAACACTCCCCAATGAACTTGTATGCTTCGCCGGATCCATCGTTGCTCTTCCGTAACACGACGGGGACGCTACAGCCCAAAAGGACACATGCGATGTCCCCCTTTTCCGCGCCGGGAGGGGCCATTCCCACGGAACCGCCTTCAGTCACCAAGAGCCTTCGTTGCATCGCAATAGGGGAAGTGGTATCGACCAGCCTTGAGGCAAAGCTTTCCTCGAACGCCGAGGGCTCCCAGCTGATGCTGCCGATCGAACCGATCGAATCATGGCAGAGCTGCTCGAGGGTGCGGCCGCGCAGAAGCAAGCCCTTGTTGGCGTGATACCAGGCCAGGGCGGACCGGCACCGGCCGGGGAGGCGTTGCCGAAGACCAACATCTTCAGAGATGGCGACAAGATGCAGGAGCTCGACCCGGAATGCGTCTGCGTCGGCAAGGTCGGTGAGGTAGCGGTCCGCGCGGTCGAGGGTTAAGCATCGGACGATTTCGGTGAGGAACGGCGACTGTGCCCGGAGTCTGGTAGACCTGCGGCCTCGTTCAGGTTCAAGGGCCGGGCTCCTGGTATTCAGGTCCGAGGTGGCTTGGGTTACGGGTGCCGCCTCTTGTTCTACCAGGTGGTCTGGAGAGCTGAGCACCGTGCCGATGCCGTCTATGACATCGACGAAGACGCCTCTGCAAACAAGTCGGCCCGATTGGGCATCGAGAGCGGTTTGATGCTTGCTGCCGGCGTCGGCACGATACAATTCGCCTCTCAACTCGACTCGCCAGCCGGCTTCAGCCGTGGGTCTAAAGTTTCCGATATGATGTCGAGCGCTCTGGCTAACCATGAGAGGCGTTACCGAGGGCTCGGCCCGGACGCGCCAGTCTGGCACCCACGAGGGGAGTGTGGTTGCCACAGAGCCGGACGTGGTACTACCGGCGTCACCGTTGCTGGTTGGCGGCCGAAAGAGCTGGGCAAAGCAGATGACGTCGAGGTTGTGGTAGGTTTCGATAAAGGACACCACAAGATGTTTGTAGATGACTTCAACATCTTCCATGTACGTTGGTCGGCCGACCATCTGGCAATCGGCATTCTTGGCGAGACCCAGGAGCGCGTATATCCGATCGCGGGGGTCGCTGAGCTCGTACGAGCCGGTGTAAGCCATCAAGGCGATGAGGCCCATGTTGTCCGTGTAGCCAAGTTCACCATACCACTCACGCAGCCGGCAACGCCTCCATGCTGAGCTCCATGACGTTGGCGGCATGAGCGAGCTCTCCGGTTCGCTGTACCATACCGCCGAGATGGCCGTATAGAGCGTGTCCGCGAGGATCTTCTTCCTCCCGCAGAAGAATTCCAAGTTCCTCGCCACGACGGACTCTTGCAAGGTCCACATGCGCGTCCACCATGGAGTTTGGTAAAGTTTCGCCAAAGCCCTCCATTTCTCGGGAACCCTCAGGTCAGGAAGAACCTCTCGGCTTCCAATCTTGTTTGACCACTCAACAATGGCCCCATGATTGTCCTTGAGGATGTGCATAAAGTCCACCGCCTCGCAAAGCTCGGGGGTTTCAGGGCCTAGCCACGCAATGGTCCGTGTAGAACGCGCATATATCCTTTGCATTAGCTGGACTTGAGATGCGCGCTCCTCGAGATCCCGCTGGTTGATGCAGATGAAGTCCACCCAGACCCAATGGACATCCTGGAACTCTTCGAAATCACAGATGGCTTCGAGGATGGGATAGAGGCTGTCCAGCACGGGGAACCGATGACCGTCCAACCAGATGGACTGCCTGCACTGCGGGGGCCCCCAGACGTATGAGATGGTAATGAATGGCGGGCAGTCGAGTGAATCGAGAGAGTGGTTTTGAAGGTGCCCGCGGATCATCGAACCATCCTTGGTGCGATAGATACGCAGCAGTCGGAATGGCGCAAGGGGCGTATATCGATAGGTCGAATCCGTGGATTCCTCCATCGTGACCTAAGAACCCAGGCAATAATCAATTTCGACGTTGTTACGGGCATTCATTCATTCCGATATGTTGGGTTTGCGGACTCTGGTCGGCATTTGCGCTGATCTCGACTTGCGCGAGAGTCTAAATCGACGAGCGTTTCGGCACCCGTGCGAGAGGCGAAAGACCCTTCCCCTCATCCATAAGCCATGCCGGATTCAATACCATATCTCAGCTGCTTTTCTTCATGTACGGCGGTGGTGAACCGGGCGATTGACCCTGCTTCGTCGATGCGTCGTCGCAATCATCAACGAGCGCCGTCGACTGTATAGATACCTGGGAGGATTC
>Ga0247774_1001594_pt1 | contig 11394 bp, 7 predicted proteins | sample UWRJL001104B6_FD_179933 | JGI IMG/M metagenome (GOLD analysis project Ga0247774, IMG submission 179933) | Plant litter microbial communities from Arlington Agricultural Research Station in Wisconsin, United States - UWRJ-L001-104B-6 | ecosystem: Environmental > Terrestrial > Plant litter >... | reverse complement strand
GCTACCGACGTGCTGGGGATTCCAGCGCTGACGGCGATTGTCAGCGGTATTGTCCTGGTTGCAGGTAGGGTGCTTTCGGGTTTGGTGGTATTTGCGATCGGCTTGTATTTGGCGAATCTGGCCTTTAGTTTGATTGCCAGTTCTGGAACTCGCCAAGCGCGGCTTTTGGGCCAAGCGGCTCGGATCGCGATTATTGCTTTTGTTTCGGCCTTGGCGCTGCAACAAATGGGCATTGGTAGCGATATTGTGAATTTAGCTTTCGGGCTGCTGCTTGGGGCGATCGCAGTTGGCATTGCTCTAGCTTTTGGTTTGGGCGGGCGCGAGATTGCGGCCGACCAAATTCGCGAATGGTTAGCGTCGTTTAAACAAGATAAGACGCCGCGTTCGTAACTCTATAAAAAGGCGTTTGTACTTGACAAACGCCTTTTTTTTATAAAAAAATTAATTGCTCGTCCGCTAAAATAAAAATAACCAGCATTGAGGAGACTTAAACCATGACTGTTTTAACTTCTCTCGAACAAGAAGAAATCCAATATCCCAGTAGTGACGGAGAACCGATGGCGGAAAGTGACATCACGCGCGATTACATGACTTACGGCGTGGAAGCTCTGAAGCTGCACTTTCAAGGGCGATCGGATGTATACGTGTCAGCAAATTCTTTCGTCTATTACGAAGAAGGCAACAAAGCAGCAGTAGTTGCTCCCGATATCTATGTAGTATTTGGAGTCATAAAACGCCAAAGAGATAACTATAAAATCTGGAAAGAAGCAGGGATATCCCCGCAGTTTGTCTTAGAAATAACCTCAGAAACAACTCAAGATGTAGACCAAGAAACCAAACCAGAAATCTATGAAAGTTTGGGAGTAAGGGAATACTTTCAGTACGATCCGTCTGGGGATTATTTGAATCCGATATTGCAAGGATTACGTTTAGTCAACAACCGATATGAGCCGATTCCTGTCAATAATATCGCCTTCGATACGCTGTGGCTGTACAGCGAAGTATTGGGACTGGAATTGCACTTAGTCTCTGGAGAATTGAGGTTTAGAAATCCTCAAACAGGAGAGTTTCTGAAGACTTACCAGCAATCCGAACAAGCGCGGCTGGCGGCGGAACAAGCACAAATGGCGGCAGAATCAGCCTTGCGCTCGCTCATTTCTCACCTGTTAAATTCGGGAATGAATTTAGAGCAAGTTGCACAAATGATGAATTTATCGCCATCGGAAGTTGAACGATTAATAGCGGAAAATGAATGAGCGATCGCCTGCTTTCTACCTTCCGATTACAGCCTCGGATCGACAGGTTCGCTCTCCATCGCTAAAACTCCGAAAACGCACTCGTGAACTTGTCTCAATGGAGCACCCGCAACAAATCTCTCCAATGCTTCTACACCGAGAGCAAACTCTCGCAACGCCAAAGAACGCTTGCCGGAAAGTCCGCGCGATCGCAGTCTTTCTAAATTTGCAGGCAAAGAATATTCCAGACCGTAAATAATCCGCAAATACTCTTTTCCGCGACATTTCACCGCAGGCTGTACGAGTCCTTTCCTATTTTTTACAATAAAATCCATTGGTTTAACAACCATTCCTTCGCCTCCCGCCGCCGTCAGTTTTTCCCACCATTGAATCCCTGCGGATCTGCTGTCAAAATCGGCAATTTCAACTATTTTGTACTCAGTAGCTAACAGCAATTCAGGGTCAGCTTTACAAATTTGTGAAATCTGTTCCATGTGCCAACAGTGATTTTTGTCAGTGTGAACAGTTCCCTCGGTTGCCAAGATGTGGAAAGGCGCTAATTTGAGGTCCAAGAGCGATTTCACTGGCCAGCAGTAGCGCTGATAGGCACGAACATAGCGATCGGCTAGTTCGGCTCGCTCTTGATAGCTGGTTAGCAAAGAATTAATTTCAACTCCCCGCTGGTTTGCCTGTTCTAAGTTCTTAATCGCCTCCGCAAACCCGTGACGAGATGCTGTTCCCACGGCGGCGTATTGCTCTTTCAATAAACCTTGAGCTTTTGCTGACCAAGGCATTAATTCGCAGTCCAAACACACCCAATCGGTTTGAAATTTCTCCCAAAAATTGCTCGCAGTGAGAGCGACATTTACCCGCGCTAAAAATTCTCTTTCTAAGGTAGAATTATCGAAAAAATGCCGTCCCGTGCGGGTGTAGCAAATGCCCATACTCTCGCTGAGAATGCCAAAGCGGCGTAAAGCTGCCGAGGCGTCGCGGCACACGATCGCAACTGCACGGGAACCCATGTGCTTTTCTTCGCACACAACTGTCGATATCCCCTGCTGTTGGTAGTAGCTAAATGCTTCGGCTGGATGTTCTAAAAGTCCTGGTTCGTTGGAGGTAGCAGCGGGAGACATTGTGGGCGGCAAATAAATCAGCCATTTGGGATTGGCTGCAAACCGACTCATTACTTCTAGGGCTGCGATCGCATTTTCTTCTTTAATCGTAATGTTACTTTGCAGGCGAGTTGAAATGATGCGTTTTCCGAGTACGTCGCTAATGTCGAGTACGTCATCAAACTGCTGTTGGGCGGTGAGATTCACTGCCGCCAAACCGCTATCGATCGCGGGTGAATTAATGTCTCTATTGTTAAGTGGATTTGGGCTGTCTTGAAAGAGGATCGGTTTGGCAGGTTCGCAGTAAATTCTAGCAGCATGAACGCTGACAAATTCTCTTTCGGGATACCGCAAAGCTGTTAGTTTGCCACCGAAAACGCAGCCCGTGTCAATATCAACAGTATTGTTCAACCATTCTGTTTCTGGAACGGGGGTGTGTCCGTAAACAACCGCTGCCTGACCTCGATATTCGGCGGCCCAATTGTAGCGGACGGGCAAGCCGAATTCATCGATTTCGCCAGTAGTTTCTCCGTACAAGGCGAAATCTCGAATGCGGCCCGATGCCCGTCCCTGAAATTCAGCTTTCATCCCGGCGTGGGCGACGACTAATTTTCCGCCATCGAGGACGTAATGCCCAATCAAACTATCTAAAAATTGGCGAATTTCTCGGACTGCTGATTCGCGCAATTCATCCGGTAAAGCGGCAATTTCTGCTAAGGTTTGTTCGAGTCCGTGGTTGATTTTGACATTTTTGCCGTTGAGTTTTCGCAGCAGTTTGATGTCGTGGTTTCCAGGTACGCACAAAGCTGTTTCTGCCAGTACCATGTTTCGCACGAGTTTGAGGGTGTCGAGAATGCGCGGGCCCCGATCGACCAAATCGCCCAAAAACACGGCTTTACGCCCTTCCGGGTGCGCGTAGGTGGGAAAATTCCCCAAATCGGATTCGCTGGATTTTTGGATAATTTGATAGCCCAACTGTTGCAGCAATTGTTCCAATTCGTCGCAGCATCCGTGAACGTCGCCGATGATGTCAAAAGGGCCGCTGTCGCCTTTGCGATTGGTCCACAAAGGTTGTCTCTCGACTTCCACCGCGTCGATTTCCTCTGGGGAACGGAGGACGTAAACGTACCGAAATCCTTCGCGATCTAGAGATTTGAGCGATCGCTTTAAATTCTGAACGTGGCGGCGAATTACATGATTTCCAAAATTGCGGTTTGCACGTTTTTGATTGCGATCGCCACACAATTTTTCTGGTAAATCTAGCACAATAGCAACCAAAAAGCAATGGTATTTTCGGGCTAATTCCAACAAAGGTTTGCGGCTTTCCGGCTGAACGTTGGTGGCATCAATCACAGTTAGCTTACCTGCGGCCAGACGTTTAGCAGCGATTAAATGCAATACTTCAAAAGCATCAGCGGTGGCCGCTTGATTGTTTTCGTCGTCGGAAACCAGACCGCGGCAATAATCCGATGAAATGATTTCTGTAGGTAGGAAATGCTGCTGCGCAAAGGTGGATTTGCCGGAACCGGATGCACCGATGAGAACGACTAAAGATAGTTCGGGAATCGTGATTTTCATTGTTTAATATAGATTTTTTACTCGTTTACTCGTTACCAGGATATTCCTGGTAACGCAGATGCTTTGGCTCTGCCTCGAATTCTCATCGAACGAAAGCGAGGCAGAGCCTCTGGGCATCGGTTCCCAGGCACAGCCGGGGAAGCAGTGAAGTCCGATCGAGACCCCAGCCTCGCTTACATGGGCTAAGGGGCACAGCGACAGGAACCAGTTAAAATGCGATCGGCTAAATCACAATTACACTGAGTCCTACTCTCCGATCGCCATTTTTTCCATTCTAGCCAGAGAGCTTCATCTGCAAATTTTGCCCATATATGGTTTAAGTTGATATAGCAAGGCCTCTACAGTGCGTTTAGCTTCTGCTGTTAGGCGATCTTTGGTGCGACACCAATCAATAAAGCGGGTGAAAGTTAATGGCTCGGGCTGGTCATTCATTGGGATAGTCCTACTTTTCTTCAAATCAGCAGCTCGGAATTTTAATAATTTAGGGATGTGTTTTACCCTTTACCTAAAAATCCCATGCACATCGAGAATTCAAATGTATCAAGTTTGGCAAGGTTGTCAGAGAACTGATCTCAGTAATTCGGTTGTAGCTAACGTCTAGATTCTTCAGCGTCGTGAGTTGAGCTATGGTTTCTAAAGAGCGATTGCCAATCCCATTTCTGGATAGATCCAGAGATTGTAGTTGAGTCAAAGCTAGCAACGGACTAAAATCTGTCTGCTGTGTCAGGTGGCTTCCATCAAGTTTCAGATCCGTCAGATTTTTCAGGGTAGAGAGGGGAGATAAATCGGTGATGGGATTATCTGAGAGATCTAACACCCTTAACTCGGTCAAAGCAGCAAGAGGACTCAGATCTGTAATGCTATTTTGACCTAGATCGAGTTCAGTCAGATGTGTGAAGTTCGCAAGAATGCTAATGTCGGATAGCTTGCCGTAGCTATAGCTCCTCGCATAACCATCGGGATAAGAACAGCCATTAAGATTCAGGCTAGTTAGCTGGGTGAACGATGCCAAGGGACGCAGATCCGTAAGCTGGTAGGAATGCCCATAGGAGTAGGAAGACCCGTCAAAGAAGTTCTGAAGCCTTAATTTTGTACAGGCTAAAAAGATGCGTTCCCAACTCTCACTCTCTAGATCTGTCCTGAGATCGTCAGGTAACAAGCTCTTTACATCCTTTAAAGGAAACTCGTTATAGTAGTCGCTAAGACCTAACTCTTTGCAGGCTGAAAAGATACATTCTTTAATCTCATTCTTCAGTGCTGTCATGACTTGAGTAGGCATCCAACTCCAGACATAGTTCCATTCAACCAGTTCTAGCAACGCCTCGACAGTGCGCTTAGCTTCTGCAGGTAGGCGATCTTTGACGCGACACCAATCAGCAAACGTCTTCAATTCGGACAGATCAACTTGGATAGTCATAAGATTAGCGATCGCAACTATTGATAACTAATCAGACGAGATGGCTAAGATTTCGCAATTTAACTCAACTGTTTTACATCTGGCGATGTCGTTCGATCGATTTTCAGGTTTCTGTGGCAAAAGCTTCCGGGTCAACACCCCAATTTACCCAGCGAATGGCTTTACGCGCAGAAGGGAGGTGAGGAGGAACGCGCAAGACATGAATACGATTCGTGCTAGGACAAGTCATTTTCAGCAAATGAATCGGTACCATATCGACTCGAACATCAATTTGCAATAAGGTATATTCGCGCCAACTATCGAGTTCAACAGTTTTAAGTTCTTCACAAATGCGATCGTAGCCAATTTGTTGGATCAATATTCTACGAATTTCAGCATTGTTTTCGGTTAGTAGCCACTCAGCTTTCCACTCGTTCCGATCAGTCCAGTATTTCCGAGGAATTTCAACAGGAAACTCAAATGAACCAAAAAAAGTAACTTCCAAATTTTGATTTGGATGGTTAGCGAGTGCAGCGACTGCTGAGAAATCTTCTTGAATGGCATTATCGAGTAGAGAAATTTTTTCTAAGCTTTGTAATTCTGCAATTTCGGATGGTAATGCTCTGAGCCTATTACTCTCAATATCGAGTTCTTGTAAATTTGTGAGCTGGCCGATTTCGGGTGGCAATGCTGTGAGTCGATTCCCCCGTATACTTAGTTTCTGTAAATTGGTGAGCTGACCGATTTCGGGTGGCAATGCTGTGAGCTGGTTTCCCTCTAGACGGAGTTCTTGTAAATTTGTGAGCTGACCGATTTCAGGTGGCAATGCGGTGAGTAAATTATAACCTAGATCGAGCCATTGTAAGTTTTGTGGTTGCCCAAGTTCGAGTAGCAATGCTGTCAATTGATTTTCCAATGAAACCACGGATCTTAAAGCCGATAATGCGAGGCCCTGTAAATTTTCGAGTTTGCCCATTTCCGTTGGTAAGGCTGTGATTTTTAGGTTACGTAGAGAAAGTGATTGTAAATTCTTCAGTTGTCCAATCTCAGAAGGCAACTTTGTAATCCGAGATCCGTTTATTGCAAGTATTTTTAAGTTTTGTAGCTGTCCAATCTCAACAGGTAATTCTGTTACATTAATTTCATTTAAAATAAATTCTTGTAAGTTTTGTAGTCTTCCTATATCGGGTGGCAATATTGTAAGATTTCTTGGATTCTCTATTCCATGCAGATGTAGTTTTTGTAAATTTACTAGCTGCCCAATTTCGGCGGGCAATGCTGTAAGGTTATGCTTGTTTATAATAAGTTCTTGTAAGTTTTGTAATTGTCCGATTTCCGGAAGTAAATCGTTTGTGTTATGACAATGTATTAAAGAAAGTTTTGTCAGGTATTTATGCTGTTGAAAAAAATCGGATGAAAGTTCTTCACGAGTTACTTCCAATGTATCAAGTTTCATGGGATTCTCCAGGTATTAAAATTTGTTTGGGAGAGCGATCGCCATCAAACCTACAAAAGGAAGTTGCGCGATCGCCAAATCAGCAATTTTCAGGTTTCTACTACAAAAGCTTCCGGGTCAACATCCCAATTTGCCCAGCGAATGGCTTCACGCGCAGAGGTGAGGTCAGGAGGAACCCGCAAAACGTGAATATGATTCGTGCTAGGGCAGGTCATTTTCAGCAGATGAATTGGTTCAACATCTACCTCAGCATCCATTTTGAGCAAGGTATATTCACGCCAACTGTCTAGTTCTACAGTTTGAAGTTCTTCACAGATGCGATCGTAGCCAATTTGTTGGATCAATACTCTACGCAATTCCGCATTATTTTCGGTTAGCAGCCACTCTGCTTTCCACTGACTAAGGTGAGTCCAGTATTGCCGAGGAAATCCAGCCCCAATCCCAAAAGCCCTTACTTTCAACGTTTGATTGGGATGGTTGGCAAGTGCTGACAAATCTTGAATCGGATTGTTCCTTAAAGAAATTATTTCCAAGTTTTGTAATTGTCGAATTTCAGGTGGCAATTCTGTGAGCTGATTATTCTCTAGATATAGCCATTGTAAATTTTGCATTTTTCCAATGTCAGGTGGTAGTATTGTGAGCTGATTATTCTGTAGAGAAAGTTCTTGTAAGTTTTTCAAATAACCAATTTCAGGTGGCAAGGCTGTGAGCTGATTGTTAGACAAATAGAGTTTTTGCAAGTTTCGCAAATAACCAGTTTCGGGCGGCAAGGCTGTGAGTTGGTTGCTAGATAAATAGAGTTTCTGCAATTTTATTAGCTGTCCCAATTCGGATGGCAATGCTGTAAGGTGATTTTCATCGAGAGTAAGCTCTTGTAAGTTTTTCAAATAACCAATTTCAGGCGGTAAGGCTGTGAGATGATTTTTTCCTATAGAAAGTTTTTGTAAGTTTTGCAGTTGTCCAATCTCAGGTGGCAACGCTGTGAGCTGATTTTTTTCTATAGAAAGTTTTTGTAAGTTTTGCAGTTGTCCAATCTCAGGTGGCAACGCTGTGAGCTGATTATTCCCTAGAACGAGTTGTTGTAAGTTTTTTAAATGACTAATTTCGGGCGACAACGCGGTGAGCTGATTATTCCATAGAGCAAGCCCTTGTAGGTTTTGCAGTTGTCCAATATCAGGGGGCAATTCTGTGAGGTGATTGCTGCGTAAATTGAGGAATTGCAAGTCTTCGATTAGTCCTAATTTGGATGGCAAAAATGTTATTTTATTTAAGCCTAAATCGAGTATTTTTAAGTTTCTTAAATGTAGGAGTTCTAAGGGAAATACTACAAAATCATTTCCAGACAAACTAAGCTCTTGTAAGTTGTGCAGTTGACTAATTTCTGGAGGTAGTCCTGTTAAATGATTTCCCTTTGTGCCTGCGGTAACAATATCTATTCCTAAATCGAGGGAGCGCAAGTTTTGCAGTTGTCCAAATTCCGAAGGTAATGCTGTGAGCTCATTTTCACTCAAATTGAGGTGTTGTAAGTTTCTTAGTTGACCAATCTCGGGGGGTAATACTGTGAGGTAATTGCTGCGTAAATTGAGATGATGTAAGTTTTTAAGCTGTCCAATTTCTGGGGGTAGTAATTCTAACTCGTTTCCTATGGGTCCGTAATGATCTCCTTGTAAATAGAGGTAGCCTAAGTTTACTAGCTGTCCAATTTCAGGTGGTAGTGCGGTGAGATTACTTCTTAGATCGAGAGAATATAAATTTTGCAGTTGTCCAATTTCGGACAGAAACTCCTCAATATTGTTACAATTTAGTACAGAAAGTTCTTTTATATCTTTATGTTTTTGAAAAAAATCAGATGGAAGTTCTTTAAGATTTGGGTTCGATAGATAAACGTTCATTAGATTCTCCAGTTGCTCAAATTTCCTGGCTCGTGCTTTGAGGTCGATAAGCTTTTCGAGGCTTCTGCGAAGCGAAGCGATCGCGATGAAACCTGACAAGAGAAGGTTGTGTAATCGCCAACTCAGCAATTTTAGGTTTCTGCGGCAAAGGCTTCGGGGTCAACGTCCCAGTTTGCCCAGCGAATAGCTGCATGGGCAGAGGTGAGATCGGGAGGAACGCGCAAGACGTGAATATGATTCGTACTAGGACAAGTCATTTTTAACAGATGGATTGGTTCGACATCAATATCCGCCTGAATTTTCAACAGCGAGTATTCACGCCAAGTATCTAGTTCTATGGCTCCAAGCTCTTGCACGATGCGATCGTACCCAATTCCTTGAATCAAAACGCGCCGAAGTTCTGTGTTTGGTTCTTCCAGCAGCCATTGCGATCGCCACTTCTGTGACAAAACCGCTCCATACTTCTGGGGAATCTCGGTTCCATGCCAAAAATAGTAGCACTCCCAGTCTGACCATTGAACAGCAGGCTTACCATCTGCGTGAAGCTCATGAAGCCGATCGTCTTCAATTCGCATCACCGGAAGGGTGAGCGCAATGACTTTTGTTGTTGTCACCCAATAACAAAAGAGCCCCGCTTCAACCCCATCTACAAAAGGCATCCACACAGCACAAAATTGCTCGTGTTGAGGGCTGCTAGTCGTGGAATTGACACATATAACAGCCGCCTCAATAGCCCCCTCAATCTCCGTTCCAGTCGTTCCCACAACATTCCCACCAATATCAAATGCAGCCCATATTGCAGCATTCCTCGCCTCATCCCTCGCCGCACGATACGCAGACTGACTCGGATCTTCCGACGCAGCATCCTCCGCATACTTAGACGCGCGATCGCTCGGATAATCATCTTCAGGTTTCCAGCTAGCCCTAAATGAATCAGCAAATGAATCAGCCCATGCAGATCTAGCAGATTGAAATGCAGCACCACTCCCAGGCTTCTTCACACCATCCCACACTGCATTCTTCGCATTATCCCAAGCAAAAGAAAACGCCCAATCAAATACCGTATTAAACGCCTCATTCCACAAAGGATTACTGGCAGGTTTCCTGACAACTCTAAGTGCTGCATTAAATGCCGCATCAGACGCTGTTTTATACGCTGCATCAAATGCCGACTTAAACGCGCCAGCGTGTGGGGCATCACTTACTGCGGCCAACTCTACCTCCAAAGCAGCCTCCAAGACAGCCTCTAATACCGCATCACTTGCAACCTCATTCACAGCATCATCGGCTGCTTTCCTCGCCGCTTCGCCAGCCGTATCAAAAACAGCTTTCCGCGATGCCTCAAACGCCTTCTCCCACTGGAAATCATGCTTACCATCCTCCCACGCCGCATCAAATGCCGCATAAAACGATCGATAAATCTCAACAAAGCGATCGCGCAGATTCAGTGCTATGAGATGCCGGGAAAACGCATCTCGAATTCGCTGTTCGCAAATCTTCGGGTTTTCGTAATCGATCGCAGCCAGTCGATCGATGATCTGTTGAGCCTGGGGCAATAGATCTGTCGGTAACATAGCGCCATCCTTTTTTGCAGCTACCAATAGATAGATTATGTGCGTAGTTGGTGAACCTGCCCCTACAAAAACATGACTTACGCAAAAATGTTTTAAAACATTACTTAATAGTAGTAAGGTGCAAACGGAGCACCCTACAGATAGAGTAGGTGCGTATGTTTTGAGGAATTATACCTGTTGGGTAAATATTGCCATTTGCGTAGGCGAACCTACTTCTAAATCTTCGGTTCCCACACAACGAAACTCAACCCCACAGCCAAACCGTTCGGCAACCCCATTCGCCCAAGTTTTAAATTCGGCCCTTGTCCACTCAAAGCGGTGATCCCGGTGGCGAAATTTGCCCGCAGGCAAGTTTTCAAACCGAACATTATATTCAATGTTTGGAGTTGTGACGATCGCACTTTTGGGTCGGATAAATTCAAACAAAACCCGCTCAAAAGCAGCTAACCGTTCTAAATCCAGATGTTCGATTACTTCAATTACCGCCGCCGCATCAAAACCAGTCAAGCGGCTGTCCCGATAAATTAGCGAACTTTGAATTAGTTGAATGCGAGATTGCTGCGCGGGAGACAACCGATCGATTTGCAAACGTTCCCTGGCAATTTCCAATGCCCTAAAGGACACATCGACGCCTGTAATTTGTTCGATCGAGCTTTCTTTCAAAAGCAATTTCAGCAGTTTTCCCTCACCGCAGCCCAAATCTACCACACGCTTAGCACCACTTTGCTTTAAAACCTCCGTCACAGCTTCCAAACGCTCTTGATTCAAGCTAATTCGCTGTTCTAAAACTTCCTCTTCTTGCTGATGAGAAACTTCGATACCCTCAGGGTCGATATTATCTTCTTCTGCTAACTGTGCCACAGCAATTCGCGTCAGACGGCGCTGGCGTTTCAGATAGCGGTTGGCAATTTGTTCGCGGGCGGGATGCGCCTTCAACCAACCTTCGCCGTGATGCAATAACTTCTCGATTTCATCATCGCCCACCCAATAATGTTTGTCGTCATCCAACACCGGAATTAGCACGTAAAGATGGCTCAACAAATCCGCCAAACGAACTGTATTTTGCAGTTCCACAGAAAAGTAAGGACTCGCGCCCCACTCGGGAAATTGCTCGTCAAGAATCAGGGGTTTTGCTGCGACTTGATAGCCAA
>Ga0247774_1001592_pt1 | contig 11397 bp, 11 predicted proteins | sample UWRJL001104B6_FD_179933 | JGI IMG/M metagenome (GOLD analysis project Ga0247774, IMG submission 179933) | Plant litter microbial communities from Arlington Agricultural Research Station in Wisconsin, United States - UWRJ-L001-104B-6 | ecosystem: Environmental > Terrestrial > Plant litter >... | reverse complement strand
GCAGGGTGCAAAGTTGGCCTGTGACTGGAGCCGCCAGTAGCAAGATGCACCGCCGAGTCGGTAGCGTGTGCCGATGTCCATCTTCGTAAACGATGATAAGAGTTGGCAAGCATCGGACGGTGATAGAGTACTTAGTAGTAGCATTAGTTCGTGGTGCCTACATCGCTGCAACCACGATCGAAGTTGGACCGAAAACGCCCGGTTCAGAAAGGAGATCGCCATGTCTGTAAGACAGTGAGAAGTGAGACGTGGCTTTTATCATGCTCCCCTGGAGAACCTTGACCCAAAGACTCGCCAACTGCCGCTGATCACGGAGACGACCAGCAATTTGATCCACCTTACACACAGACCAAAAAAAAAAAGAGAGACATACCAAGGCGCGGATTTCTTCCGGGACCCGTGACATCAACAAAAGAAATTCGATACGCCGAGGAAAGGACATTCAAGGCAAAAGCACTCAATGCGATATGGATAGAGCGGACGAAGTTTAAGGCACTAATTACAGAGGTGGTAGGATGAAGAATCCGAACACAGAGGCCACCTCCTCCGACATATCGGGTGCGCAGTATAAGTCCCAACCTCTTTGGTACGAAGCTATTGACACGAACTTTGGCAAGCTGGTTCATGGATTACTTTTCACTGACGAGTTAAAGTCGATTGAAAAGAAAGTAATTTGTCTTGATGCAGAGCATTGACTGGTTGTAGTGGTGGTGGTAGAAGTGTTGTAGGGTGACCTGAGAATGAGGCATCTGCGCCTGAACTCACGCCCGCCTCAATGGCCCGTCAATACAGTGTACCTTCGTACCGGATTGTAAGCAGGCGGCCAGACCAGTGGACCCTCAGGCTCCGTTCCAGATGCAAAGTCTTCCGCCCGCGAGTTGCAGTGCGCACTGTTGGGGACTTTCCGAACAAAGGTTTGAAATGCTATCTTCTGGTAACCTCATGTATCGCACAGTGCAGGAGAAACGCCGGAACTGTACTACCCTTGTCTGCTCAAAAGCCTCACCGGTCGTGCCCAGCTTCGGGGAACCGGTCCTGTCTATCCAAAAACGCCTAGGCGGACATTTGGAGTGCGCCCTTCTGCCACTTCTGGACTTCCATGCGAATCTAATCTATCGTAACTTTTCCTTTCACTACCAGCGACGACGATCTCATCTTCTTCCCTTTCCAGCTTTTGCATTCTGCCCCTTCCAAATCCCTTTTGCCATCGTCATATCCTCTTACGTTGTAAAGAGTGCGTTCTGCCGTGGTCGAACGTATCCCCCAGGTCCTTTGTTCCGAAACGGAACAAGCCCTATCCGAATTCTGCTCCAGGGCATCCTTCGCCGAAGCTACCAACGCCGCCTGTCCACCCGGTTTGCCTTCGCCGTAGCGCCGTTCGCCCCGACGTGTTTGCGAGAAGCCAAGTAGAAGGCTCTCCAACAAACTAAACCCGAAATCCCATAATCGAGACCACGTTACCCGCGATCCGTCAATTATTCCAACCTGAGGAGCAGTCCGACAAGGTGTTGCGGCCAAACGGCGAAGAAATACCGACAGCGCAAGGAAGTTTGCCAGTCGTACTCGACAATAGCACGATATCTTGACGACAGAGGCTCTCTCTGCACATCAGTCACTATTTTGGACCACAGGCGGGCAGAGCCAGGGCGTGCCCGATTCATTCGCTCTTTCGTTGCTTTTTTGCTCCCCGCTCTCCAATCTTGACTTAAGCGGCCTTGGCCGCTAGCCGATCCTCAAGATTCAAGCTATCTTTGTCGGCCATGGGCTTTTAACATCTTTCATTCCCCCCAACTGCTTTTAGAATCGAGGCAGGCCGGAGACGACAACCAAGAATTCGCTCCCGTCGCGGCGGAAGCTCATCTCTGCATTGTCACTTTTCCTTGATTCCTCGGCTCGTCCGTCGAGCCGGACTCGCCATTGATGATGGGTGGTTGCATGAGTTCGAACAACGAGGTGGCCCTCCAGAAGACGCAGAAGAAGCACAGCCAGGCCATCGACAAGCAACTAGAGGAGGACTCGAAGCGGCTACGGAGAGAATGCAAAATCCTTCTTCTTGGTACGGAGCTCCCGGGATGCTGCTCGCGTTCGATGGCCGGTGATGGCACCGACATTGCGAATTAACTGACACTTTATCCCTGCGTATAGGTTCTGGTGAGAGCGGCAAGTCGACGATCGTTAAGCAGATGAAAATTATCCACCTCAAGGGCTACTCGGACGAAGAACTGTCCAACTACCGACCGACTGTCTTCAAAAACCTGGTGGAATGCGCAAAGGCAGTCATTCAAGCCATGCGACAGTTCGATATCGAGTTTGCCAACCGAGAGAATAATGCACACGCCGAGTTTTTGATGGAGTATACGGCCGAGTCAGGACCTCATGCAAATATCGAACCCAAGGTCGGGATAGCCGTTCAGGCAATATGGAGCGACCCAGCGAAGTCTGCTCTCATGGAGAGGCAGACCGAGTTCTACCTTATGGACTCGGCACCATAGTAAGTTTAGGGGCGGCGCCATGGTTATTTAGGTAGCTGCCATGGTACGGTGGTACAATGCTAATGGCATCTCAAGCTTCTTCGAAGAGGTCGAGCGCATCGTCAAACCCGGCTACCTCCCGAGCGAGGACGACGTCCTACGAGCCAGGACAAAGACGACGGGTATCTACGAAACGCGGTTTCAGATGGGCCAGCTGAGTATCCAGTACGTCACCTCCGCACGGAGGGGTTAGGTTGAACGCATTTGGCAAAATGTGTACTGATCGTCTTGCGTGCAAAGTATGTTTGACGTTGGCGGACAGCGAAGCGAGCGGAAGAAATGGATACACTGCTTCGAAAACGTAACTTCCATCATCTTTTGCGTTGCTCTCAGCGAGTACGACCAGGTTCTTCTCGAAGAGAGCAGTCAGGTAGGGCGCCCAGTGCTTTTATAGGTTGGCCCGAGATGGAAGACCGGACTAACGAGGTGCTCTGCAGAACCGAATGATGGAAAGCCTTCTACTATTCGACTCGGTTGTCAACTCGAGGTGGTTCATGAGAACCAGTATAATTCTTTTCCTCAACAAGGTGGATATTTTCAGAGAGAAGCTTGGCCGGTCACCCTTAGGGAACTACTTTCCAGACTATTCAGGTGGAAACGATGTCAACAAGGCCGCCAAATATCTCCTCTGGCGATTTAACCAAGTCAACCGAGCACATCTCAACTTATACCCTCAGTAAGTTCCCGACTGTCGGCTCCAGGGCAGATTTGCGGCAGCATCCATATTCTAACGTTCCGTCACTACGTCTAGCCTCACACAAGCAACCGACACGTCGAACATACGATTGGTCTTTGCAGCCGTCAAAGAGACAATTCTGAACAATGCACTGAAGGATTCTGGTATTCTCTAATGCGGCGGCGTTGAAGAGGTGTGGCAAGCGATGAGGCCGTTGCTGGCAGTTTTGTGCTTTCAGGCTGGCGTTTTTTAACAAACAATTGCATTGCCCGGAGTTCAGGTCGGCGTTTGCAGAGGACTTAGACAAGTATCTCGGCGTGGAACCTTGGTGGGAAAGAGATTTGTACTTGCTCTAGGTCGATTCACGCCAACATTGGTTATTACGATTGCGGGAGCGGACGCACCACGGTAGGTGTTGAGGCGCTTGATTCGTTAGAGGACATCTCGGCCAAGGAGTGCTAGCTACAAGGACGTAGGACCGACAGGTAGGGGTGTCAAGGTGCGAAATAGCAAGACGACAATATATTGTTAATGACGGGAAGAGTTGCGAGGAAACCAAATTTTCTATTCTCGCCGTCACCATGTTTTGCTCCTTTTTCAACTCCATGCACCTTGTAGCGACACAGACTGGACTAGATATCCGAAGCCACAAGCCCCTCATCCTCGAGAACGGCCGTGGCCAGGATGCGGCAGCCTCCCTCAGGCGGCCATCAGCGGCTATGATGCCCTGAACAACCTGTTGGCATTCCATTGGTACAAGTCGGAGCTCCCGGCGCACACGAAAACGCATGGAGCGCCCGCCTGAGACGGTCAAATTGCGGGTTTCTCGCTCTCAACGCGTCGTACGATAAGAAGACATTTTCCTTGCGGTTTCGATTTCTTATCTTTTCTTCAGATTCAGAATCGAAAGAGATTGATAATACCAGCCTGAAGGCGTGGGACGCCCTAAAGCACTGTCGGCTAAGGGAGCAAGTGGCCCAGTAACCTTGTCGCGAATGCGCTGGACATGCTATTGGATTGCTGGCAAATTTTCGCTGCATTCATGACGGAATAATTTTGGAGGGGTAAGGACGGGACAAGGTGGTGAGCACATGTTTCCGCTCCGCCTGGCAAGGCGGCATGTGAGAGTGCGAATCATCAAGCTTCACCACCGCTCTGCGGCATTATGAAACCCCGCACGAGGCCAAGCCTTCATCAACTGATCGACTCTGTGCCACAGGAGGGCATGCGGACAAATAGACATTCCAACTGCAGACTTGAACGCTCCAATCCAGCTTAGGTCATGTTGAAATGAAAAGAATATGTTCGTTGAGCTAGCCTACGATCGAGATTTCATACGTACCCTCGCTCGCCAAGCACCATCTCGATGATCGAAGCACCCCGAGGGAGTGCGGGGAGCTTCGGGATTGGCTTGACCCCACCAAAAAGTCAACGGCGTTAAACGGTTCACCCCCCATTCTCAATCTGTCGAGTTGCTTCACCCTCAGTGGTTCCGAAGCTTTGCACTTTTCGACCACGGCTCTTCATGTCGTTCCATGATCCAATTGTAGCATCGGGGAATCTTGGTAAAAGAGAGCACTCAAAAATTGACGAAAACGACCAATTCGTTCTATTCATACCATAAATTTGGTAGCAGAAAGTGCCAAAACTACCAATTCTCTTCTGCAGCTGACAGACAGCTTCCATGGTGAGCGCTCCGCATAAGCTTGCTCACCCACCACTCCACCAAGCTCGTTTATTCAGAGCGAGCTAAGGAGCCTAAGCCCATACCTCCCAACAAGTTCCGTTTAAGTTGAGGGCCGGAAGCTCCTTCACTGCTAGTGGGTCGTGTTCCCGGATCTGGAGTCTGGATAGGGAAATTTCGACAGTATCTTGGCAATTTCCACACTCTGCAGCGTTCCATGGTGCAGTCGAGCTTTGCTCTCTTATCGACTGGCTGGAAAAGACCGCCGGTGCAGCAAACTGTCGAGAGCTACGACCCCGCTCCCCCACTTCTGAGACTTATCTGACGTCTTGTCCCGTCGATGCTTGTCGATTCCTGGTCATCTCGTTTCTCCGCCTGACTCCTCCGCCAGCTCCGACCTTCACTCCTACACTACTGTTCCTAACTGCGTCAGTGTGGTCAGCTAGTATTTCTTTATCCGGCACCTCCAGTCCCATTGCCCGAATCCGCGTTTGTTCTCGGCATTGCCTAAAGATCTGAACTCGACATTCCCCGACTCGTGCTGACGGGGTCATCCTCCAATCCTTCTAAGAGAAGGTCTCTCTTGCGTCTAGGGCAGCAGCTAACGCGCATCTTCTGCCCCGCATTTCTTGTTTCGGCCGCCATTGGAACACCAGACCTCAAAGTCTCCGCCATGAATCCAGAACGTTCGAACCTCCCGACTCGCGAGAGGAGGCCCTCCATGGGAGCTCCCATCGTGGACATTCGAGGATCTGTTGGCCCGGCTGGCATCTCTAGGCCGAAGCACAAGCGGACTTACACGGGCTTTGGCAGCCAGGAAATCAAGCATGTAGAGGGTATGTTGCTCGCCCAGAGGAGAGCAACTTCTCAACTGTGTAACGCAAGGGTTAACATTGGTTCAATTCAGCTTCGATTCCCGAGCCTCAGCGTGACGCTTGGACCAAGCATGCGGTCAAGTCGTTCCAGGACAAGGATGGATTTGAAGCTTCCTTCGTACGACATGTCGAGACCAACTTGGCTCGGAGTATGTTCAACTGCGACGAGTCGGCCGCCTACTCGGCCACCAGTCTGGCTTTCCGCGATCGCCTCATCCTAGATTGGAACAAGTCGCAACAGCGCCAGACTCTCGCCGACCAAAAGCGTGTCTACTACCTGAGTTTGGAGTTTCTCATGGGGAGGGCGCTCGACAATGCCATGCTGAATATCGGCCAGAAGGACATTGCCAAAGGTAAGACATGTTTGTCCCTTGTTCGGATTGAAGGCGGAACACGGACTAATATTACAACACTCAGCGGGCCTCGCCGAGTTGGGATTCCGAATCGAAGATATCATTGGCCAGGAACACGATGCGGCACTTGGAAACGGTGGGCTTGGCCGACTTGCAGCTTGTTTCCTGGACAGCCTGGCGTCTCTCAACTTCCCGGCGTGGGGTTACGGCCTGAGGTACCGCTACGGGATCTTCAAGCAGGAGATCATCGACGGCTACCAAGTCGAGGTGCCAGACTACTGGCTTGACTTTAACCCCTGGGAATTCCCCAGACACGACGTGACGGTCGACGTTCAATTCTACGGCCACGTCCACAAATCAACCGATGCGTCGGGCAAGACGGTGGCTCACTGGGAGGGCGGCGAGACTGTCAAGGCGGTTGCCTACGATGTCCCCATTCCCGGGTATGCTACCCCCTCAACCAACAACCTTCGCCTGTGGTCGAGCAAGGCGGCTAGTGGCGAATTCGATTTCCAAAAGTTCAACAGCGGTGAATACGAAAGCTCGGTTGCTGATCAGCAGCGAGCCGAGACCATCAGCGCCGTGCTGTACCCCAATGACAATCTGGAGCGAGGAAAGGAGCTTCGGTTGAAGCAGCAGTACTTTTGGGTTGCTGCTTCCCTCTACGATATTGTGCGTCGCTTCAAGAAGTCGAAGCGCGCCTGGAGGGAATTCCCCGACCAGGTTGCCATCCAGCTCAACGACACGCACCCTACCTTGGCCGTGGTAGAGCTTCAACGCATCCTGCTGGACCTGGAGGGCCTGCCGTGGGACGAGGCATGGGAAATTGTCACCAGCACCTTTAGCTACACCAACCACACAGTCCTCCCCGAGGCGCTTGAAAAATGGCCTGTGGGTCTCTTGCAGCACCTACTTCCCCGCCATCTCCAGATCATCTACGACATCAACCTATTCTTTCTGCAGGGAGTGGAGAAGGCGTTCCCCGATGATCGGGACATGCTTAGGAACGTCTCCATTATTGAGGAGTCGCAACCTAAGATGGTGCGCATGGCATTCTTGGCCATTGTGGGCTCCCACAAGGTCAACGGTGTAGCCGAGCTGCATTCAGACCTCATCAGGACTACCATCTTCAAAGACTTTGTGAAAATCTTTGGCGTGGACAAGTTCACAAACGTCACCAATGGCATTACCCCGCGCCGCTGGCTTCACCAGGCGAACCCCCGCCTGTCGGAGCTCATCGCGTCCAAGTGCGGTGGTGCTGGCTTCCTCAAGGACCTGACCTTGCTCAACAAGCTGGAGCATTTCCTCGAGGACAAAGCGTTCCGAAAGGAGTGGGCTGAAATCAAGTTCGCCAACAAGGTGCGCCTCGCCAAGCACATCAAAGCCACGAATGGCGTTACGGTTAATCCGGCCGCCCTATTCGACGTGCAGGTGAAGAGAATCCACGAGTACAAGCGCCAGCAGCTCAACATCTTTGGCGTCATCCACAGGTATCTCGCTATCAAGGCCATGACGCCCGAGGAGAGGAAGAAGATGCTTCCCCGTGTAAGCATTTTCGGCGGAAAGGCTGCCCCTGGCTACTGGATGGCCAAGCAAATCATCCACCTGATCAACAATGTCGGCGGCGTCGTCAATAAGGACGAGGATGTCGGCGACCTGCTGAAGGTCATCTTCCTCGAAGACTACAACGTCAGCAAGGCCGAGATGATTATCCCCGCCTCTGACCTTAGCGAGCACATCTCGACGGCTGGAACCGAGTAAGATTTAGCCCCGAATTTCATATGACTCGGGGGAATCGAAAAGACAGGAAGACGCTAACAAGTAGTAGGGCCTCCGGTACTAGCAACATGAAGTTCGTTCTGAACGGGGGGTTGATCATTGGCACTTGCGACGGCGCCAACGTACGTTCTCTTTCCTTGCAGTGTCAAAAAAAAAAAATAGCTAACAGCCACGTAGATTGAGATCACGCGGGAAATTGGCGAGAATAACATCTTCCTGTTTGGAAACTTGGCCGAGGATGTTGAAGATCTCCGTCATTCACACACGTACGGTTCTCACACGATCGACCCGGACCTGATGAAGGTGTTTGAGGAGATCGAAAAGGGTACCTTTGGCTCTCCTGATGACTTCGGCGCCATGATTACGGCCGTGCGCGACCACGGTGACTACTACCTGGTGTCGGACGACTTCCACAGCTACAATCAGACGCAGGAACTGGTGGACGAGGCGTACCGCAACCAGGAAGAGTGGACTACCAAGTGCATCACGAGCGTTGCACGCATGGGTTTCTTCAGCAGCGATCGTTGTATCAACGAGTATGCTGAAGAGATATGGAACATCGAACCCTTGGCCGTTGAGGAGGATGAGGAGAAGAAGTAGGAGGTCCTTCAACATGCCACAATCGTCAAACCATCAAACGGTAGTTAGAGGTTGGGCCTCCTTGTGTCGTAGGTAGCCACATCAGAAACAAGGTGGCATGCCATAGTCGGCAGGGTGCTGGGGCCGGCTGGAATCGAGGTAATTGATGCCATGAATGATAGGTAGAGAATGATTCGTGTTCGGATTCGATGCCAGACTGGTAACGACGCCTGCTGGATATGATAGCCGGCTTATTCTTTCTCCTCATTTTTTTTTCTGTTTAGGGTATCATATGGATTGTAACTTGAGAGTATTAGGTTATGGATGATGAAAACCTGAAAATGCAACACCGTTGTCTAAGCGAGTACGTACTATACATCATGAATACACAGAATATGTAACATTGTATGGTTGCGGCAACTATAATAAAGTGATGCATATTCATGTACTCCCTTCATTCTCATTGTCAGAATATCTCTGAGGGGCTTTCACAGAGCTTGCAGCACTTGTTACAGTGTAGATTGAGGTCTGACATTTGGCCTTGTGTTGTGTACCTGTCAATCACCCTCGGGGAGCGGGGGAGGGGGCGTGTCGATCAAGTCCATCTCGTGTGGTAGGAGTGCTAAGGACGGCGGAAGTACGTATACTACTACACAACTAGATTGGGGGTGATGGAGTGGTGACCGGAGGGGCGGGAGAACCAGAGGGGGGCGGCTGTAGTAAAGAGAAGCTGATACAGTGTCTCGGGACGAACGCTTCGAGACATCAGATGGTGAATGGTGATCGTTTAGTGGCTACTGGTAGTACTACGACTCTGCTCTTCTCGAAGCAGAGAAGACGTGCATAGTGGTGTTGAAGAGCCGCGGGAACTTACTCTAGGCGGCAGCTCTCAGGTCCACTGACGGAGATACTCATATAAGCCTAGAAAGGATCCCGCATTACGGTGAAGCCCTCAGACTTTCGCTGTAGAAGTTCAATTTGCCCCTGGTAATAGCTAGGTATTCCTCTGGAAACGAGGCAGCTAGCAACGGGGCCCGAGAGAACATCTCTAAATCGACCGGCACTCACTCCAAGACGACAGGTCTACTTGAACCCTTGCAGCGAGACGAATATGGACATGCATACGTGCATATGACAGAAGTCCAGACTGTATTTTGCACGAGGCTCATTGCCGACAGATCCCTGCCATGTTTCAGTCTTTCCCGTGACCCAGACCAGCTCCTTGAACAATGTAGATCCCCTTGGCATGCTCGTTCATGTGCTCGTCTTTTATAACTAGACATAGATCGGCATCCAGAAAAGCTCGAGAAGGAAATAGTATTTCATGCATACTATTCGTGGTCAGTTTGAAACATACGGCAACTCGGTGAACAGCAGCCATCAACAGCTGCACTAATGGTGCACTCCTCTCAATATCGCGGCGATGCCATTTAATGCGAGGGCTCCCTCGCGAGGGATGAACCCTCTGCTCCTCTCGCGTCTCTCTTGCGTCAAAGACTGAAAAGCAAATTCTGACGCAAGAACCAAGAGGACCCTGAATTCAAAGGATAATGTCGTCATAGTTCGCGCACTACGGCAAGCGCTAGACCAGGGAGAATTAACAGCTTGTGGGAGGTGCTTGAGCCCTCAAACGGGAGCAAAACGGCGGTCAAGAGACCTAATTCAGATTCCCGCCCACCTTGACGCGGGTGATGCATAGAGGTTGCACGAGATCCGGGGCCGCATACCGTCGAACTTGAGTCGTCCACGTGAGTAGTTGATAAGGAGCACTGAAGGAGCGCTGGCACTAGGACTGAAGTTGCCTGCCCCCGGGACGAGAGCAGGCTGCCCCACTTCTCCCGATGCAAGACAGGTCAGGGTGCAGATGCGTGTTGGCGTGGTCAATAAATTGTGCTAAGGGGAGGGAGGGTAGAGTAGATTCTCGAAACAGTGGCTTGAAAAGTTGGCAAGTTGGGAACATTTGGTGGAGCTTTCCGGATAGGCCTACGGCAAAAACGCTGCAGCGGGTCCAGCCTTGCAGGAGAGGACTCAGCGACCCTGAATGCATGCACAATGACATCACTGGCTGAGTGGGTCGTGAGACATTCTGCAAGTGGGTGAGGGGCAGTCGCGGTGGGGTGCGTGGAGGACAAGCTGCGCAAACTCGACCAAGCCGTACTTTTTGACGTGCGTCGGAGCACCTCTTCATTCTCCGGCTTCCTTGATTGATGAGGTGGAGATGCATATTGCAAAATTTCCAGGATACCACGGCCAATCTGAGAATAATGGCGTCCCGATGACAAGTATCATCGGTTACCGGCCTTTCCTCCGCATGAACGCAGATGGCGAGGTTGCCAACCTGAAAAAGCTGCATAAGCGGCCTCTTGTTGATTCCAGTCAACCATGAATGAGCCTCTGGCCCGCCTGGGTCGAGGAGCGGAGCATTTGCTCCTCAGAGGGTCGTGCCGCAATTGAGGGAAGGGACTCCGACTACCACCAGCTGCTTTCATTGACTCGGGAATGTAGCAGAACTGCAAATGTCCCGGGCTCGGTTGTCTGAAGTTCAAATTACAGGGGTCCTCCAGTAGCCGTCGTCTCACTGATCCATGCCACACCAGCTATTTTACACGTAAAACAGGTAACTAAGGACTCCTGCCCTGCCATTTGCCCTTTAAGTTCAAAGAGGCACTCCGGGTCGTTGGTAGGCGACAGGCGCTGTGTGTCCTTGTCAGCAAGCCGCACTGACAATTGAAGGCGCCGATGTCGTGGTGTCCATTATTTGACCGTAAATTTCTGACAGTTTTGTCTGCCAGTTGGGTGGTTCATCTTGCTTTCCTCTGGCAGTGGTGAGCATCAAGCCTTCGACAGAAAGTGGCCTCGGAAATGCCCGGTCGTTAAACCATTGTTAGATTTGGCGGCAAGGTGGCATGCGAAGCAAAAA
>Ga0247774_1001591_pt1 | contig 11414 bp, 12 predicted proteins | sample UWRJL001104B6_FD_179933 | JGI IMG/M metagenome (GOLD analysis project Ga0247774, IMG submission 179933) | Plant litter microbial communities from Arlington Agricultural Research Station in Wisconsin, United States - UWRJ-L001-104B-6 | ecosystem: Environmental > Terrestrial > Plant litter >... | reverse complement strand
TCTTCCTCACTATGGCAGACGTAATTTTTTTTTAGCTACAAGTGAGTGTAATCCGCGTAAGACAGGCAATTGAACAGCCAAGGGACATTCCCTGGAAAAGGTCTGTTGAACACTTATGAGGCTGGTAAATTGGAAGGAAAGGGCAAAAAGAATCTCGTTACCAAATTGAGGAGTTGTCGTTACAGCCAGGCAAGAGTAACATGACCAACCCTTCCGCTTCAGTGACCGCCAGCCGGTCAGCCATTTGAAATATATTTCCGATTTTAGGCCGGACGCATTTAACTGCCGGGCGGATCCTACTACGCAAACATATGATGCGCGACAGGCCGACTGGAGGGGTGCATGGGTAGCGAGGACCCCTGGAAGAAAGAGTTTGGTTGCTTCTTTTGGGCATCATGGTTTCAATGATCAGCCTGCTCCTACCCGTTGGGTCTTGATAGGTTTGAGACCGGGAGTGTTAAGAAAAAACAAGAGCCTCTGGTGATAACTCCCCCTCTTTAATACAATCATCAGACACAAATATGGCAATATTGGTACATGCCTAAATATTTGTTGGCCCAGGAGCGTGATGGTGAGAAGGCTGGGCATTAGGCTTGAAGGCAAAACCCACCAGCAATGAAGCGCAAACTGGTGTGGCTGGTTTTTGCACCCCACAACTTACCAGTTATGAGGAACTACGAATAAGATGTATCCCATTTCGTAGGTGCCATTCCTTCGCACGGCCTGTCTTTGCGATATGTCACTAAACCTAAAGTGCGCTTGGCACATTTTTGTCCATTTGTCTGCTGAGGCTTCCGGTGCCGCTGCGCCAGCTACTGATCTGGTACCCGGAGGCCGCTAATCCGTTATTGGCAATACCTGTCATGCCACGGTCGCCACCTATCGGGACCGGGAACAGCCCCGGCATGCTCCACCACCCCAAAAATACGGCTTCCGGTTGCCGATGTGGCGCGGATCTCTTGCGCACTGACGGGATTGACAAGCAAATATCCCTGTTGGGAACTTACCATGATTGATTTCCTCTTCAGACCTGGTTTTTGAAGTTCGATCTGTCGGACGACTTCATGGGACACCAAAGTTGCCCAGGCACCTAGGGCAAGCAGCACAAAGTGGGATGAGAGATGGATGACTTCATGCAAAGTTAGTAGAAGGCTAGAGAGGGTGGAAGCAAACGATGGATGACGGTTCGGTTTGGAGGCAGTCACTAACAACCGTTTTCGTCGTATCGACAGGGCGGCTGGCATTTTCCAGTTCACCGAGACGGAGCCTAAATAGCTGTCATCTCAAATCTCCTTCCACTCTTGGTCCTTCTCCAAGCGACAGGTCCCGCATTTCATCTCGCCTTTCGTTGCTGAGCCAGTGGTAAGTTTCGGATGGCGTGCGAAAATGACAAGGCTGGGAATGGCATGCGTCGAGTCTTGCGGGAGATCAAAGTAATTGGACTAAGTTGTTTGGGCGGCCAACCGGGAAAATAGCACTCAATTTGACATGTGTAACAAGCCAAAGAGAAGCCACACCTTGGGTGTTCCTAGGTGAGCGCGCATCGCGTTCTCTGACTTGGCTCGGATTGATCTAGACTACGGCGAAGGTTCTATCGGTTTCGCCTATATTGGAAGACCCCGGTTTCTGCGGCATTCGTTTGGAAAATAAGGCAGACGGTATGGGCGGCTTGCACAGGCGAGCTGCTGGCGAGCTTAAACGGGTTCTAGACGAGCTTTTCTTCTGCCGAGCCGGTTCCCGTTCTGGCTCCGGGAGGAGAATAAAAGAGGGTAAAGGCAAGGGAAAATAAACTAAAGTGGGTCTACGTCTGCAGGGGATGAGCTCCACGTTAGACCGTTATTGAGGGGGAAAATTCTTTCGTCGGGGCACGCTGATGCCTCCAGCGTGGCTGAAATTATTACTCTGCTTGCAGGTGATGGGAGTTCAGATAGCCCGATATGCCGTCGTGGTGTGTAATTGGACAGCCACAGGCTCCGACCTCCGTAGCCCACTGGGCTGGTGAGCAGCCCAAGCTCGGGAGAGGCGGCGAAGTCGCATCGGTAGCTTCTCGGCGCTCCTTTTAACGCTGATAGAAATTTCGCGTGGCTCGTTTCAGGCTCATATTGGCTTCCCCGCTCAATTCGTCGGCATGTCGTTCAAGACCTGTCTGGCTCTCCTCAATGGATGAAGAGCAGCCATGGCGCAAGGACTGGCGCCATTTCAGGTAGGTCGACAATCAAGTCTGCATGCCTAACCAGGAGTAAACAGCTGTAATCACTTTGGACGATAATGCGCGGATGAAATGGTGGTGTGGTGGTGAGAGGGTGTCTCCAGCCCCTCAGCGCCTATGGCTGGTATGCACAGCGAACTTAAAGACGTGGAATTTGGGGAATGGATTTACCCATCGCTGGTAGGACGATATCGCCAGCTATGACCGCCAGAGTCCAGTTTGTGAACGGACTAGTCCTGGGCTGGTCGGCTGGAGAACAGGTATGCAGGACCAAGCAGGGACTTGCATTAGCACAGCCTGTTATGGGGTATATTACCCGCTATATCGCCAAGTGCGGCCAGGAATTCTGGCTAGCTGAGGTGCAAGAAACCAACAAAGCACTCACCCGCACCCAACCACCATCTTCTTGAGCGGCTGCTTCCTCTCCAGCGCGACGACAGCCCTGGATTCGGCGGTATATCCTGGTTTGTGGATAAGAAGGCGTCACCCGGATAGAAGCTATTGCAGCCGGCTGGGGATGAGCAGGGCATATTGACTACTAGTCCAGAGCAGAGAAATTCAAAAGATCCCCGGGCGGTCTTTCACAGCTTCCGGCTTGATCCGTGACCAGAAAACGCCGCCGGTCGACATCTCGATGATATAGTGGGATAGAAGGGGACAGATGCCTTTCGCACCCACTGTACCTTGGCGTTCTGGATTCCAAGGATTGGCCCGCAGAAACTCTCTATGCTTGAACTAACTTGTAGTATTTGTGACCAACCACAATATAGCGGTATTTGAGACGAAAATTGTCCTGCATCCTGCTAATAGTAGCAGAGCTATGGGGGTGGATGGGATGAGGGAGGTTCTCTGGAACGTTGGGCTCCGGCCACCCACCCTCCTTTTGCTCCGAATGCGAGGCGGTTTACGATGAATAGACGCGCTAAGATGCCTCTTAAGCGCGAAATAGGAAAAGGTAGCCCGACTTTTAAACTCCTATTTTCTTAGAATCCATACCATACCTACCACCAGCGAAAGGTGAATGGCGTCAAGAATGCGACGGGCACATCATGCTGTAACTACAACACGACGTTTCACGACAGGGACATGCACGTTTACACCGTATTAGGATGCTCTGGTTATCAGATTAAAGGAGGATGAGTATCTACACTGGACGAGATCCACAGGCGGTTAAGCGTGGCAAAGATGCCTATTAGATAAGACACTCGACGAGGTTAAAGAGCTCAGGCAGAAGATCTTCAGAGTAAGATGCGAAGTGAGGGAAATCAGGTCTAGTTTTATATTCTTGAATATCTTGGAAGCTTCGCGAATATTCTAGATTAATTAAAGGAAACTTCAAAAGAGTATATACGAACATACCCTCCTTAAACCGCATTTGGAAAGCGAGTTAAGAACGACCCTCAAGTTTCACGAAAGGGGACTTTGCTGATCACGATATAGCTTATGTATAACTATAACTTCCTGGTATTATACTTCTTGGCTCCGACAGCGGGTGTAATTAAGAGTGACTAAGAAAATAGCACTTCCAGAGACATCCTTGTAACCATGACGGGTTCTGTCGGATGACCAGTGGCAATTGCTGATTCGTATCTCGAAACATCTGATTCCGCAAGTCTGAAATCGGGCTAGCTTTTAGGGTCGTGCAGGTTCGCATTCGCCGGTCCAGGTCATCATCCCTCCAGTCGTATGGTCAGCAGCGCCTCTAGTGAATTGGGGTGCTGGCCGTTAGGTTGCTGCTGTGGCCCTGGAAATCTAGCTGAGCGGATGCCGGCCCATAACCGCCCACCTCGTTGTTCGCAAGACGGGGTAATCGCTGTTGAGACCTTCGCGGATGCTGTTCCCGTCAGAAATGCGTGCCTGAGCCGTATGGACTAGATACCTCGCCTGGGGCATGTCGTAAGGCGCACAACTGCATTCTGCGTCGGCCGGAAGTTCTAGTTTAGAGGTGTCCCATCCACCCATAGGTCCCATGTACTGATACCGGCATCTATGGCTGGTTGTGAACTGCCCGCCTTGCCTATTAATATATGACCTTGGCCACCTATCTGCGTATAGGGGACCTGCTGTGCGTAAGGTAGCATCTCCTAGCTAGCAACTTGATACGGCTCTTGCGGTCCTTGTTGATAGGTAAGACTACCGAAGTTCATCTAATTTTCAGACGGCGGCGAGTTGCCCTTGTCATTGCGCCGTCCTAGACCACAAGTTTTTCTGTCCGCCGATCTTGTCCTTCGGGTCCGGGCTGGGACGCGACGGGACTTTCTCCTCCTTTCCAAAGATGCGCTCTCCGGAAACTCTGTATGCCTCCTCTCTCCCTTCGTGAAACGTCATCCTCCAGGGGAATTGGACCATGCATAAGACGCAATCCATCTCAGTAACTTACTTTCAGAGCAGCAGCTTGCCTTTGACGTCGCTCCCCAACCCCGATGCGGGCTTCGAGGCATCACGACTCGACGGGCCAACCTCGCAATCTTCTTTATGCCGATTATTTTTCTGGATATTCGCTGGGGGCGGCACGTTTTTAGCTAAAGGGATATCGGAAATGGTGGCAAGAGATGACGGTACGCGGTTGGATGGAGACTACTAGGGTCATGTCGCTAGTTGGATCGTTGGGCCAGTAAGCATCGCTCTTCTCCTACATAAACTCTTAAAGAGATTCGAGAGAGCTAAGACAGCGAGTTATCTCTGGTCTCTTCTTCAAGTCATCTGAGCCAGCAGGGAACAGTCTTGAGATATTACATTATTTATAGAATCGATACTACTAGCTGATCAGATACTCATGCGTTTGTATCTAGTAATAAAGCAAAGTAAAGGTATTGTTGTATTTAAACGGGTTCGTTCGGGTAGTGATGCGCTTGGCGAGGCAGGCTTGTTTCTAAATCTATCGCAAAGTAGTGGTAACCTAAACTTTAGGAGAAGAGGGATGGAGAGTTTCGGGGCGGGGAGTGGCAGGAGCTTGCGGTTGCTGACTTGAGTCTGATAGATGCTGAGACCTTGAATGAGTGGACTAACATCATGAGCGTTACCGAAGCAAGGGTGTCGCAAAACATGCTCCAGTCTGGCTTCACGCAGACGGTTTATATTGAGGATGATGTGAAGACGGCACCGCTTGTCAGGTAGGATACAGCGCACAGGGTGTTAGCCACCCGGTTTATGGGCACGACACGATGGATTTCGACTTCTTTCACATCGTGAAAGAAGCCTTTTGGAAGATAACAGTTGGAAATGGAAGTGGTGTGGTGGGAAGCAAGAGTGAATAGACATGTTTAGAAAGACTTCTCGGACGAGACTTTGTGAATTTGCGAAGCTGAGCCTTTATTTCTTTGGGATAAAGTATTCAATACATTTTGGAGATCGAGGAAAACCTTCCCGTCTCAACTGTCGCTGGAATACGAGGCAGGAGAGAAGATGAGACGAAAGCTTAGTAATATGAGATATATTCGGTACGTCGTTTCTTAGATGTTGATTTCATAGATGACCACGGGGACTGCTGCTCTGATTCCTCCAGCCAGTAATCTAGCATTGTCGTCTCCTCGGTATCGGTTCCGGGGATGACAAGGGCTCCCTTTCCCTTCCGCCCTTTCTTCCAGGCGGCCGAAGCTTTCCGACGAGAGTTTAGGGGCTTGCACTGATTCATTAGCATCAGTAGCTAAAATATCGGAAATATAGAAACGGCGACGGATGAAGCTCACATATGTAGCCAGGGTCTGCGGCTTGGGCGAAGATCCGGGCCCGGAAGGGCCTGCATCGGAGGGACCGTCCATGGCTTTCTTTGGGCTGCACACAAGCCCACGGCCGAATGAAAGCCGTTACAAAGGTATTCGACTGAAAAACCGGCATAAGTTCTGATAATATCAAATGATAGTGAACTACGAGAGTGACGATGTGTGGTTCCATTTCTCATAATCCATTTTTTGACTTGAAGACGCTCCAATATATACCTTCCCTTGACACTTATTAGATTCTCTCTAACAACTTATGAAAATGTATGTTCTCAAATGCTCATTACTCTTTTTGGGAATTGGATTTTGAAGCCACACTTCCCTTCTCACTCGCCACCCATTTCATCAAGTGTCCACTCTCGTGGAGGCCAACAGTAGAAGTCGATGGTGAACCAGGAACGGCATCGGGGAATATTCTCATGGCTGCTATTGCACAAGGAAAAAGAAAGAGGAAAACTTTGAAATGTGCCAATGTCGTCATCTTGCTAGGCTGGGACCAAATGCATTATTGGCTGGGGACTCAAAAGAGCCAAAAGGGTAATCCTCACTGATATCACCTTGCTGATAAAATTTACGATAAAATTTACCACTCACTGTACAAGAACACGAAATCTTCGAGCTTTCCTCCTTCGTGAAGCGGGGCGACCATAATCTGCTGGGAAGGGATTTATACACTTTACATTTGAGCTGTTTTTATTGGTCTAACTTGGGTGCTCGTTCGTATCACTTGACGCCTAATATAGAAATAGTACCTACCGAGCACGGTCCCCAGCTGCTTGCGATGGCCTTTTTCGCCTTACCCGTGTTTCAAAAGCCAACTGCGAATTGCTAGATTCGGCTTAGGGCGACCCAGGTCGGCGGAGGTCCTCACATCCGATCAATTCATCTGTTTGACATGGAACAATAGCACACCAGTCATTGACGATTCAGCTTTCGGGGTATCAAGGCGAACTTCAAATTTCCTCTTTTGGAACGGGATGAGGCAAGCTGCAATTCCCGATATTCCTAGGCCGACCATGGCGGAGCACGCTGTCGGCCAGGGCTAGAGAGGCAGCCTACTATCGTTTCAGATTATTGAGATTGAATTTTAAATCAATCCTTTAACAGGTCGCGGATTCAAAAACGGCATGTTAGCCAGCCCAAATTTGTGGAGAAATCTCAATTCCCTTCCCAGGTTAGCGCGATGGGGACCGTTCAGGTCAAAAATGCCAACCGTCGATAGGTTCTGGAATGGTTCTGAAAGGTTTGTTCCACAACAAAATATTTTCCGAGTTTTTCATTTAATCGTCGAATCACCCATCAGCATAATCTTCCAAAATCCTACTCTACCAGACGCCCTGGGATTCCAGGAATGCGACATCATGTCGACCGAACATATATTCGTTCACCAACAGCCCGGTCGAGCCAGGCATACCTCCAAGTCTACCTGGGAGGAATTTAAGAAAGAGATATGCGAACTCTTCGAAAAGTGGCCAATTGAACAGGTTGTGGCTACGATGGAATCGAGTCATTACTTCTACAAGACGTGCGTAAGCCCTCGAGTCTCGAAGTGCGTTCCATTCTGACGACGATGCATGTAGGAAGAAACAGTACCTCTATCGCCTTAGAAAATGGGGCATCAAGAAGTACAAGACGGCCAACTGCAGGGCGGTCAATGGCACTGAAGATCAACGAATTGAAACGATGACTGAAGTGGAGGGCACAAGTAGCAACGGGGACGAGTCTCACGCCACTCTTGCGCTTGTCCATGTCGATACCTCATCGAAACGACCTCGAAGTATGTCCAGCCGCGGTAGCTTTATCTCTGACGAATATCGTCCAGCCAAAAAAGGCAAAATTGTGCCTTCACAAGACAACGTAGGCATGCCCCGGGCAGAGCTACCGGTTGATGCCTCAATAGCTGAGTGGGCGAGTACACTGTCCTCCTCAATTTACTCACCCACGCAAAGTATATCTCAAGACTCTGCAGGGACTGTCATGTCGCCTACCACGAAGGCCACATCGCTGTTCTCAATTTCCGAGACCATTCCGGGCTTCGATAGCCAAATGGTCTGGCCTTTGGAACTGCCTGACGACGAATCCGAGCATTTCTCCGACCTCGAGGCATTGGAGCATTCCGCTCTCCCTGTCACGGACCTTGAAGAAAATCTTCCCGCCGCAGCAAACAAGAGAGCATCGGCAGCAGTAGATTCATCACGTCGGGCGTCGCCACTTCTATCTAGACTGTCGTATTACGAGATAAACTGTAGTCTTGACGTTCACAGGTTCTCGACGCGGAAACTCGCATGTCTAAAGCAAATCGCTGACCTCATGACGGTGCGTCAGTACTACGAGGAGGCATGTGAGATCTATACTCTGCTGCTAAAGCGATGCCAGTCGGATCAACAGTATCGAAGCACGAGCTATTGGCATCTCGTGACGCAGATCGTGTACACGGCCCGGCAAGCCGAGCACGGCGAGATCGCTCGCAGCATCCTCCAGCCAAGACTGCATCTGGAAGGTGACCAAGAGACCCAACAGGATCCTTTCTTGGCGTTCAATCGAAATATGTTTCAAGCCTTCTGCTCAGTGCACGCGACTTCCGGTGCTGAACGTAGCCATGCCGAATACAGAGATGCAGCAAACAACTGCCTGAAGAACATCCGAACGAGCGCTTTACAAGATGACTACGAAGGGATGAGTCGAGCATTGGGTTTCAAGACGCTTCTTCCGGAAAACGACCGGTCGCTCGATCTTGCTTTCTTCTGGAACGTCTGGGCTCTTCGATGGAACAACCTCGACAGCCCAAAGGACTTTGCGCAAGCTGCGCTGAATAAACTTGTGCCTAATCAAAGTTGGGAGCCGTCACAGTCCTACCAGGAGCTTGAGCTTCTCCGCTGTGTCCCTGGGCCGTTTGAAGTTCTTCCGGACGGCACGACATCGAATCCCTGCATACGCTCCTGCCTGGAATGGTGCGCGAGGCAGCTCAAAGAGCTTGCCTACGTGCCTGTGATGCTCATCGAGGGCATCCGTGGCACTGTCCACGAAGATGCTGCCACGGCGTGGGCTGTGCGCGAAGGGCTCTTCAAAGCCCTCTGGGAATGCTGGCGCGGCGTTGTTGATGAGACCGATATATGGACGGCGGAGACGGAGAAACGCATGGGCATTAGCTCCTGCGAGTTGCTCTTCATCGTGTGCGCCTGCATCCAACAAAAGGCCGGCTACGACAGAAGGCCCATTCTCCAACTGTCTAATATTTTTCACGCAGCCGCGCTGGAGCTCCTCTTGGAGTCGAACGAGGATCTCTGCTTGAGCGTTCTCCGGCAGTACGTCACAAAGCACGCCCGGACAAAGACCCCCTCGTGGCTCGCCCGGGTCCTGGCGACGCACAAGCGTGCGGCCTTTGAACACCTGGAACGCATTCTCGACATTCGAATCTCGGGTCTCAGTTCCGACGTTTGCTCGCATGGCGGAGAGTCCCGGCGGGTTTCGGGCTTTTACGACCTGCCGCCACACTTTGCACCCAACAGCCCGCCCGTGGCACCGAGGAACCCCGAGACGGCGACGTTGGCCAGCTCGCGGGGGTCGACGTGCGCATCCTTCAGCAACTTTCGAAGCGCGGGATCGGCAATGGACCGGCTGTTCGAGAAGCTGAAGCGGCAGACCGTGTCTTCGAACGGGAGTGCCGGTGCGAGAGGCTCGAGGGGGGTATCCCTCTCGGAGATTAGCGATATGAGCGGCGATTTTGAGCAGTATATGAGGCTGGCTCCGACTGGGAACAGATTTTCGGGAGTCCGGGAATCCATTCTTGATGAGGCGGAAGAGTGTACAATGGACTTCATTTGACCTTGTTGTCCCATTTTGCACTTTAATGATCATGAGGAGAGAGCATCTTGGATTCAATGTGTGTTAGATCTGTTTGCAAGGTGGTAGGCGAAATGCGCCGCTCACAAGAATCAGCATAGAGGGAGGCGGGACCGGTGGGTTTATCTGCATAGCGTTGGATGGGCAATAGAGGTATTGGATTTATGGGAATAACCGGTGTACTAACATGCTTCAAGACACATTATTATGGCAGGCAGAGATTTAGGACGGACGGAAGCGACCCTTATATTTACGTATGCTGCTGAGCTATTATTTCGGCTATCGCCACTAAGGTGTTAGCTAAATCTGACAAGTAATAGATTTCTTAATAGGTAAGAGAGATTTCCCTCTTTCTCGCCTTTGATTCTGTCGACCGCTTCTAGATTTGATGGTAGTCCTGGGTCTCGGTCGGCGGATATGCATTGTGCTAGCAGATCATTGGCACCATGTACTGTCGTCGTACTCGGGACCTGGGAGAAAAAAGCCAGGCAATTCATCAAGGTGTTCGGAGGTGCCAAAATCAGCACCAACTGCCAGCCAAAAAAACCTATGGTCGGCATCGACGCAGGACCTCTGTATGAAATCTGCCGCCCAAATCGCAGCAACACAGGCTTTCAAAAATTCGGGTTCTCTCTACCTCCGTATGCAGTATCTCTTTCTATTATCTGGTCCTTGTATAAGCCGGCATTTTGGTCAAAATTCTATTTGTGTAGCCTTCTGTTCCACCCTGTTTGTAGCTCATCCAGGTCACCTGTAAGTCGCGTGGTAGACCTCACTGTGCTGTACTCTGCCTAAGCTGGAGTAAATACTAGTCTGCAAAATAGCAATACCCTCACTCGGATAACTAGCTTTCTCTATTGAAACAAATACTTTTAAATAACCTTAGGTACGGTAAAAAATTTTTTAATAGATAACGAATACGCTTCCTAGGCCCCGAAATCTTGTCCGTCGTTGTCTTCTGGCGATCAGCTGTGCTCGTACTTTTGGGCTCGTATAGAGCAAAGGTTGACCCGGTGGATATATCACTTTCGATTTCTCAATAAATGCAACATGCCAACAGGCTCAGGAAGGCACGATGACAAATTGGTTTCGACTGTGAAAAGTCACTCGCTTGTTTGCTTTAAGGCCTCTCAGGCTGTGCCGAGATGCACGATCTATGAAAGGTCCCTTGCTTTGGACAGTTGAAAGTGCTCTATCCAAATTTTAATCTTGGCTTTTGTTTGCAGATTGAGAGATTTGTCACCCAAAAGCCGGCTCAATAGACACTCCGTGGCGTCCACCGCCTCGGTTGCGCACCCGGAAATAGTGGAAAGTTCCACTTCCTCCGTTTCGCCTCTCGATAATCATTTGCAGTGATTGGTCCTTCCGCAAGGCAACCGTCACAATGGGGTATATAGACAGGCTAAAGGACCCTTTCAATCCAGGCAAAAAGATCCATTCCCCCTTATAAACAGCCGTCTAAACAAGTCAACGCCCCAAATCAACAAATTCTCATTGCCCAGTCTATTCGCTGAACTAAAGAGCCAACATCGTCAAACTACCCAGCACCATCGACTTCACAATGTCTTCAATCACCCTGTACGAAACGACCGTCGGCCTCTATATCAGTGCCCTGGAGTCCCTCAAAGTCATTCTCCAGAAGG
>Ga0247774_1001590_pt1 | contig 11415 bp, 9 predicted proteins | sample UWRJL001104B6_FD_179933 | JGI IMG/M metagenome (GOLD analysis project Ga0247774, IMG submission 179933) | Plant litter microbial communities from Arlington Agricultural Research Station in Wisconsin, United States - UWRJ-L001-104B-6 | ecosystem: Environmental > Terrestrial > Plant litter >... | reverse complement strand
GTTCCTCTTCTGGGCTGTAGTTGCCGGCTTTGTTCTTGTCTTCCCCATTGTGTACCTCCCCAAGATCAACAAGCTCGTGTTCAAGCACATGGGCATCACGTGGGAGTGGGGAATTGTCGCGGCTTGTTTTTTGGCATATGTCGCACTAGTGGAAGCCTGGAAGGCGCTCAAACGAAGATTCGGACTAGGGATCCTCTTGCAAAATCAGCCGTCTGGAGAGGCTCAAGTCTAGAATGACGCTCGGAGCCGAAGGGGCCGGGGCGTGGTGGGGTAGGGTGGGGTCTAGTCTAGAATGTTATCGGAGAATGGGCATGTGAATTTCCCGAGATAGCCCTACCCTGAAAGCATGGAGGGGTTTCACTTCTTACCATCCTTCCCTAACTTGGTTGCTGGTCATGCTCTCCTCAACAACGCTATGATGTCCAGCTTTGGAGACCGGCTTTTCAACAACGCCGGTGTTACTTTAAGATTCAGATAGGAACTGACACTTTAGAAAATTGAAATCAACTATTTGCGCTCACCAGGTTTAGTCTGTACGGCGAAATTATTGATATGTTCATCTCTGCGACATCTAAGCCAGCAGGTGATTTGGATAACGTTAAGATGGAGATTCCAGGACGCGATGAAACTACGAAAGATGATGGAGCTTTTTCTTCGGCTGCTAGGCGGCTTTGCAGGGAGCGAAAATACCCAGGTTACTTCTCCTTTTTGGCCGCCTTAAGTTGCCACTTGAAAGCACACTCGTAGATTCGTTTTGCCTCGCCCTCCTTCTCAACAACATCTCCATGACAGCATACAAGATACTTCATGTCCCAATTCTCGTACATATGTGAGATACTCTGGATGAAGGCCTGGCGGTCCTTACTTCCAAACACATACCAAAGTAGCAAATACCGTATAGTGAGTGCCACCTTTCCATGAACCCTATCATCCCACCCAACGCTGTTGAAAATCGATGACAGCCCGCCCGTCGGCTTCCTGTCTTCAACGTTCTGATACGCCTCATGCGCGGGCAGCGACATGAACAAATCCGTCATCAATAGTACCCTATCAGTCTTGTGGTAGAGCACAATCTCCGAGACGATGCTCCCGCTGACGTACTCGACAGCGACATCCTGCGTGATCTCTTCAGGCAAGGACGAGTTCTCGGTGACGACGTACCGAAACTCGACGTCCTCAAGCTTCTGCTTCTGGCGCCTTTCGCGCAATCCCTCGGGCGCGATGATGGAGGCTTCGGGGTACGCCTTCGCCCAGTTCGGAATGAAGAGGTGGTGGCCCATGTTTCCACATATCAGATACTTCACCGCGCCGCCCATGGATGATACGACGGCGCGGATGGTGTCGTCGAGGGCGGCGGGGCAGTAGATGAGGAGAGAGTTGGTGGTGGGCAGTCGGGCGATGGTGGTACGGGTACCAACCTCGGCACCCAAGTGGCGGAATGGGACCGAGATGATTGTGACATTGGAAGTCAGCTCGCGGATGACGGCGGTGGATTCTGTCCCGGAAAGCTCTGTCGCTGCTGTTGGCGCCATGGCTTATGAGCTCAGTGGGAGTAATTCGTCTATAGCGTTTGCAAATCCGAGAGTCCCTCCTGTGTTTGCAAGCCAATGCTTTCAATGGCGTCAATCTTCCAACTGTGATGTTTCTTCAGATCTGCATTGGCTTTGACGTGAAGACATGAAAAACAAATCCCAGTGGCGGGGGATTCTCGTCCTTTATTTTAAATTTTTATATCGCATCAACGTGGCTATCCCTGTCATTGTTTGTGGCGTTTCTATGGAGACAAAAAATGTGGCTGCTGATGTACAGTCGGAGTCGCTCCCCGACGAACTTCGCGAGAGGAAGTACTTTTGTCACGCGCGTCACCCATGCAAACGCACCACATCAAATTCTGCCCCCCAGTAGTCGAGACAGAGCGGGAAATACTGACAGCGGGGATAGCTTACAGGCTAGTATCGTCGACTGGCCTCTCAAGTGGGCAGCAGAAAGCTCCTCATCCGGTCCACCCGGTCTAATCGGTCTAGTCGGTCTATTCGGACCGCTCGGACCGTTCGGTCAGTTCGGTCCATTCATAATCAACCTCGTTTTGCCCTACCTTTAGTTAGTGGTCATTTTCAACATTCAAACTTCTTTCCATTTTCCGTCCTATACTTTATTCAATTTATATTCATTCTTCAATTATTCACCTTCTTCCTCCCATCCTTTTCTCATTTGGTCCCCTCATTTGTTTGACTATTTTTTTCTCCTTTACTTATTACTCTAGTTATGCTTTACAACTCCCTATCTCTTGATAGTTAGATCCCAACGTATCGTCATTCACATCACCAGCTTGGCTTCTCCACTCCTAGCGAATGAGGACTTCTATTATCAGCACCTCTTTCTCCTCTCTACGACAAGAAAATTCAAAGTCGGCATCAAAATTCTGCGATCAACTCGTCGGCTACTATATGTATTTAGACAGTTGGATTCGAAAAGTCTTGGCTAGACTATCAAGGTTGAAATATTCCATGCACAGGACTCCCAGTATACAATACCCTGCTCTTGTACAAAAACGGTGTTAAACGCCATACGCCACAAGCTCCCAGTACACCCCTCGTTACTAAAACTTGGACCATCAATATGCAGAAACACTTATTCTTAATTTTGCTGTATGCGCAACCCTTTAGACGCAGTTGCAGGAACCCTCCGTGGCTGAATCAAAGGCAGACCCACCGGCTGCCGACACAGCACCGTGGTAGATCCGAGCGCCGGCGTGACACGATGCCCGGATCGGCGCTTTGAAGAACCCCTTGTACTCGCTGTCGCATTTCTTCTGCAGGCACGTCAGGAAGTTGTCGTTGCACTGGTCAAATCCGGCCGAGCACGTCGAGTAGCACAGGTCGTGCTGGTTGCAGCAGTCCGTGTAGACGCCGTCAGGCACAAAGTCGGGCAGGTTGGCGGGCCCGCAGCCGTTGGGATTAGCGACCGGCTTGGGCACCTTATCGACGGCCGTCTTGCCCGCCGGACATCGGGGGTGGTCGCGCTTCTGCAGGTCCCGACGCAGCTCGGTCTGGGCATGCTGCTCGGCGGGGACGGCAACCAGCGTGCTTGGGGTTTGGCTGCTGGGTGCGAGGGTTGCGGTTCCGTCATCGTCCGAGATGGAGAAGACCATCTCGGCGGCGCCGTCGATGCCGGCGTGGACGCGGCCATTGCATTCAAGAGCGAAGAGGGTTGTGACAATGTTGCCGTCTGCGTCAGATTGGCCATTGGAGCTGCGGTTTGCCCAGCCCAGAGTGCCGTCATTGAAGAGTGCCATGTAGCGAGTGTCGCCGTCAATATCGGCCGTGAAGTCGTTCAACCTGGGATGACTAGTTAGATCAATCTTTATTACCCAGGCTGCCGTCGCCTTCGAGGTATAAGGTTATTTACCCAGGTTTTGCGCCATCCGGATGAGAGACTTTGAAGGCCAGGTCGGCCACCATGTTCTCCGAAATCCCGATATGATCTCCAACTTTTACCAGTGAGCGACTGAACTTGGTGTCGTACAGCCTCTGGGATAATAGTTAGTCGCGAGATCGCATTATCTTGTTAGGCCAAGGCAACTCACAAACTCTATGTCTCCCATCGTGTTGGGGTCCAAGACACAGTGGTCGTAGGACTTCGGTACAATGCTGGAAACATCAAAGGCCCGGCGATAAATTGTCTCGCGGGTTGCAAGAACGCTTGCCTGCGCGCTCGATGCGACGAGAGCGGCGAGGAAGGTGACGGCGCTATGAGAGATCATTCTGAAATATTGAAAACCTGATATGGATAGTTCTTGACAATAGAGATAGAACACCGGTGTAGCCTTGCTTGAGCAGTACTGTTCAGATGGATGTGTGTAACTGGATCTGCACGGGTTTATGGTGGATCAATCCTTGACATGAATACGGTGAACGGGCTTGACGTGGTATTTATTCACTTCTCGAAGACCGCCAAGAGCCTTGCAATCCTCAGTTCGTGTCGTCTTTCCTCCGAGCCGGACTTCCAAGGACGATCAAAATAGCAATCCATCATGGCCCTTTGGGGCTTGAGCATCACCACATATCCAGGCCCTGTTTGAGCCAGTTGCTTCCAAGGCCAATTAGAACCTTCGCCTCCCCTAGCCAGAGCTACATCACAGCCCATGTCACGTTTTGAGTTGATAGAAACGAATGGCGATGCTCCGTCCCTTACCCACCAAATCGCAGTAAGGCCGGCCTCCGTCAAGCGAATCACATCATCTCTTCCCCTGGAGGCGGAGCAGCTGGACTTAAGCCGGCGTAATACAGTGTCCGCTGTGGGGCTATTTGCTTCCCGCCCCCAACCCGACCGGCGGCCATGGCCAAGCCCCACAGTCGGCGATCCACTCCCGGGGCGGTGTTGGCGGCGCCACCGATCGCTCCCGCCACGAAATATGGGGTTTGCTGCCCCGCCATTCGACCTCAGCTTCGCCAGAGCTGAAGGACTGAAACAGTAGCTTAAAGCATCGCTTGGATTTCTTACCCGTCCAGCTATTTCAGTGGACGTCGTCAGTGCCAGCGACGTCTGGTGCGTAAATTTCGTCCCTGATTGGCACGACCGTGTTTTTTGGACGAAACCCGGGTGCTGCATACTCCAACGCGGTAGCCACGCTAGTGGGAGATTGAACTCATGGCGAGCCTAGAGGTCTAGACGCTATATTCTGCACTCACTCGCTGGGGCATTGGTAGGAATTACGTAGACTACCAAATTCCGACTTATGGAATGAGACGAATTGTAATAATATCGGTCAGTGGCTCAGTGCGCAGGAATGTATTGACATAAGGCCATGGCAAGAACGGAAGGTCTCATCTCCAATTATAATCATATACTCGAATAGTCAGATTCAGGCACGCAAAGAAGATAGAAGTAATCATGTCGACAAACACACCAGCCATGAACCTTCTCACGATCTTGCGACGCGTCGGGCGCCAGGCCGTACTTCTGGCTTTATCCATCTCATCCTTCCTATAACCTGATCTCACTGCTGCTCGGAAGGAAAATGGTTCACGTCATGTAGCGGAAACCGGGGTGTCTGTAGCCGAGATTGAGCGCTTCCTCCTCGGAAAGGCCCTCCAGGCGGTGGTTCCGCTTGCCGGCAGCGCGTTGCTTGTTCTCCCAGGCGCAGTACGCAATGCCCCAAAGGGCAAGGAAGAACACCAGAATCTGGCCTGTCAGGTTGATGGAGTGGCCAATGTGGAACTTGGGCTTGTCCTCCTCCATGTAAGTCCATCTAGAAGCGGAAGAGTCAGCATCAAATTGGATGGCAGCGGTGCGATAGACTTACGTAGCCACGATACCACCCATGGTTCCAAGCGTCACGACGTAGCCGCTTGTGACGGCTCTCACGGCCGGCCCTGCCGAATTATTCATTGCCCATGCAAGGAAGCCAGGACCGCCCGGGAATGCACCGACGGTGATGAAAAACACGGCCATGTACCGAATGTAGGCGCCCTCGTAGAACCGGATGATGGCGAATCCAATAATGGCGAGGATGGAAAAGCCAGCCAACCATGCGCCGCGCTGGTGCGTCTTGTCGGACGCGAAGGCGACGGCAATGGCGACGATGCAGGCGGCCACGTACGGCGGCACCGTGAGCAGCTGCGACTTGGTGGTGGACCACTGGAACTGGTTGAGGATGGTCGGCATGAAGACGGACAAGCCCTGCACGGTGATGTTGATGAGGAAGAAGCCGGCGGCGCACGTGTAGTTGTGGATGCACAGGAAAGCGCGCTTGACGTGGGCCGCGTCGACGCGCTCGTCCGGGTCAGCGGCGTGCTCGCGGGCGAGGCGGATGGCAGCGATCTTGCGCTCACGCGGTGTCAGGAACTTGGCCGTCGCTGGGGAGTGGGGCATCCAAATGGGGGCGAGGAAGCCGAGAATCATGGTGAAGATGCCTTCGAAGAAGAAGATGTTGCGCCACGTGTTGATGCGCATGCTGCTGACACCCCACTCGGGGATGCGAGAGAGCCCAGTCGCGAGGAAGCCACCAAATGCACCGGCGAAGGACGCAGCCGACACGTAGATGCCGATCCGGAAAAGCAGCTCGCGGCGCTTGTAGAAGCAGCTGAGGAAGAAGGCGATGCCGGGGAATGCGCCGCCCTCAAAGATGCCCAGGAAGGCTCGCGCGACCAGGAGACCCGGGAACGACTTGACAAAGGCCATGCACATGGTGACGAAGCCAAAGCCGACGACAAGGGCGGGGATGTAGAATCGTGGCCCGATGCGCTTGAGAAGAATGTTGCTCGGGACTTCGACCATGAGGTAGACGATGTAAAAGATGCAAAGCGCCCAGTTGGTCCGCTTGTTGTGGCCCAGGTCGAGCTCCTTCACCATGCCCTGGATGAAGGCATTGCCGATGTTGATTCGGTCGAGGAACTGGACCATCCAAGAGTTAGAGCTCAATGGCTTCCCTCAGCACGCTCACGATGCCTTTCTGCAACTTACACAAAACATGTACAGCGCCGTGACAAGAGGAACGGTGTGCCAGTCAATCTTGCGCCTCACCCTCGTCTCCTCCTCCTCTGTCCAGGTAAAAGTCTCCTCCTCCTTGATGTCTTCGGGGGCAAGACCGTCCTCAGCATGCTGAGCTATTCGGCATCACCGTCAGCATTGCTTCAGCGCAGCGGCATTACAAAGAAAACGCCAGCGTGCGGGGGGAAATACGTACTGACTTCCTTCCCTTCGGCCATCATCTTGGCGGTGTTTTAGTGAGACGTCCAGGATCGAGCTGTCAATAATCTCCCACCGCGATTTTTCGGGGGCTGTCGTAGCTGCCGGTGCTCGCTCAAAACTTCTTTCGACGAGCAGCCTTGGAGCCTTATGCGAGTAGGTGAGGGGAAGGGTGTTCTGGGCGGCCGGACAATCTGGTGCTATTTATCAGAAGCGTCAAAAATGGGTTGTTCGCGCTATCCCTGGATTAACGTCCATCAAACCCCAAAAGTTCGGGGCCAAGAACCGTACCCAGTTTTTGCTGCCTTCTGGCAGTCTCACCCACATTGATTGCTACTCTGGATGCAGGTTCGCCTAAGCTGCCATTCCGCGTTGAACTTTTGACGGCCCATTCGTACAGCCGAGACTCTATTGGATCGTTGGGGAGAGCAAAGAGCATGGCGAGCTAACCAGCTCGCTGGTGGCAGCTTGGCAGATTCTCGGGTCGCAGGCAGTAGTCGGTACGGAATCTTGCCTCGGCAGATTAATTGATCCTCGGAGCGGCGGCTCCACACAGGCTAATGTGGACTGCCCTGTGCGAACCAACGGGCAAAATCCCATTGGGGATTCTGGGGGTCGACTTCGCAAACGACCGGCGCGGGGTAGAAGCACGGGAGTTGGACAAGGGAACTAATAACAACAAAACGGTCCTGCGTGCTCTGCGCAATTTGTCCCCAATTTCCATTTCCATCCCTCCAGTAAGCAGCGGATACCGGCTTCGAACAAGCCATACCCTATACGAGTACACACCAACCTCGGTCCTTAGGGCTCGGGGTTGATTGATTGCTTCCATTTCGGCCGCCCATCTGTCCCGGCCGACTGGACTGGACTGGCGGGGAGCAAGGTACATGTTGTGCTGGTACTACGAGCAAGGAGGCACTAAGGCCACAGCGTTGACAGTGGCATTCCCCAAATCCAAGTGCCGTTGAGGCTCAAGAACCCACGTTCGTCGCATCGCAGCCAGGTGGGAAATCTGCGCTTTTCCTAAGCGGCCGGATCCTAGTCCTGAACATGGCGAAGAGAATATATCAAGGTTTATTCTGACCCGGCTTTTGCTTACTCGCGTAGAGCTTTCCAACCATCTACTACTAGCTACTTGGTACCGTGGAGGTTGTCGAATTGTCCAGCGGCGTGCGAGACGAGCACCTTCGGGGTCATGCCGGGCCATCTCTGCACTTGTCCAAGTCCCGTTGGAGGTGGCGCTCTCTTCCGCCACTGATTGGCTGGTGGATAATATCATCCGCCGAACGTCGCACTCATGCCACGTTTCTTCCCCGCATCCTGCAGAATTTGCAGTTGATGGTCGGCTGGAAGGTGCAAGTGGCGAGTCTCGCTCGTCAACGCGGTGGAAACGAAGCACCTCTCCGCCATGACTTGCACAGTAACGAAAATAGAGGACGATGATTTCGATCTCTGCAGCTGGTGGCATTATCTCTCTTTATTTCCATCTGTGCTTCTATCGGAGATGGCTTTTCTTGAATCGGAGCCTGATCTCGTGCCGAAAATCACGGCTAGGCTCTATCGAGGATTTTGCCTCCTCGCTCACTGCATCTGCCATCTGCATGCATATTCGGACCCTGTCCAATCGCCGGCAGAGCAAGAATTGGCGCATGTACCCTCCCACCTCGCCAAATATCCCAAGTCCTGAAATGGCATTCCTTCGACGTTTGAATCAACCATTCAGAGCAACATTCGAGTCGCTTCGGTTCAACTGGTCCTGGTTCCCGTGGAACGGTACGCGGCGCTGCGGCCACGAGAGCTGTCGCTCATTCAAACCACCGAATTTTCCAATACCACGTGGTTCGTTCCAACACCTTCCCCCGCTTTTGCGGGAGCTGATGCCGTTGCTCGAATGTCTAATGTGGCGCGCCGTCGCGCAGAACCAAATCACCGGGATTGAACATGCTTCCCTATAGCCGCCAAGCAGGCTGGAGAGGTTCGAGAATTCAGACCACGATGGCTGGTAGTCACTTCGACAAGTGTCTTTTATGCCATATATGCCGTATCTTCTTATTCATCATGATCACTGAATCTGGAGGATGCCACCAGGACAGTGCGAACCAAAAGTAGCCTTGAGAGTCGGATGGGGATGACGGGCAGAGGTTGATGGGCGACGCCTTAGTCGCTCGCGCTTTTCCGCTACTCAAGAGCTGTCTGTCCCCCTCGTGACTACCACTCCTTCTCCGCAAGGTCTAACTTCTTTCCACCGCAACTAAACGGAAGCCGATTACGTTAAAAATTGGGCATTTACCAGTATTTACTGAACATTGTGGATCTACCCGAGAATATAACAAACAACACCCTGCTAGCACAGAAACGCCCGAGGTACCTGCAGCAGTCTCCACAGCGTACCCTAAAATCGAAAATATCCGCCGACCCTTCCACGTGAAGATGTTTGGAGCGTCGCATGCGGAATTTCCGACTACAATATGAAACCTAGCCAAACCTGTACAGGTCATCACGGATTGTACGTTTTTGTTTACGACATACCCATCGAGCATGGTTTCTACCAGCGGAGCGTAATGCCCATCGATTTAGAGTTCATTGGGGTTACAGGAAGCACTCGACACTAACTGCCACGGAAGATGCGCCACGGAGTTGCCCCGTTTGAATATAGTCATCCTGACAGCGATATTTCGACATCGACAGCCTTGCACGCAAAACCCTACTGTCGCCTGGTGTGGTACTCCGTGGAACTGGTTGCAATCAGAGAGCCAAGCCTGATAGATTCCCAATTACGACACGGCTGAGGTCAATATTTTATTGATATTTTCCAATGGGACCAATCAACCCTTCCAGCGAACACTCTCTGTCAGCCGCAGGAAAGTGGAACACGCATGAGCAAGCTATTGGTGACGCAAACTCACCGACACCGCCCAGTATGACCAACACGAGCGCCACTAACACTCGACAATGACTTCAGCTCGATCCATTTAGTGAAGGGACCAATGTCCTATCGCCGTTGTTGTTGATGTCTGACCGGTCTAGCCACCGGAAGCGGCGGCAAAGGCAGCTTCAACATCACGGGGCCAAGCATGTTGCCTCGTATGTTGCGTAACAATTGATTTCCATGCATACGAAGTCCGACTCATACCATATGCTACACTTTAGCAATCCATAAATAGCTGGATATGTCCTTCCCTTAGCATTGTATTGTCCTGCTGCAAACATATCTTCTTCACTCTGCTATTTCAAGGCAAGCAATCCAGCCAAACCTTCCTGAAAGCAAAACCAATATCTTTCTCCAGGAAGAGAAACTCACCATATAATCCACTCGGATACGATGCTCGCCTTCAAGGCACTCCTATTTGTCCTCGCCAGTGTTGCTGTCGCTGGTGACTCCCGTAGCGGTTGCGAATATGACCGTAAGGCGGCTTGCGATGCCCTCAAGTGTCCGACCAAATGCCCCAAATTTCCAGAGATGTAAGTCCACAGTCGAACTGATCCTGTAAGGAAGGGCCAATTGAGGCCACGTTAGCGCCGGTCCGCTAACTGCTCATTTGGTAAGGTGCGGTGGCATTGCCGCCATCGAGTGCCCCAAAGGCAAGAAATGCTATGATGACCCAAGGGACAATTGTGACCCTAAGAAGGGGGGTGCCGACTGCTCCGGCATTTGCCTGTAGGGATGGACCCAGGGAGGCTGCCTGTACTCTTAAATCGATGCCCTGCAATGGATAAGTTCTCGGGGCTTTTTCACACCCGATATCGAACGGAAGGCCACACAGAACAGCCACGTTAATGTCCTTCGGGCGGTTGCAACGATACCAAGTATTCCGAATCCGCTCGGGGTTTACCTGGTGGCGATACTGGTGCCGAGTTTTTGATTGATACCGTGTCGGCCATACATGTCGTCCGCCAGCCTTGGCCGTTGAACATGAATAAAAAGATGTATTGCCGTCGATTAGACAACGCCGAAAATAATAGCAGAGTAGAAGAGAAGACCGTTATGAGTCCTGACCAAGAAGTTGCCACTTGCCAACGATTCGATTACATTCACAGAGCGCTTTCTTTGTGAGCAGAGTGCCGCGTGACAAGGTAAACCTACGCCATGCCGGATCACTCGTAGCACTTCTCTCCATTGCAGACTGGGATGGAACGGAACCAGCGATCTTTCCAAACAGTGGACGTCGCCTGCCATCATTCCGAGGACCTCGCCCTCGTGTAGGAGATGAACAGAATTGACCCTGGCAGAAAGATCGACCTGTCCAATATGGTATCGCTGGCGGAAGTTCTTGTAGAGGCGGGTGAATCTAGCAGATGCAATGGGCAAATATCTCAGTCTAGTTAGAATGCTGATACTGTCCGGCGATCTCGACACGACTAGGGGCGCTATCGAGGAAGGCGTAAGCAAGTGACTGTCTGTCTGATAGACGACGAGATAGGCATCACCGACCCATGCCGAGAGGGCCTTATTAAGGTCGGCGCCGCAGTAATTGGCATTTTCGATGAACTTGCAGATCGCTGGCTTCTTATGATACGATATCGACAATCGACAAACAGGTGTCATTGCTGTTAGCCGCATTCTAAATTCATCCATTATAATGCAGCTCAAAAGTGACCGACGACCAGAATTCCAAGGGTGGGAAGCTCGGCAGTCGGGTGCAACTGCACGCCGCGGAGGGTTCTTACCGATGCCCATTGCCGCCATTTCGGAGTCAAGAGCGTGGAGAAGCCATTATCTAAATA
>Ga0247774_1001589_pt1 | contig 11415 bp, 9 predicted proteins | sample UWRJL001104B6_FD_179933 | JGI IMG/M metagenome (GOLD analysis project Ga0247774, IMG submission 179933) | Plant litter microbial communities from Arlington Agricultural Research Station in Wisconsin, United States - UWRJ-L001-104B-6 | ecosystem: Environmental > Terrestrial > Plant litter >... | reverse complement strand
AAGGGTGGTCCGTGAGATCCTTGTCATGAGAGGAGAAGGCAGACTTTTCAACCTTTCAACATCTTGAATAGACAGAACAATTCAGTCGTCTCTCATGCTGATGCATCACAATCTGACAAGATGTGACGACATACATTCTACTGTAACCTTCGAGTTAACAGATGGACAGTTGATAAAGGTAAAACCCAAAACGTCTTAGCTCCTATAGGACGCACCCATGATCTACTGGCTCAATGAGTTCAAGGTTTCCATTAGATTGAGCTGGAAATTGGGAGGGAAGAAAACTTGCATTCCTCTTCCGTCCCCATTCAAGCTGTTTGGTACACATGTATTGTAGACGTCTTCGCAAAATGTCTCACGTCCGATAGGTCTAAACAGACGCAGACAGACGCAGACAGACCGCAGGCGTGAAAGCGATGCGTTCCAATAGTATCTAACTAGTGCCTGGTCAAATTCAGGGCGGTTCTAACCTGCCCGCAAAACCCCTTCCTCTCAAATCTGAGACAACTTAACAATTGAGCGAGTCCTCGATTCATGAGAGCGTGTCTTGCGATGCAGAATGCCGGCGAAATTTCCTTAAATTTGCTGGCGAGGGGTTTTGGCGGGCCGCCGCGTAAGCGCCAACGCTAGGCCCTCCTAGCCCCTGTAACTCGTCCTCGGCTCCCTGGCCGGCGGCAGGCATGCAAGCGGCTAGAAAATCCGAATTCCTGGTTACATGGGACTGCAAGCTTCCTGTGCCAACGCCACTATCGAAGTGTTGTTGGTTTCAGAACTCTGGGGCTGTGTTGGTCTGCAGGAGGCCAACTCGGCATCGGCCGCGCCGGATTGGACGCTGCTCGATAGGGTCTTTCAATGTCGCCTCCCCCCGCAGAGCCTCCCTGCGGCCCGTGTTTTAGGATCCCGCACTGCTTGTCTGCTGGTAGCATTGACACAGGCCAATAAATTCGCATGTCTCCCATTCGAAAAACATTTGCACTACAGAATAAAAGTCCCCACGACAGAATATTTTCTTAGCTTTTAGGAAGGCCTCCGAAGATTTCTTATTCCCCTTCAATTTTCTGCGTGAGGGTGCTGTGCCCGCGACCCTGTCAAACCTTTCATCTTCCATTCCAAGCCAGCAAACCCGCTAGCACGGATAGCACGCATCTCTTCGGCAATTGTGGAATACTCCGCTGTACACACGATGGGGTCTACTTCTGACGCCGTCGTTCTCGATTCCGATACCCTTGGCCAGTTGAACAGCGCCGAAGCAAAATTACTCCTTGACACCATCGACAGCCTTCGAACACTCGGCGTTGGGGAGATCGTGGATCTTCCTCAGATCATCGTCGTCGGCGATGAGTCGTCTGGAAAAAGCTCGGTCCTGGAGGCTATCTCTCGCGTGCGCTTCCCAGTCAAAGGAGGCATTTGCACTCGATTTGCCACGGAGCTAGTTCTCAGGAAGACCCCTCATGTCAGCATCGATGTCAGAATCAACTTCGCCAAGCCCGACGGCATATTTTCCAAGCACAAGGAGCCCGAGGCATTCCGACGAACCGGGTTCGACCGAGACGCACTGCCCTCAATAATCGAGGAGGCAAAGGAGCACATGGGTATCCGTGATGGCAGCGCCAAGGGATTCTCCAAGGACGTCCTACGAGTCGAGATCACCGGGCCAGACCTCTATTCTCTGACGCTAGTTGACCTCCCCGGTTTCTTCCACTCGCCGACCGCGACCCAGTCCGCCGAGGACTTGGCAACGGTTGATCAACTTGTGGGGAGCTATATGCAACAGAAGAACAGCATCATCTTGGCTGTCGTATACGCTACCAACCAGATATCGGTCCAGAAGGTCCTCAAGGAGATGGAGAAGCATGATCCCTTGAGGGAGCGAACCCTCGGTGTTATTACCAAACCCGATCTCTGCCAACCCGGGTTGTCGAACGAGCAAAGCGCACTCCACCTTGCCCGAAACAATGAACCCCACAAGCTCAGCCATGGCTGGCATGTCCTTCGGAACAGATCTGAAGACGACAGCGAGTCGTCCTCCGAGTCTAGGGATGCTAGCGAGGAAAACTTCTTCCGAACTAGCGTTTGGTCCTCCCTACCCGATACAAGCCTCGGTGTCGAGAATCTGCGTAAGAAGCTGAGCAAGGTTCTGCTCAGTCACATTCAACGCAGTTTACCTCTTATGATAGGACAGATCGAAACAGCCTTGGGGGTTCGCCAGGATAGTTTGGCGCGCCTTGGAAAGCCACGATCTAGTACCGAAGATCTTCGGTCGTATCTACTCGACATTGCCGACACCTTTCAACGGCTCAGCACCGACGCTGTAAATGGCAGGTATGGCGATCAGTTCTTTGGAGATATTTACGACGGCGAGAGGAAGTTGAGGGCCCGTCTCCGAAATCTCAACCGCGCCTTTCACTTCACTCTTTTGAAAAAAGGCGCGATGCACGAGATTAAATGGGAAGAAGACGGCGATGTGGAGTCCGATGGCGATAACGAGACGCCCGATTACTTGGAACCATACATTGAATTATACAAGTTCCCGGATCCTCGTCCCATCGACGAAGATTTCCTGAGGAGCGAAGTCGAGGCGCTTGCATCCACCAACCAAGGAAGGGAGTTCCCTGGATTGCCGACTGCGGACTTGGTTCTGCAGCTATTCAAATCTCAGGCATCGCCGTGGCAGGGAATCGCTCAACGCCACCTCGAACTGGTTACCGAATTCACCAAGGTCTTCGTTGAGCAGCTATTTAGCCATGTCATCGGAGCCGATGAAGAGACTGTCACATCTATTCTGCGAGATCTCGTAGATCCATTTTTCCAGCAGAGGGCCGTCGCGCTAGAGCTCAAGTTAGCCGAAATTCTTCGCCCGTATACCGGGGACTACGGCCTTCCGTTGGTGACGGAGTTTCGGGAAAATCTCTCTAACAGAAGACTTAATCGACTTGCCGGGCGCGTGACTGATCTCCTTGACGGGGTTCAGCTTACTGGGCCCGACGGAAAAAGGGTGGACAAAATCAAACGCAGGACGATTATGAACGCGCTTCTCGACGAGGACGTAGATGATGATGAGTTTGGGGCCGAGCAGGTGATTGACATGATGGACACATACTATGAGGTAATTCCTTTTGCTAAGGCCCCACGGTGTATGCAAGCCAACGTTGCTGATTCGGGTAGATATCTCTTAGGAACTTCGCCGAGAACGTCGTCAATCTAGCGGTTGAAGGGTGCCTCGTCAGTGACCTCCCAGGCATATTGACTCCGAGAAAGGTGGACCAGATGACGGAAAAGGCTTTGAAAGACTTGGCTGCAGAAACCGAGGAGGTTACAGCGGAGAGAGCTGTGCTCCAACGAGAAGCTGGAATCTTGCGCACTGGGCTCGAAAGGTGCCAGAAGCACCGCCCAAGAGAGATGACAGGTGTGTTGGCCCTTTTACATGTATGCTGGAGGAACAGCGCGAGAGGTACTGACTGATGCAGCACTCCCATGGACCTTCAGGACCCAGGCCGCTTCAAAAGAAGCCAACGGAAACAGCTCGAGTAAGCCTATATGAATTTCAGTAGTTGGGATTTTAATACTACGACCTGAGTATCCTTTGGTGTAAATATTGACTGTTGCCAGCCCCTCAGCAATCGACGAAGACGCCATCGAATGCGCCGTCGAAAACACCACCTATATTTGGCGCCTTTTCGGCACCGCTGCCAGTGCAGCCGAAACTAAATGCGGGTTCTACGCTGTTCTCAAAGTCGGCCTTCAAGACCCCTTCCACTCCGGTAGGCGGCGGGCTCTTCCCGACAAGCTCAAACCGGAGTGGCCCTTCCAAGACTGCAAGCCAATCTACCAGATTCAGCTTCAAGGACTCTATCAACACCACCTCAGCCATCTTTGGGAAGGGAGCCGGGTTTGACTCGTCAGCTTCAACTTCGGGAAAGCGTACGTAAATCCGAATCTCGCTGGGATGGGAGGCGGGACGCAAGCTGGATTTGAAAACACTGAACGAAATTGAAGGCAAATCTGACATCTCCAAGGCCACAAAAGCCTTACTGGGAAATTGGAAACGAAAGGTCCCCTCGGCGGTTGAGTGGAGGGGACCCGCAGACCAACTTATACGAGACGGGGCCACCGAGAGAATTCAGCATATTTGTGCAGATGTACGGTTTACCAAGTTTTCCGCCGATGAGTTTCGATTGGCGACATACCTAGACATGTAATCCGAAAGGGAGGTTCCCGGCGACTCAATAGGGCATGAGGGTTGTGGTCATGGATGGCCACTAAGGGCCGAGTTGTGGTACCGCAGAGGCTAGCTCTTGGCTTAGTTGTGGGAAGAAACATTGGAAAAGCGATAGCAATATCCAACCGCTGCAAACTGAGGTACGGGAAAGTAGGTTGTACTGACCGAAGCGTCCATGGAGATTGCGCTGGCTAAAATCTGTGATTGGGATAAGAGGATTTTTATTTTACTCATTGTCTCCAGGTCGGTAGAGACGAATATGCCATAGACGAAAACGTCGGCGCCAAAGTTGTTAAAGTAGGAAATCGTATTTTGAAATAAAGCAGACTCCACTTCCTAAAAGAGATGGTTAATCTCATAACTCTTATTAAACGTATATAAAGTACGTTAACCGATCAGTATACTGCTATCAGAGCGGCTTTCGTTTTGTCGCTGATATTTGAATCCCCCTTCAGAAGTCTGTTTGGTAGCTAACCCATCACCTCCAAGGCATCGTAAAAGAGCTCACCATTCAAATCTTTGTGTTCCCCATCTTTATCGCCAACACCGATTAACTCAGTCTCATCCGGGTTATCGCAAGGATGTTCCGTGACACTCATTACCTCATCAATGGCGTCTAAGAGGGCCACCCACTCTCTCTCAATTCCCTCTGACTTGCTTGCACGTTGCTGAAACATGTCGTCTGGCGTAGTTTCTCCATCCTTTGACCTCCTTCCGTCGAGTCCCCACAGATGCTTGCTTGCCCTCCGAAGAATCTGCATCGTCTCCAGATCTCCAACCACAGCTGCCTCATGAAGAATGTTCCGCTTCAATGTGCAGTCGTCAGCCACCCAACATGCGCAAGGGTCAGCCCCGTTCCTCAACAGAAACTCGATGCATTTGTGAGCATTGTACATGACGGAAACCAACAAGGTCGTTTCCCCGCTTGATGTAGCCACGTTGATGTCGGCTCCGTATTCCATCAATGTCTCCAGCACGCTCAGGCAATCCTGGAAAGGAGCCAAAACTATGGCCGGCATGACGGGATAGCCAACTCCGCAGCCCAGGCTCTTTCTATTGGCGTCTGCTCCCATGCACAAAAGCTTGCGGACCATGTCAACATACCCATACTCGGCCATATGGTGCAGTAGTGGATAACCAGTCTTGGGGTTGATTATGTCGATGTCGGCGCCGGCATCCACCAGAAGGTCGAATACTTCCTCGCTCCAGGGATGTGGCCCGATCGGTTGTGTGTTCCACAGCGAGGAAAACCCTTCTGCATTCTGGAGATTCGGATCCGCCCCTGCGGCGAGTAGAGCTCGAATGGCACGGATATTTCTCCAAGTAACGGCCAGATGAAGTGGTGTTTCTCCAAAGATTGGCGTATTCACGGCCTCAGCTAGGGGTTCAAATATAGAGGGCCTACCCATAACGTCCTCAAAATCTGCCTGAATCATCCCCACCATAGCCTTGATCAAGATTGGCACGTCATCAAGAAGACAACCAAGATTAAAGAGGGAAAATAGCTTGTCCCGCGTCCAGATACCGGATGATTGAGGAGAATTTAGGAATTCACGTCCGGCTACGTGCCGCAAAGACATTCCCATGTCGTCTTCGGCGTCTATATCAGCGCCGTGTTGGAGGAGCAGCTCGACGGCGTTGTAGTTTTGCTTGGAAAATGCAAAGCGTATAGGTGTCCTGCCATTCGAAAGACCGTAGTTGACTGAGAATGGATCGTCGTCGACAAGTTCCTGGATTTTGCCGAGATCACCTACAACAGCGGCATAGTGGAGAGTCTCTGCCGTGTAGACGACCCGCTTTTGGACGAACAAGCCCGCTCTTGGGCCAGTTTTGAGGGATGTGGCGATATACGCGGATACGGAAAATAGAAAATTCATGGGGAAGGTGTAGGAAACCTCAATTCCCATGGTGCCGCGGGACCGGCATTTCGACAGCGAGCAGGTCGGAGAAAGTCCAGGGATGCCACTGTAACCGATGAAAAGCTTTCCTAAATATGCCGAGCCAAGCCGAATTCTTTGCCCTCCGCTGGAATGGCACCTGCAACGACAGTATTTGTCGCAGAGATTCAGTCTAGGCTGTCCTACGAACCTCACTGCGGGCGTCCGAGAGCTGACCGACCACAGAGGATCTGTAGGGCCTGAAAGTTGACCATTAGAAGCCGCAAATGAAGGCTGATGTGAAATGAGCTCGCTCGATGTTACGAGTTTAGAGCCCTGGCGTTTAGTATGGGCTAGGAAGCTTTGCTGAAGGTGGATGAAGTCCTCAACTTGTTCTTCGGCCGAGCGTCCCGTGTGTAGAAGTGGCTCGGTATTCCTTCTTTTGATCGCGGCGTGAACCTCCTTGATCTGGAATTCTATCCTCGATACGGAGGAGCTGTCCTATGTCAGTACCATGATCTCCTGAAGGCCCAAATTGCAAAGAACATACGCATTATAGGTGATGAGAAGCTCAGTGAGCCGCAACCTCACATCCCTCAGTTTTGCCTGCATATCTTTTGCCACGGCGCTGTTCCGTAACCATTTGTACTTCCGCTTCAAATTTCCCAAAGACCCCGTTTCTATGATGACACGCTCCAGCTCTTGCAAGTGCAGCTCCGCCTGCAAAAGGGCCCCATTAAAGGCACCCAAAAACCCAACATCGCTGGCATCATTGGGGTCGCTGATGTCCCGTATCCTTTTCCATGCACAATTCATGTGGTCGAGCACAACCGTCAAGTCAGAAATCTCATTGGCGAGAGCTAGAATGACGGGATCCGCGGATTTCCATGTTGCGACAACGTTTCCCAAATGACCCGAAACTCGTATGCCAATTTCGAGAACAGTCGCCGCAAGGGCGACGATGGATACGGGATCCATACTGGAGGTGAGATGGTCCTACCAGGACGCTATCGGCGTTGGATCGATTCGGCAGTCGAAGTTTCGCGACGGGGGCGTCTCTCGCAGAAATCTCTCAGGTACAAATCGTACGGGTCGCAGGGGGTCAAAAATTCCGGGGAAGATTTACTCAAGTATACTCTTTAATTTCCGAAAGAAACAAGGGCGACCCATGTTCTGCCGATCACGACAGACTACCCTCTTGAAATTTGCCCTCTCCTGCCTTTGTATTCTTACGCGCATCAACGCAATGCGAGTCCCTGGCCGGAAAGTGCCTTTTGCCGGATGCCTAACAATTCTTTTATCACTGGGCGGCTATGCTCCCTTCCGAAGCGAAAGGCGGCTGGCATCCAGTGAGCGGCCGTTTCGGTTTTTAGCCTGTGGGTCGAGGTTGTATCAAGATCTCAAATTTGGGGTGTCACAGACGCAACTCCCCTGCCGGTAGCTAGGAATAGGTACGAAATGCTATTTGGGGATATTCGGCAAGCGCTGATCCTCACCTGTTGTTTTCCCCTGTACTACAGCAAATGAATAGCAAGACTTAGCTTGTTGAAATTTTTCATGACTAGTACGATTACGCGACGAACCGTTGAAAGCATTAAAGGAGAAGCATATAAGTCCGCACGCTTCCGTCCTTGCTAACGTAATGTAATCTTCTCGAGCCGGCTGCCCGGCCATAATCGCGCCGGAAGCCATTTACCTCGCCGCACATATAATGCCCCAAGCGTGAGAAGTTAAATGCCCAATGCTGCAACCCACTGCTCTAGCTCTGGATGACACGCCTGACCGGACGGAGAGCAGACTAGCAATGAACCGTCTAGTCTTCATATAATGTGGGTTACATTAGATAGATCTCGAGAATCGGCGATTTTTTAATATTTTTTCAGCTTTTGAAATCGAAGAACTAAGCTCCATCTTGTCACAAATATTACAGATACTAGTGTCTGATGTTGTAGCGCGGCCAAATCACTTAGCATAGTAACCCTTAAATTTCTTACTATTCTTGTAAGGAAACTATGAAATAGGCGCCATATCTGTTTATATTGTTAGTCCAATACTAGTCATTGTTATTGACTTGCTCACCTCAAGTATGACGAGTTGTTGAGCGTTATAGGGGACCACGGAGAACAGTACATCCTGCAGGAAAGACTTCTATTATAGAGATAATATTGGTGTGTTCTTCAATAATAATTGCTACATGGCAATATAGTGCCTCTAAACTGAACCTGAGCTCTGGATTTATCCATTTGGCGAAGGGCAACATGAGTTTCTGCTCAAGCTACGTGCTGCAAGCTGGCTTTATAGCTCGGGAGAAAATCACGAGGTCGTGTCTGTTCCGAACTCTAATCTCATTGCTCTTGGCGGAGGCGTTTCGGTTGACGAGTCACATATTAATATTTGCCACGTTCAGAACTGGAACTTACCGTATCAACTTCAACTTCAGTCAGGCAGAGGATGAGGGATGATAACAAGCCAACACAGCTTTGGACGTCGATGTGACGGTACAAGAACTTTTAAGAGCACAAAAGGTATTCCGTCACTGCGGTGTTCCCTAAGATATGTTACCTTACTCATTCTTCTTTATGTGGGATCCCCCAGCTTGGACAACGGCGAATGAAAACCCACATGGAGCTGCCGTGAATATTACCGAATAATATCGGGATTTTGAACCGTGGTAAAATTTCTATGCAATATGCTAAGGCCAAATTCGCCGTCATAAAACAGACCTGCTTTATCTGTCTAGCTTCTATGTATAGGGGTATACGTAGAGGTCAGCGTCCAGAGAAACGTCACGATAGCTGAGTATCATGGAGTGAAAAGTCTCCGATCTCACCAAAACGCGCCGGCGGCTGAAATGCCAAGCCATTACGAAGTAGGAATTGCCTTCTTGCCAATCCTATTACGGAAATGACTATTTTCGTCTCCACCTGACCGGACGAACGTGTCTTGAAGACATGCGGTCGTTGCGAACGGCTGGGCACTCGGGGGACGCGGCTCTTGTCAATGGGGCCTTGCAAAATTTCCGATTGCGGGATTTTCAGTATTACTATAATTCGCGCAAAGACCATTGACCATCCTCATTCTAACGTTCTAAGATGACCGCGGTTGCCGACTGCGGATCGGCCGATGATGGACCGGCCGACCTACTCCACAACGATATCTGCGCACGCAATCGGGCACATCGGCAGGTGCGGGGCGATTATAAATCCATCGCCATTCGCCACCTCGATCGCCAGTTTTCTCATCGTCATTTACCACATCATCCCTCACTCCTCCTTTTACCATACCGGTACTCCATTGCTAGTCGCGGACACCAACTAGGTAGCTCCAACGGTGTAGCTCCGATCATCACAGTAGATCCTAAACTGCAGAGTTTCCTAATCAACACAATGACATTCGGCGACTTCAACTACGTCGACCCGGACACGGTCATCGACAGCCCTCTCCCCTTTGTCAAACCCTGGGCCAAAGTTGACGGCGACTACGCCTCCTTCAAGCAAGTCAAGCAGACCCGCCCCGTCACCAACATTCGCGGTATGGAATCCCAGTTCGGGACCGACATCTCCGGCTTCGCCGCCCACTACGCTCCCAGCGTGGAGAAGGCCTTCACCGATGACGCCACCATCCGCACCAGCTACTACGCCGAGGTCGAGGCGCTGCTGCGCGAGAAGCTCCCCGGCGCCGTGGCCAAGGTCGTCATCTTCGACCACACCATCCGCCGCCACGAGGCCACGTCGGCGCGCCAGCCCGTGCGCCAGGTGCACGTGGACCAGACGCCCGGGGCCGCGGTTGCGCGCGTGCGGCGGCATCTCCCCGCAGGGGAGGCGGAGGAGCTGCTCCAGGGGCGGTTTCAGATTATTAACGTCTGGAGGCCCATCGGGCATGTGGCGTCTGACTTGCCGCTGGCGTTGGTGGACTGGCGAAGCACCGCTCCCAAGGACTTGGTGGCGGTAGATCTGCTGTATCCGAAGAGGGCGGTAGATGGTGAAGGTGATGACGACCGTGGGAAGGAAGTCCGGCCGGATCCGACATCGGGGCAATCGACTGAGGGATACGAAGTTAAAGGTTAGTCAGTTCAGTTCATGACAACGGTGGATGCACTCTTGGAGCCGGTATTTACGAAGAAAATTTCTAACCATTTTTTCTGTTTAGGCGAAACGTACTCTGTAGCCCCAAATGATAATCATAAGTTCTGCTATATGAAAGACATGACTCCGGACGAGGTCATGCTCATAAAGTGCTTTGATTCGAGAAGCCAAGGCCAGCCAAGTGGGAAAGAAGGTATTGCGGGGTGGGCGCCGCATACGGCATTTGAGGATCCGGAGACGCCGGCGGATGCGGAGAAGCGGCAAAGTATTGAGGTGAGATGCTTGGTATTCTACAACGAGTGACATGGAGGGGGTTCTCCATAGTAAGCTACGGCATACTTGCAGGGAGAATGAAAGAGAAAGCCACAGATGAACGTGGGCGTCGTTTCAATGGTTGTTGTATTGGTTTTCCATGCATTTTGTAGAAGATTTTAAGCATGTGAAGTTTTCCAGATCGCAGGTTTTGGAATCAGATACGCTATTAATCTTTCATATTTTGTAGTGTCAGTGAATTATACTGCAACCGACAACATCGAGTGAAAGTCAGCAGCGAGATTTCATCACAGTGGAATATATATTTGGAAGAGCTCGAACATCGAAGCTTCTCCGCCTATTAGTGTATGTAGCCTGGGATTACTTCAATATTTCCGTTCACTGCTCTTCTCCGCCCAGCATAACTCGGCTGGTAAAATTTGTTATTCATTTCTCTGAGGTATGAACTCGTCATGTATTAAATAACACACGTGATATTCAGGTGCGGACCTGTACCGAGTGGCCGAGCCCTGAGAATTGGTAAATCCACATCAAGCCTGTGCGACTCATAACCACATCAAAACAATCTTCGAGAAGCATGAGTATGAAGTATGGAATCAAGCGTGGAGTCGGAAGACGAGCTCCGTAATCGAGAAACACTGATGGATGGACGGAAAAGTGAGCTGAATCGAACCTTTTGAACAGACCTCCAGGGTCCTTTTTCAGAGCCGCGTCCTCAATATGACCGACTCAGAGTTTGTCTGCTATTTAGAGGCGCCTCTGTTGTTCTTTATATCAAAGAATAAGGCAAAGGTGGCGGATGCTTCTCCTGGGAGGTGCAGACCCAAATGCGGAACTGCCGTCAGGCAATACGCCGCTCATCATTGCGGTATCTAAATCAACGCCAAATATGGATTTAATACGTCTTTTGCTAGATGGAGACATTATCCTGAATCTACAGGACACCGAGACTCCAATTGTG
>Ga0247774_1001588_pt1 | contig 11418 bp, 15 predicted proteins | sample UWRJL001104B6_FD_179933 | JGI IMG/M metagenome (GOLD analysis project Ga0247774, IMG submission 179933) | Plant litter microbial communities from Arlington Agricultural Research Station in Wisconsin, United States - UWRJ-L001-104B-6 | ecosystem: Environmental > Terrestrial > Plant litter >... | reverse complement strand
CAGATAATTGCCTCACGTAGTTATCATTAATTCTCGTCGCACATCGTCAATCATCGCTATCGAAGTCCGCCGCCCGTCAACTTCTCATCAGAAGCGTTTAGATTAGGACATCTATAGCGATGCGGCTACACGAGTCACAATTTTGGTCTTGGCCAGACTTTGGTTCGATGTTAGGACGTCCAGAGTACCTCTGCGCCATCCTTCTTTCCCTCCCTCCCGGATCGGGGATGACTTGAAAGCTCGACAGGAGCATCGCCACGTGACACGTGCTAGGGGCCAGAGTGAGGCGAAGCACGTGCCCGTCAATATGGTCTCAATTGCAGCATTAGTCGGATACGTCACTTCCCAAGGAAAAAATGAGAGGTCTGACGAGGTGGATTGGCACCGTGAAGAGAATTTGATCTTATAAAAGCACCATGAGCTTGTGGAGGAATCCGCGTTGCTTAGTCCGAAATAAAACCCGGCGACAGTAGCGACATTGACGGTGCTTCCCACCTCCCTAAATAGGGAGCTCTCCAACCGCGTAGGCTAGCTTTTTGAATGCCCCGGAAAGTGCTTCGCGTAAGACCAATTTACTGGTACGGACCCTGTTGCCTGCCATTGCTTTCTTGCCTTCTAAATGTTTGGGCTCTGGAGGTAGGGATCTACAGGCTCTTTCAAACGCTCATGTGGAGGATCTAGGCTCGAGATGGTTCACATGGCTTCGTCAGATGGGCTATCTGCTCGCGGCAAGGCTAGCGCGTTTGCCACGCTGTCCAGTTAGTGCACTGCTACTTGTCGCTCCACGGGCTGTGCCGAGGATGAGCCGGTGTGCTTCGGAGCAATCTGTCCCCTGTATTCTTGGTACGTAACCTACCGGTAAATTTCGCAAACGACCGACCTCTGGAATTTTTATTTCGCTCTTTCCCCTTACCCTCGCGAACACCCACGCTTTCCCTCTCGTCCAAGCCGCCCCTGTTTCTTTTTTCTTGCATCGCGAATTCGACTATACCGAGCAAAGACAAAGGCGAAGGCAAAGGCAGTAAAAATGGCCAACCTTCCTCCGGCAGTGTACGTTTCCTGCGTGTCGCATCCCGTCTCTTGTCTCTGGTTTGCTGACTGGAATGCACCAACAGAACGAACCTCGTCATCGTCCTTGTGATGATGCAGGTGTCGAAGAAGATCCCTCTCGAGAACCCGGATGTGCTCAATATTGTGCGCGGGGTGTATCTTTTCAGCAACGCTGTTATTGCAGGCCTGCTGTACTATGTGTACTCCAAGATCAATGGAAAGAAAGGTAGGTCGCGTTGCATGTCCGGCCCGAGCACGGGCGAAAAGGACAAGAACACATAGAGAGAAATCTACATGCCTGGACTGCAAGCTAACCTTCTTGCTACGCAGACATGACCACTCTCAAATACGTCGAGCCCGCCCCCGTGGGTTCCTCCGAAGAGCCCAAGCTTGTCACGACCACGATCCACGCCTACGACTCGCAGCAGTTGCGCAACCAGTTCCGCCAGCAGGTCATGGGCATGGCCATCATGGCCGTCATGCACCTGTACATGAAGTACACTAATCCGCTTATGATCCAATCCATCATCCCTCTTAAGGGGGCGCTCGAGTCGAACCTCATCAAGATTTATGTCTTTGGAAAGCCTGCCTCGGGCGACCTCAAGCGGCCGTTCAAGCAGGGCGCAGGTCTGATGGCGGCCATGCAGCCTGAGCCGGCGAAGAGCGACAAGAAGGCCGTGGAGGCGGCGGAGAGGTCTGGACGGGGCGGCGCTAAGGAGGAGTAAGTGGCTCTGTATGGGTATGTATTTCTTTCAAGGATAAGATGGGGAACATCTGGTGCGGGTTTTCACATGGGGAATACTCTTTATTCTCTATGGTATTAGCTAGGACATAGACGGGGTTGTTTGCTCTTGGGCCTGGGAGTTTTGTGGACTCTTTGCCGTGGCTCGTTGCATTTGCTTCATACATAAATGACATGATAGCCTGTCTTCAGAGAAAAAGATACAAAAGTGACAAACCTGCTCGCATCAAATATCAAAGAAAGCCTCATGAAATAGGACTGCAAAAATTATGCTTACTATGTGGGCTAACTGTTACCCCGTTTGGGACCCCGTGACCACGTGTTAGGTACGGGCGAGATTTTACGCAAACTCGCGGGAACGGCCGCGCCTTTTCCGTTCACGTCATCTGTCAAACTAGCCCCAACATGGACCACCACCCGCGTGTTGCCAGTCGCCATCTCCCTACTTCATGCGAAATTCGGACAGTTTCTGAGACCACGGTTTCAAAAAAAGAAACCTAGCCCACATTTTTAGGTCGTTCCACCCGCAGTCGTCCATCCGACACCCCTGCGAGCATGGAGCGGCCCTCGACCCCACCATCGTTGGCAAGGAGCAATCCGGCCTCACCACCGACACCGGAAGTGACTCGCCGGATAGTACGTCTTCGTTGGATCAATATCCCTTCCGACCGACGGAAATACTAAAGAATTATCACACAGGAAGAAAACCGCCTCCGCGCAAAAGCTATCCGCCAGCAACGCGAAGAAGAAGCCCGCCTGCGCGGCGCGGCGCCAACGCTGAGGACATCCTCCGGCATCGTCGAGACCGACAACGTGCGCATCACCACCGCCGCGGCAGGCGGCACCAAGCGGCCCTTCTCGGCTTTCTCCCCCGAAAATCCTCCATCGTCCGTCCCCGACAGCAACCGCGATGGTCGGAATCAGGGAGATGGGCCGGCGCTCCGACCGGCCAAGAAATTTACAAAGTTTGTGGACTATCACATGTCCTCTACGGCAGACACCAAGGGCGGTTTTTTGTCTACGGAAGACGATCCACATAATGCTGCGCTGGGGAAACCGGTTGCAAAGCCGGGGGAGGAAGAACGGCCGAAACACATGACGGCCAAGGAGTGGGAGCGGTTCCAGACTATCAAGAGGTTGCAGAGGAACAAGGCCGGTCCGTTTGAGCCTGGCTTGAGCGTGTTGGACGACGAGGCCACGAGAAAAAAGTGTCGGGAGTGTCAGAGTCTAGAGATTGACTGGGTGTGGGAAGAGGTATTTGGGGTTTGTGTTTGTCACGGGTGTAAAGAAAAGTTTCCAGAGAAGTATTCACTTTTGACAAAGACGGAGTGCAAGGAGGATTATTTGCTTACGGATCGTGAGTTTTTTTTCCCTCTCTATTTCGTTCCACGGCGCAATGATACTGACTGCATGGTAGCCGAGCTCCGAGACGCCGAACTTCTCCCCCACCTCTCCAAACCCAACCCGCACAAAGCACACTGGCACGACATGATGCTATTCTTACGGTTTCAGGTAGAAGAATACGCCGTTAGCAAGAAATGGGGGTCCGCCGAGAGGCTGGACGCTGAATTTGAGCGGCGAGAAGAGCAAAAGAAGAAGCGGAAGGAAGCTAAATTTAAAGAAAAGCTGTTAGACCTCAAGAAGAAGACGAGGTCCGAGGCGTTTCGGCGGCAACACGGGGCCAAAAAATTTGGCGGTGTTAGTTCGGGGGAAGAAAGGCATGAGCATAGGTGGGGGGTTACCGTCGAGAATTCGGAGGGCGCGACAGTGAAGAAGTGTTTAGAGTGTGGGATGGAGGCGGAAGTGTTGGAATTTTGAGAGTTCGGTGGAAGGGAATGACGAGGAACTGTTTATGACCCCGTACGCTAACATTGGGGACGAGATGGTAGAGAAGGCTGATGCATAAATCGCGAAGGAATGAGCAGAAATGGAAGCTGAGTGATTGGACTTAGCTGTCATTGAAGGGGAGCTGGTTTGGCCTAAATAACTCGCCTCAATCATCCTCAAGTACCTTCTTGCTTGAGGTTAGGTCCTCGAATGTCGTTGGGAGGCGCCTCCGGACGGATGCTGTTCTATAGGGTTAGGGTTATCCACAAGTCACTTTATCCTCAAAAGAAACTTCAGCAGGCAGTTGATACGCCTCCTATCGCTTCTTCACTAATCCAGATGGATGATAGTACGTGCTAAATTAAACCGCCTTAGGTTTTGACCGTTTGGCCTCGGACAGCTACGGTTTGTCGAGTAGACGTTCGCTCATGGAAAACTTGGGTTATGACTCGGTAGTTGACGCCTCGCCTTGGAGCTCCCAGAGAGCACCAAACTATTGATGCCTGAGGCCAGAACCTCACTCCAGAATCGCGGACGCTGATTGGCGCACCACGGCGGCAAGTCGACACCTTGAGCTTTCATCACCTTCCCTGCTCCTTAGATCGAGCCCTGCCAACCTGTTCGTTATCCCGGCGAAAAAGCTTCGACGCGACGGCAGACCGTAAGGACAGCCACAAACCACGAGACTCCACCTAGACTTTTGACGATATAGAAACGATACTCATCGATTAGACGATAGAAACACGCCACCGAGGGCGGTTTGGACGACTACGTTTACGCGGCGGCAGAGCGCCCCGTCGCCGATCAACGCAATTGATCTACTGCCGACGGCCATCGTCCCCGTGTGTATCCTCACCGCCGCGGATCGCGACGCTCAACGACGGCCGACGAGATTTTTTTTGGTCTCGGTCACCCTACAAATGCCCACGAGCTGTCGAGGACCGTAGGGAAAGTGGGCTGAGGTGTGGCAGGTATTCGCCCCGTAGCGCAGCCACACGACCGCCTCATTTTTTTTCCTGTTCTAAAACGACTCGATCCCTCTCGCGAGAAAGATTGGTGGGGAGGTTTGCACGCCGCGCTCAACTGGGGAATACTATTCCCGTAAACCGCGCGGATGAATTGGCAACTCTCCAACATGGGGTCCAACGGCGGCAACGGCGTCGCCGGCGATGTTGGAGGGATGCAGCAGGGCAACGGGTCGAACCGACCGCCAGCGACCGAGTATACATTACAAGGTGAGCAGTCGGGCTCGGACAAGATGAAACCCTTTGGGTCATGGCCAAGGACTCATTGCTAACGATGGGTAAATGCAGGTGTTATGCGCTTCCTTCAAACCGAGTGGCATCGGCACGAGCGCGACCGCAACTCGTGGGAAATAGAGAGGCAGGAAATGAAGGCGCGGATAGCTCAGCTCGAAGGAAAGCTCAAGCGGGGCGATGCCACGCAGAATGCGTCCAAAAAATACATAAAGCTCCTGGAAAAGAAGATAAAGGACCAGGCCGCGCATCTCAAAGCCGAAGGGAAATGGGATCCGGCCGAGGCTGCAAAGTTTGACCGGGAGGCTCGCTCTGTCATGATCCAGGAAAAGCTCAACGGTAAGTTTTTCCCCTTCGTCAATCGATGATTGCCAACGGACTAACGAGAGAGTAGAAACGAAAGAAGGCGGAGAAGGCGGCTTGACACGCGAACCCGACCGGCCCGAGGATGAGAACAACAGGAAAGACCTCAAGTCGTACCTCGACCAGTGCCAGAACGAGTTTACGTACCTCATGATAACGCCAGCGAATCCACAGCCACCGAGAGAATCGCCCCCGCCGCCGATGCTGGATGAGCTTCCGCACGAAGGGGAGAGTTTCAATATACCCGTTTCCCAGCAACAGCAGCAGCAGCAGCAACAGCAGCAGCACCAGTTCTATGGCTCGCAGGCTCGGCAAGTACAAAATCACGTTAGAGAGTTGAATTCGTCCCGGCCACCTCCAACTCCTGTTGGCCATGGCACGCAAAACCAGGTAGCGGCGAATTTCCAGTCAAGAAGTGAAGCACAGTCGCAGTCGATGGGCCGCTCCGGTGCAGCAGAGTCTCAAGGATCAGCCGTTTTTGCCAGCGGAAACGAGTGGCCAACGCCCGCCTCGGTCACGGCTCGACTTGTTGACGAGAATGCACCAGGCCAAAACCATGGCGGCGAGGGCTTTAGCGTGATGGAAGGTAGTGCCGAAACAGGTGAACGCAAGTCGGCGGTGCGGGAAGTAGATGGCTGGGACTTTACCGATGCCGGAGCACCACCCTCACGGTCGATATCGAACCGGCCAGACACGGATGTGTTCCCGTCAGCCGAGAGCATGCCGAAGTCTCCAAACAGACTACCAAACTCGCACCGCAGGAAGGGGTCGATGTCGAGGCGACGGAGTGCCGAGCACGAGCAGTCGCTGCATGTGGGTGGCTTGGAGATCGAGAGCGGGTTTAAGCTGCGGTACGGACTCCGTGGGCACTTGGATACGGTGAGGAGTGTAATCTTCTCTGGCGGTGGCAGCCCGGCGGAGCCCGAAATTTGCACCGGAGGTGACGATGGCATGATCAAGCGCTTCCACGTTCCTAGGTTGGACGGCACGCAGATCAATGCCGTGTCAGACCTGGATGTTACTGCAAACTTTACCCATCGTGGTCACACCGGCGCAGTCTTGAGTCTCGCGGCGTGGAGTCCATCACCAAACTTCTCAACCGGCGGTCGAGCTCAAGGGGATGGATGGATCTTCTCGGGCGGGCAGGATACTACGATCCGAGTCTGGGAACGTGGCCGGGTGGATCCGAAAGCCACGCTAGACGGGCACGACGACGCAGTCTGGGCTCTATGTGTCCTGCCAGGCACTCTTCACTCAGTAATGGGAACGCAGTTTGGTAGCACCTTTGGAAGCGGAGATCGCATTCTCCTTGTTTCGGGAGCTGCCGATGGCGTAGTGAAGGTCTGGGCAATAAGCGCGCCACCGCAGCTTAGCTCACCGCAACCGGGAGCAAGTCAACGGCGGCCAACAGGCAGCGCGGGCCGGGTAAGAGGCAACTCGATGAGTTCGGGAAGCGGCTTCTCGACCACACCACAGGCCTCCACGGCGTCGAACTCGCCATTCCACCACAATCTCATTCATAACATAGCACGAGCCGACGGATCCAAGGCCAGTCCGACATGCATCACGCCCCTGAGCCCGTCTGGAGATTCTTTTGTCGTGGCCTACTCGGACGCGGCCATTTTGGTATACGACACCAGGACGGCAGAGCAGATTGGGAGTTTAGCGAGCTTGGAAACGTATGATGGTACAGGCGGCACGAGCGTCAATGCCGTTGTTGCCACGACAGCCGGCCTGGACCAGCATCCGCATATTGCGGGCCACGCCGAGGAGGAGACGGCCGGCGGTCCCACAGGCGGGGGGAAGTCGAATGCCGGGTCCGGAGTCGAAGGGGTCATCATATCCGGCCACGAGGATCGCTTCGTTAGGTTCTTTGACGCTAACAGCGGTAAGTCGCCACAACCTCTGCTACCAACCGCCCAAGAGCATACATACTAACTTGACGTGCAGGTCAATGTACCTACAGCATGATGGCCCACGCAGCATCCATCTCGAGCCTCTCGCTCAGCCCCGATGGCCGGGAGCTTGTGACAGCCGGGCACGACGCCTCGCTCAAGTTTTGGGACCTGGAGAAACGGGCCTGCACGCAGGAGACGGCTGCGCACCGAGTCATGCGGGGGGAGGGCATCTGCGCCGTGGTGTGGAGCCAGGACGGCAAGTGGGTTGTCAGCGGTGGAGGTGACGGTGTCATCAAGGTGTTTATGAAGCATGGGTAATGGGAACGAGCAGGTACGAATGAGGACATGGACTTCACGAGGCCGAGGCAGGTTTAAGATAAGACTGATGGCTGTTACTTTTTGCTCTCTTCCTTCTCCACGACCGGTACAGCACACATGTTGACGGAAGGACAGAAGGAAGGAAAACAAATCGTCATAGGGAAAACTTGCCAAGGAACGACTGGATTCTTTTTTTTTTCGCTGCTTCGAGGAAAAGGAGATGAAAGGAGGGAGAAGCGAGGGAGGATTTTAGAAATTTCTCTGCCGGTTGTTATTGTTGCTTGCTTTGGTTTTTTTTTAACGTTTCGGGTTTAAACCTCCATTGGCCGTATGTCATAATAGCTCTTTGGTCTTGTAACTACATCATCGCACTAGGGCGTGTGGTTCATTATACATTTTCGGTCGATACCCTACTCATACTAGTATGACCGTCCACGATGCCTGCACAAGTCTTAGCAGATATATTGGCGACCGGGCTGTGGATCGACTAGCGAGAAGCATGAGTGTAAAGCCGAGAGGACGTTGGCAAGTTGGCAGGAGAAACTTGAGGAAACCTCGCGCAGCTTGATACGGAAACGTTCTCTTAGATTTCATGAGATTTCATGCCCGCATAGCTGACCTCAGACATCTCCCTCTACACACCAACTCGAAAATCTCTCAACGGCCGAGAGCACGCTGTCCCACTTCAGCAAGTGATCTTCGCATACAAAAAGGGGCCTCTAAGCTAAGATCAGTTCTTAGAATGTCCGGACACCATGGAATAATGGATTCTCGAGAGATTTGGTGGCCCTCCAAATCAAGCCTCGCAGTTGTACCAGGCCCGCCATGTCCGAAAAACGATCGGTAGGTAGCTTGGCGTATAGAGTTGGTCGCTGGCGGAAATGTAATACCGCTGAATCAACCTTGAATCCTAGACAGTCAGCCCGTAGCGAGGACTATCTCCTATCTTAGTTGCATTGTGCATGCACTCGTGTATTGAGGCTGTTAGAGGAGAGTGAACGTAGCCGCATAGATTGAAACTGTCCAGTGGAAACAATACTGCATTGGGGGCCGGGCAGATTTGGGGGCAGATTCGGGTTACGGTTTTGGGGGCCAGGCATTTTGCTTTCCTTGGGGGGGTGGATGTGTGAAAAAGGGGCCTAGATGCCTGTCTCACCCTGGAAGAACCCCTCCGTCATTAAGTTCAAGCATTTACTCCATTTAGAGATTGGGTCAATATCGGAAGATGAAAAGGTCAGCAAATGGCGAATTGGCGTTGGTGTAGGGATTGTTGTACGTTGATCTCCTGCTCACAGCATTTCGAATGTGGGGTAGCACAAGAGATTCGCCATTTCGGAGGAAATAAAAGGACGAGATCAGTTTTCCGCTTACCGATTCACTGCAAAATGAGGCGAGGACGCGGGAGGCGGTGTTCCAAATGGTACCACAACCGTTGAGACGGCGGCTAATTTTAGTGAGTTTTATGCGATTCTATTGGTCAACCACCTCGCTTCAAGCGCCCATCGCGGCTATTTTCGAAGGTACTGATTAGGCCAGAGGCCGGAAGCGAGAGTTTGGGTCAGGAGTTGCGAGAGTTAAGGGACATGAGATGACGAAAATATTTGAAACAGGAATGGGAATAGATATCGTCAAATTTCCGATGGTACTGATTTTGGAGGTATTCGACTCTCGAGGGTCTATTGTGAGGGAGGTTATGAATGATCCCCGTCTGACTTGTCTCGCAAATTGGAGCTTTGCCAGGGCGATTCTTGCTAGGCAAGGAACCTCTAACCTTCCCCCCATCAACAACTTGGTCGACACAGATTGTTAACTTACCTGTCTCATTGTCGCTCAATTGACTAGAAACTGCGATTCCCCCCAAAAAAATTCCACGCCGCTTCCGAAGCTCTGCAATGTCTCTGTCTACGGATCGTTATTTTCCGGAGTCGTGAGCTGCTGTGCGGACTGCGCCGCCGGTTCAATCTATTTCGGGTCTACGCCTCGCGGGGAGAGATGACGCGCCTGCAGGTACCGCACCACGGCCCAACACAACCGACGGCAGGCAACCATGGGCTCTAACACCAACATCTTACTTCCTCGATGAGGTTGCACAGGGGCTCTATTTGCCGCGATGGGTAGTGATGAAGATCCCCCAATACCGGCTGCCCAAAGGGTGGCTAAGTGTGAGGCTGGAGGATTGAGCTGCAATAATTGCTCATATACCATCTCGCCCCAGATTCTGCCTTGTGCTGGCTGCTTCTGCTAGATTCACCCAACAACATACCGTTCTTTATAAACTCGAACGAACCCTATTATGTGGAGGTTCATCAGTCTTTACTCGAGTCCTCATCCCATTCAAACGCCGACCGGGAATTGAGCATCACTAGCCGAAGGCCGGCCGTGACTGGCTATCATGGCCTCGTTAAACGAGAGTGCCATCTACTATGGGTTCTGGGACAACCATGACTGTACGTGTCCGCCCTCACCCCAACATCCTCACCAGTGCTAATGCATCCCAGCGGATTTCCCCATGAGTCTTGTGCTCACGGTCCCTACCCGCTGGGGCAACTATCTTATTGCCGTTCTCGCGGGCCTGGTGGCCTGGGCCGGCATCAGCTTCTACGGCATCGTCGCCTTCGTCCTGCACCAAATCTATGCCACTAAAAGGAACAGGGATGTGCTTGACTACCAACTCCAAGTGCTCTTTCGCTCCCAGGCCGGAGCCCTCGAATCGGCGGTTGAATCTCTCCAGCTCTACTTTGCCTGGCGCAAAATCACCACCCGAGTCGCCATTCGAATCATTCCTTTTACCCTCTCTGCCGTGGTTATCTGGTTCGGTTTCATTGCGGGTTCGGTCTTGGTGGCAGACGTGGCCTCCGAGTCGTACGGCGACGTCCTCGTCCTCTCGGTGCCCGACGTCTGCGGCGATACCAGTTTTGGCCTGCTCGACGGCACGCAAATGGACAAAACGAAACTCACCACCGACGAACAGCTAATCCGCAACCAATCTAGCGCTTTTGAGCGGCACGCCTCCTCCAACGCCAAATTTGCGCGCACCTACGCCGAGTCGTTCTACCTGACGGGTTACCGCACCAAGGCTTCCATCTCGTCGCGCTTCAAGAAGCCCACGATCGATATCAAGGAACAGGACGTCGAATGTCCGTGGAAGTCCCCCCTCCGGTGTCTCGGTCCCGACTGGGTGGAAGGCCCGGCCTATAGGATGGATTCGGGACTCCTGGATTCGCATTCTGATTTAGGCATCAATGCGAAGCCGGCCGACAGGGTGCAGTGGCGGGCTGATGCGACCTGCGCGGTTCTTGATACGCGCGACTTTGAGTCGTCGTATATTCAGAACCTCGGCGTCACGAATAGGACGGTATGGGCTGTGAATATATACGCGGAGCCGCAGAAAGATGCACCAGACGTGGCACCGGAGCAGTTGAAGTATGCGGGGCTGGTATCTAGTATCTGGGAGACGGAGTTTGTGCCCATGCGTGTTAGGTTTGTATCGCCATATGTCGTCGGGCCTTGCGTGTTTAGAGCCTTGTTCTAATTCTTTCCAACCCAGCCAAGCCGTGTTCTTCAAAGATCGAGGCATCGTCGATGCACCCGACCGCCGACTCATCGAACCACTGGAGCCTGGTGATTATGATCTAGGTCTCTATGCCGTGGCCGTCGGCAAAATATTTCGAGAAAAGGTCCGAGACCCCTTATTCTTCGCCAACCTGTCCGTCACAGCCGATGACGTCTTCTCCAAATCTGGCGTCCAGCCGGGATACCTGCCCTTTCGTCTCTTCAATGTCCTCGCCTGCCGTACCGAGTATCAGCTATGCAACCCCCACAACAGGAAGTGCACCAAGCCGATGGGCATGATTCCCTTTAAGCGGTACGACCTGGCGGGGTTGGAGCTAAATAAGAACCAGCTTGCCACGGGGATGCGGTTGACGACGGATACGATGAATGGGCCGAGTATGTTGAATCAGGC
>Ga0247774_1001587_pt1 | contig 11427 bp, 8 predicted proteins | sample UWRJL001104B6_FD_179933 | JGI IMG/M metagenome (GOLD analysis project Ga0247774, IMG submission 179933) | Plant litter microbial communities from Arlington Agricultural Research Station in Wisconsin, United States - UWRJ-L001-104B-6 | ecosystem: Environmental > Terrestrial > Plant litter >... | reverse complement strand
AAAAAAAAAAAAAAAAAACTCACGGTACGCATTCAAGGAGAAACTCGAGCGAACTTCTCGACGCTTGAAGGCTCTCCACGTGCTTCTTCAGGCTGGCCTCGTTCCACACAATGACCAGGTCGCCGGCGGTCCCGAGCGTGGTCGGCCGGGCAAGACGGCCCACCAGATCCGCAAGCCGGGACAGCTCGCCCGAGATGGTCCGCCCCAGCTTGTCCGTGGCCGAGATGAATTCGGACGGCCGCCAGCCCCAGTCCGAGTCTTGACCCTGGAGCAAGTCAAACTGCCGGGCCGTCATGGCCATGGCCTTGCACTCTTTTGCCACCAGCGAGAGCGTCGTCGGCGCCGAGTTGAGGGCCTGGGCCATGGCCGCGGCGTCACCTGCCACGATGTTTGCATTTTTGGAGATATCGGCGAAGAGACGTGAGTAATCAAAGCCCAGTGCGTCCATGGTCGTCACTGCAGAGGGAAAGCATTGGAGTGGGAAGATGGAGGGAGGAAAGCTTTGGGAGAACAGCTTCAAAAAGGATGAACGGGTTAGCCTCAGCCTCGGACGGAGCCATTTTAGCGCTTGTGTGATTTGTGATGTCGGTATTAGTGCTTGCGACTTTAGGGGCATGGGGTGATGGATGATTCCCTTTCAAGTGATATGATACCCACATACCTATCCGCAAAGACTATCTGCAATTACGAAGGTACGATGTTGGCCTTGCCCATTTTGAGCGGCAAAGCCCCGGAGGCGCGCAGGGCAAAGCATAAACAGGTTCGCCTGCGCCAGGCAGAGAGACAGAAACAATTCGCTTCGGGCCATTTTCGCCTGGGGGGGGAACGTTTTTGGTGGCTTGTGGCGGATTCGGAACGGCCTAGAAGTAGAAGCACTATTGAGGTCGGTGGGTCTAGCTGTTCGCGAGGGAGAAAAAGCAAGGAGAAGGAACAGACTGAATTGCGAATTGTGAGCGGGGTGGTAAGGTCTGCCTGTGGTTGCTACAGTGCTAAGTCTGAAATTAATGTTGGCTGAGATAGCCCCTGACCAGCTCTACCAGATGGCTTGCAAGGACCCCGGCTCGGTTGGAATGAATCGGATTAGCTTCCGCCGCGACTGAGCTTAGACCGGACGCCGAAGGTACCAAATTCTCGGACCACTCTGAACCTTGCGGAGAGCGAACTTCTCGACCTCGCCAAAATGAAGAGGGGCAAACTTGCTGCCGATGACAGTGACAGTCTAAACTTGAAGCTGGCGATTTTTTGAGGAACAAATGCCACGGGAGTGACGCCAATTTTTAAAGATAGAGGACTATTCGAGAACTAGCTCTAAGAACACTAAGCTCGTCAGATATGTTTTCGTTTTCAATTGTCAATTCTTGTCGCTGTTCCAGAGACTCAACGGCGCTGGCCAGCCTGCTCGGTACGGCGGGAGGTGGGGCTTAAAAAAGCGGAGCTTTCGTAGTGCTCCCAACTACGTAGCTTTCAAAGCTTCCGGCTGCCCAGCTGGAGTTGTCGGTTTACCGCAGGCGAAAAGCTGAGCAACCAAGACTACAAAGCCGAAGTCAATGCCCGCTCAGTCAAAGGCGTTAGGACGGTACTCACGCTCAACCGAATCTTTCGGCTTCCGAGCTCGACCGCCGATTTTGACTGTCCATCATCGTGGCGAATATACTCTGGTCCGCTGCAAAAACGTCGGCTCCCGCAGAGGATGCCAGACGGCCGTCCGGGCTGATGGAACAGAGGCACAAGGAGAGGATAGGCGAAATCATGACCAAGCAGCCGGAGAAGCCCACACTCACACCCCAGTTTTGCTTTTCGACGGGCACATTACGCGGTAGGCACAGCTCCTCCACCCACTCGCCGCTTGACCACTTGGCCAGCTAGACCAGCCCTTCGCGGGGGTCCAATTGCCTCTGACACCGTCACAGCCTTCCTCCGCCTCTCCCGCTCGTCACTCGATGACTCCATTACCCAACAGCTCAATGCGCTCAAGACGCCCGCCCGCGTAGGCTTCGATCCGAGCTCGACCGCTCAGCTTGGCCCTCGTGCCACGTCGCACCTCCTGGGACCACGAGTGTGTGCTACGTTCAGGGATGAGATACTGTTCCCGACCTGGCAGGTGCGGACAGAAGCGCTCGACTACTGTGCTCTGGTGGCTGCCAGTCCCGATCCCGGCGATCCCGAGGCGGCGGTCCGGGTGGCGCAGACGGAGAAGGACCGGCAGCGCGTGGTGGACGAGCGGCTTGACCCGTACTCGGGAAGGTTTGTCCCGATGGAGCCGCGCACCGGGCAGCTGGCATCCGTTCTGCGGACCGAGGCGGCAGTCGAGGAAGTTGTAAGGGCGAGGACTTGGAGCGTCTTGCAGGAGAGGTGCGGGGAGACGGCGAGCGCGTGGCAGGGGCCGTTCGGGGAGTGGAGGAGCAAGCAATGGCAGAAAGACTTGCAGAAGTGAGCGCCATTTCGTCTTATCGAGGAGTAGGATCAAGGGCTAGGTATTGGATCTACGGCGGCGGTTCTTGGCAACTGTAGGAAATATATCAGAGTACGATTCTGTACTATAGCTTGCATAGAGCTAGAGAGCAAAGTGGACATCAATCACACTGAATGCAATAGGCTCGTTGTCAGGAGCAGTTGTGGCAGACATCACACATGAAAATATCAGCAAATTCTATTCGTACCTTTTGAAGAACAAGTGGAATTCCAACATACGAGGGATCCTGTAAGAAAGGCCCGTAGCACAATACAGTAGACCGGAAGAATGAAAGTGGAAAGAAAGGGAGGGAAACGTGCTGAGCTGCCCCGCCGTCCAGGTGGTGCCAGTCCGTGCTCCGACTGCCACCCGCCAAAATTTTCGCGGACGTTCGCGTGCTACTACCACGACCCACCAACTGGTTGGTATCACCAGCCTCATCCAGAAACTAAAACAACCCTCGTCAAATCGGTTGCGGAGCTTCCCACTCCAAATTCCGCGCCCATTAGCCCCCGAAGTCTGCACAGGAGAGCCTTCGAACACGACAAAGTAAACGGATAGCCGAGTTGCGCCTTGGGCGAGGACATTCCATACGAACTAGATCTGTTCCGTCGCCAGCCTGTAGCGTCTGCCGTCCTCGTGCCCACCTGTTGGCTTTGCTGCTTGCATGCTAACGCTCCGGACGGCTATGCAACTTTGAGCTAAGGGTATCGCCAAGCCACCTTTTCCTCATTCCCATGGAATCCCACCTCCACCCTGCAAGTGCTCACGCCGTGCTAATCCGACGACAGACGCCTCGTTTTCTCCCTCCAAGACAGCACTGTCTAGCGCATTCTCGATCCGATGCCTCAACCGTTGAACGCGAAAGAGAGCTCTCTCTTTCGCCAGGTCATCCGTAACTATGAGGACAAACAATACAAGCGTGGCCTCAAGACGGCCGACATGATCCTCAAAAAGGTGCCGCGCCACGCCGACACCATGGCCATGAAGGCCTTGATCATGAACGCCCAGGGCAAGTCGGAGGAGGCCTTTGCCCTCGCCAAAGAGGCCCTGACTGTGGACATGAAGTCGGCCGTCTGCTGGCACGTCTACGGCCTGCTCTACCGGTCAGCCAAGACCTTTGAGGAGGCTATCAAGGCGTACAAGTTTGCCCTGCGCCTGGACCCGGAAAATGCGCAGATCCAGCGGGATCTTGCCATCCTACAAATTCAGATGAGAGACTACCAGGGCTATATCCAGAGCAGAGTGGCCATGTTGCAGGCGCGGCCGCAGATACGGCAGAGCTGGACCGCCTTGGCCGTGGCTCACCACCTGGCCGGAAACCTCGCCGAGGCCGAAAAGGTCATGACTACGTACGAGGGAACGATGAAGGCGAAGCCGCCGCCCACCGACTACGAAAACTCGGAGGCGGTCATGTACAAGAATTCGCTGATTGCCGAGCAAGGCGACTACGATCGCGCTCTCCAAGATCTCGAAAGCGCCGCCAAGCACAACCTGGACCGTCTGGCCGTTCTCGAGTCAAAAGCGCTCTACCTGACGAAAACGGGGAAGAAGGAAGACGCTATTCAGGCGTACCGCGCTCTTCTGGACCGCAATGCCGAGCACGCCGAGTACTACGCGGCGCTGTTTGCGGCCTCCGGATGGGGGGAGGACGCCGCGAAGAAGAAGGCTGTCTACGACGAGTATGCAGCCAGGTTCCCGCGGTGCGATGCGGCCAAGAGGCTCCCCTTGGACTTTCTCTCGGGAGACGAGTTCGTGGACGCCGCCAGGAAATACTTGACCTTTATGCTGAACAAGGGCATTCCGTCGACGTTTGCAAACCTCAAGCATCTCTACTCGGATAGCTTCAAGCGGGATACTTTGCAGGGGCTGGCAAACGAATATCTCGAGACTTGCGACGACGCCGCAGTAGCAGCAAACGGGGCTGGCACCGACAGTACAAAGGGCAAGGCAGCCGGTCTTTACTATCTAGCGCAGCACTACAATTACCACCTCAGCAGAGACCTTCTGAAGGCTATGGAGTTTATCGACAAGGCCATGGCGGTGGTGCCGGACAGCGTCGACTTCACCATGGCCAAGGCACGGATATGGAAGCACATGGGCAACTTTGGCAAGGCGGCAGAGACGATGGACATGGCCCGGTCGCTTGACACCAAGGACCGCTACATCAACACCAAGGCGGCCAAATACCAACTGCGGAACGACGAGAACGAAAAGGCCCTCAAGACGATGGGCATGTTCACAAGGATCGACACGGTCGGCGGCCCGCTTGCCGATCTTCTAGACATGCAGTGCGTCTGGTTCCTGACCGAAGACGGCGAGTCGTACGCGAGGCAGGGAAACGTGGGTCTTGCGCTGAAGCGCTTCCACGCGGTGCACAATATATTTGACGTGTGGCATGACGATCAGTTTGACTTTCACAGCTTCTCGCTTAGGAAGGGGCAGGTTCGCGCATACGTCGACATGGTTCGATGGGAGGACCGGTTGCACGAACACACCTTTTACTCGCGGGCCGCACTCGACGCCGTAGGTTTGTATCTGAAGATGCATGCCAAGCCGACCGCCAACGGAGCCAACGGCGCGGGGGAGACGGCCGAGGATGCGCAGGCGAGGAAAAAGGCTGCCAAGAAGGCTCGCAAGGAACAGCAGAAGCTGGAGAAGGAGGCGGCGGAAAAGGCGGCTAAGCAGGACCCGAACAAGACGGCGGCAGCGACGACAGGTGACACGAAAAAGAAGGACGACGATCCTCTCGGCCACAAGCTGGCGGCCACGGTGGACCCGCTCACGGATGCAATGAAGTTTCTCGGGCCTCTGTTGCAATTCAGCCCCAGGACTTTGGATGTGCAGCTGGTAGGATTTGATGTTTATCTACGGAGAAGTACGTTTTTACCGATGCCCCGCATGGTGGAAGGCTGGCTCTCGCCGAGCCGAAGCCACAGCCGAAGCAGAGAGGCGGCAGTTGCTAACACGACGTAGGAAAATATCTGCTCGCCATGGGGTGCTTGAACTCTGCCCAGGCCATCGCCCCGTCGGACCCCAGGGTGCACGAGCGAGAGATGGAGTTTTTGCACGACGTCCGACCAGTGCTGGCATCGCTGCCGCCCAAGGTGGCTGAGGTGCTCAAGTCGGAGCTCTCGAGCCTTGGTGCGTCGACGGATCTCAACAAGACCAACGAAGCATATCTGTCGCAGCACAAGGAAAGTCCAAGCCACGTGTTGGCGGCTGTCCGGGTGCAACGGATGTTGGGTGGAGACCAGGTCAAGTGCGAAAAGCACCTCCTGGCCATTCCGGCAATGAAGGGCACGACACTGGAGGAAGCATGTGAGGCTCTCGACACGTTGAAGAGCTGGCGAAGTGGTGAGGCAGAGGCATTCAAGAAGACGGCGGGGAAAAGATGGCCTGAAGCCTCGAGATTTTGCTAGACACTAGACTGGTGACATCTTGTAATTGGGGGCGCAACGACGGGCCTCATAGCCGAGTGATTTACGCATGTTCTTATTACGAGACGGCGAGGACAAAAAAGGGGGGGAACGTTGTTCACCGAGGAAAGTATTCGTAGAGCAATTGTCAATGGCACCTTTTAGAGCCGCAAATATGGTCGATTGGTGATGTTTGGTTCGTGCAAGGCTGGGCCAGGCCCGCGCCCAATGGCAATGGCTTCGGCCAGCCAACTTTTGCAAAGTATTAGTATGCGGTTGTTGTCTCTGCCCGTTGCACTCTGTAGGATTGCCAAGTGATCCTGTTTAGCACCTCGCCGCCTTTTTGACGTTCCTTCCTGCACGCCACAAAGGTGCAAAAAAACGGCCAGGGTTGGATTGCAAGGGTTCGGAGACATCTGCAGGCGGCCGCCCGCCCGCAACAGCGGCCCAAATCTCACCCCGTCGGCGCCGGCGGAATGCCCACACGACCTCGGTCCGCTCCATAAATGGAGACACGTCCCCGCTGACGGGTTGGCGTCGCAATTTTTCCGAATTGACTAGAAGCTTGGGAATTGGCTTGTCTTGGGGTCCTGCATTGGATTTGGTGTCCACGTGCTGTTTTGGGGAGATCCCGTGAGCTTTGGGGAATTTGGAGATAGAACAGATGGCAACCTTGTTTACATGTGAAAGTTTCAATGCCGGATAATGATGCCATGGCCAACACGGCACTCCTCTCAAACGGCGACTCGACACACGACGAGGCTATGAACGCGACCATGGACGGAAAGATGAACGGGCAGGATGGGGGGAGCATCAGAGTGGATGACAAGAAGACGCTTCGCATCCAGGGGGCTGATCTGGTGGTGAATGGTTCGTACCTGCAGGTTGCAAACGGTGCCGAGACTGCCGAGCAAACGGGAGCTAATGGATTGCAGATGCGGCGGCGAAGAAATCAAGTCGTACGTGTGGAATCAAGGGACAGCGTAAGCTTTTCACCGCGTGAGAGGGTTTTCACCTTCTAACTGATACAGAATCGGGCCTGGACACAATTCCATTGTACAACATTCTGTGGGCCGAGGTTGTGGATGCGTTCTTGCTGCTCGACTATGCGGACCAGATCTCAACGACAAAGGTCAACGTGGTGAAGCGCAAGTTTACGGTAGCCGCCGAGCATGCCAAACAGGTTAGGACATGGACCGAGAAGCTCCTCATGCTCGCGTACGGACCGGCCAAGATGCGGAAGCGAGCCAAAGTTCTGATCAACCCCCATGCCGGCCCCGGCGGCGCGCCGAGGCTGTGGAACGTCGAGGCGAAGCCCATCTTTGAAGCGGCTCGCATGACGCTCGACGTGACGGAGACAAAGTACGCCGGCGAAGCCGTCGAGATTGCCCAGGCCCTCGATATTGATGCTTTCGACACCGTCGTCGCCTGCTCGGGCGATGGCTTGCCTCATGAGATCTTCAACGGGTTAGGAAAACGGCCGGACGCGAGAAAAGCGCTGTCCAAGGTTGCGCTGTCACACGTTCCGTGCGGGTCTGGCAACGCCATGAGTTGTAACCTGTACGGGACGCACCGGCCCGGCCTGGCGGCGCTGGCCATTGTCAAGGGCGTCGAGACGCCGATGGATCTCGTGAGCGTTACACAGGGGGACCGGCGAATCTTGAGCTTCTTGAGCCAGTCCTTGGGCCTTGTCGCCGAGAGTGATTTGGCGACGGAGCATCTTCGGTGGATGGGGGAGAGTCGGTTTACGCTCGGCGTGGTGCAGAGATTGTTTCAGAAGAAGGTGTATCCTTGCGATCTGGCTGTCAAGGTTGAGATTGACCACAAGGATGGAGTGAAGGAGCATTATCGGAATGAGATGAGCACGACGTCGCTGCCGGGGTTGAACGGCAGCGGGACGGAAAACAGCCTGGGCGAGGATCAGACGGGGTCGAGCGAACATGAAGGAGAGGGATTGCCGCCTTTGAAGTATGGAAGTATCAATGATGCCCTTCCTGATGGTTGGGAGCTGGTGCCGCATGACAAGATGGGGACGTTCTACTGCGGTAATGTGAGTACCCGAAAACACCCTTCGCCCCTCATCAGCTTTCCTCATATTTCTTGCCTCGCATTTGCCTCCTCCTCACTCCGTAGAGCAAATTTTCGAATTTCACTCTAACCAATCAAGATGGCCTACATGGCACCCGACACAAACATGTTCCAGGCCGCATGCATCAACGACGGCCTCATGGATCTCGTCACCTTCGACGGCACGCTGCCAATTACCACCTCCCTCGGCATGTTCCTGTCCGTCGAGAGCGGCAAGTTTTTCGACAGCCCGCACATGTCGTACAAAAAGATTGTGGCCTACCGCATCACCCCTCGCGATAAAGAGGGCTTCATTAGCATCGACGGCGAGCGCATTCCCTTTGCGCCGTTCCAGGCCGAGATTCACAAGGGCATGTGTAAGGTGCTGTCCAAGAGGGGGGTGTATGAGGCGGCGGGGCCGAGGAATTGGGATAGAGTGACGGTGGCGGAGAGGATACACGCGTAGGTGCTGAGACGTACTGTTCAAGGTAGAAAGAACGCCAATAGAGTGAAGAGGGCTTACAGGGTCTGGTTGGGGGGTTAGAAGCTGGTTAGAAGCTGGTTAGAAACTGTGGTTAGAAACTGTTTAGAAGTCTCTTGCAAGGATAGTTAAAGGGTTGGGTAGCGAGATCCGGCTATTGTTGTTTTTTTGCGTTGGGCTATCTTGACGTTGGGTTTCTATGAATGAATTAATCTTCTATTCCCTCCCACGTGTCATCCTCGTCGGCCTCTTCTTCTATTTCCTTCTTAGCCCAGGGCAGTCGTTCATCCGTATAGGACTCCATGGCCCGTTTCCGGACCTGCTTGCTCGGAAACTTGGCTGTCTGCGCCTGCACCGCATCGCCCAATCTCCGCACCACGCCCTTTGCAGCATCATTCTCATCTTCCAAGTATTTTGCCCTCTCGAGCTCATCCACCCACAAATCCAGTACATGCAACCTCAACCCCAGCGGCACCTTGATCATGTCTCCCTCCGGATCCAGAGGCCACTCTTTGAGCACAGAAAACATCTCCTCCACAGCCTCCTCTTCGAATTTTTGCTTCTCCATCCACCGCAACGTCGCGCCAAAGACTCTTCGGACGAGGAGCAAGAATTTCTCCATCCGCAAGACGTCAATGCTGGTCCACTGCTTCGCCATGGTACCCCAGAAAGCGCGTAGCCACGGGGCGGCGCCGGTCCGGTCAACCGATGTGAGGAGCAGGTTTGCCAGGTCGTTGGCGAGGTTTTGCTGCGGGATGGGGCGGTCGCACATCCATATCGAGTAGTAGAGGCCGGCCCAGAGCTTGAGGGCGTCGAGATCGGTCAAGGCGTTTGGGGGGCGGCGCGATGTGAGAAAGGTTGTGAGGGAGGTGAGGGCTGCGGTCCGGACTTTGCGGTCTAGCACCTGTTAGCAAGTCGACCTTGAGTGGGAGAAAGACGGCGCTCGAGTGGGAGAGGCAAGGCAAAGCAGACGTACCGCTCGAGGCGAGGTTCCGGATAAAAGGGAGAGTTGCTTCTTGCGACTCCATCGTGATTGACAGAGAGAGAGAGCCCCGATTATGCCGCTGTAGTTTCTCTCAAGTTTATCTTGTATGTTGGTGGGAAGTGGACGTCGCCGTTTGGAGGGGCAGACGTTGGCGGACGCAAAAAAAATCTCGGTAAGTGCCCCGCTGCAGGTGAGATCTCGGTGAGATCTCGGTGAACACACCTGCATCAACTGTATGTACTCTTCCAATCCCCTCGACCATGTATAGACGATGGCCTTGAGTTTTAAGAGAAAGAAAAACTGTAATATGATCGAAAATAAAGGGCCAAAGATGCACGAAGAGGCTTGACTAGCTTTATGCTAGACACGGCAATGTCCACTTTGAGCTACTTAGCTCCTCATTGAAAGACGGTCAAGACCAGATGTATTCAAATGAAAAGGGAATTGCTTCTCCCCATGCCCACTTTATGTCTTTCTGAGTACCTAGCTAGACCGACCATGTGGGCTCATTGAAAGAACCTTTCAGAAGCCACTCTGATGTTCTCTCCGATGAAATTTCTCGTGCTTCCGGGTTCCTCAACGTCACCACCACCACCGTCCCGGTCAACAAAGCCGGTGAGATCAAGTGAAACCATCACTAAAACCAATAAGGAAGCGATACGAGGGCCACTAATTTTCGTAACGATAGCCATGGTATTTGAGGATTCAACCCATGAGACGAGAGATCTGTTCAAAACATCCTAGAAGCTTCCCGAGCCTGAAAGAACATCTCAAGGAGAAACTAGGGAAAACAATGAAGCAGGGTCAGAGCGGTTGTAGCATGCAAGGTCACGACCAATACCAAGCAAATGCTATTAATCATTAGCTATCGTGTTTGACTACTGGGAAACAGAGCGCAACTAAGTCTGAAGGGTATCCCGCGCCTCTGATGCACATTTCCGCCCTGAATGCTGCACTCCCTATCCGAATCCATTCCTGTACATGCGACCTGTCTCTTTGGACGCTCATTATTCGTCGACCTCGACGGCCTGAATGATATGATAATGTAAACGAAAATCAAGCTGCCTTTATCAGCTTGCCACAAAAGCCTGGAAATGCGAGGCATGCACATTTCCATGGCTCAAAAACGAGACGCTTAGCACGACATAACACGCCCGTCCATCCCTCGGTACATGCTGAAACTGGGCCGCGGTGAACCTAAACTTGCATGCGCAATGACGACAACGGCATATATCGGCTAGACACCAGTCGCCAGTCGTCTTTTGCCAGTCGTCCAGGTCGTCGGGTAGATTTGTAGTAGCACAGGGCCTTTAAAGCACCGTATAGATTTCCTCCATGCGAAACTACCCAGAGGCCCTTCCGGGTTCGCCCGAGGGCTCGGAGACGGAGAAGTCGTGCTTACCGGCCTCAAACCGACCCATATGGCGATTCCACCTTTACTAGCGTTTTTTTTTCGCAATCACACCCAGTCCATCTCGTTGTCACTCATGCTCGTTTCATGCAGCTCCACCAGACTCATTGCCTGCGACTCTTTAGGACGCAAGATTCGCTTCGTTCCAGTCTTCTTTCCGTGTCTCCCGCGCCACGGTCCGCTCATCTTTTCCTTCACCACTCCCAGCGCCTCCGCCGCGGCCGAGGCCCTTCGATCCTACTGAGGAAAGACCAGGGCGTTGACGATGTGCCCTGCCTTCCACCCTTGAGTCTCCAACGACGACTGAAGATTGAGAATCTTGCCCATATATGCCAGTCGAATCTTCTTGCCTTCAGGGAGCTGTGGTTAAGTTAGCAGTTTGTATAGTTGGCCAATGAGAAAAATTGCCAACAGAAAAACGTACTCCTGATTCCTCCAGAATTTTCCGCTCCACGCTCCGCACACTGTCTTCCTTGTCGACCGTTATCGTCACATCTCTGGCAGTCTCGCTCAAACGAGCAACCACCATCACCAGGCGAGCTGCATCCTCTACTGCTTTGCCCTTTTCTTCGCGCGCTTTGGAAGCCTCGTCTTCTCCAGATGCTTCAGCCT
>Ga0247774_1001586_pt1 | contig 11434 bp, 9 predicted proteins | sample UWRJL001104B6_FD_179933 | JGI IMG/M metagenome (GOLD analysis project Ga0247774, IMG submission 179933) | Plant litter microbial communities from Arlington Agricultural Research Station in Wisconsin, United States - UWRJ-L001-104B-6 | ecosystem: Environmental > Terrestrial > Plant litter >... | reverse complement strand
TTAATGTTTAGTTCAAGCTTGGCGGTTAAGGGGCTGTCGTCTTTGCTGACTGCTTTTCTGCTGAACTTGTTTTTGTTCCGAGAGGGGCGGAGTAGATTATGGGATCAGATTATGAATCTCAAAGGCGACGAAAGGTTGCGCATGCTCAAAAGCATCGGGAAAGAAACCCAGAGAGTCAGCCCACCAATTGTCGGGATTATGAGGAGGGTTACCGAGGATACTGTTATCCCTTCGCCGGGGAACGGGGTAGATATTTTGCTACCGAGTGGTTGGGATGTTTGGCTGTACTTTGTCGGTGGCGGTCGGGATCCAGATGCCTTCGGCAGGGACTGGGCCAGGTTTGTACCGGGACGGTACCTCGACGATACCAGCGGCGCTGGTTTCGCGTTCTCGGCAGGTTCGAAACAGTGCCTTGGAAAGGGGATCATGGAAGATGTCGTTGTTGCCATGGGGTCAGCGTTGTTGGACGCTGGTATGGGGCTGGAAGGGGAGGTGGACGCTAGGGGCGTCAGAGGCTGGCTTGGATGGGAGGTTATGGAGGGGGTGGCGGATTGGGAGAGGGATGTTAAGCAGTTGCCTACGCAGCATCCAGCCAAGCCTGTTATTGTGAGGATTGTGAAGAGGTAGTGTGTTCCGCTGAGCACTACTGGTCTATTGTGACCAATTATCAGAGAGCTTATCGTAAACTTTTCATGCGTATAATGAGTCTCGCTTGCTCAGGTAGCCTTAGCGGTAGCTTCGGGGAAGAAGGCTCTTTAGCTAATCGGCCTTCGCCTGGAGAACCAGCTCGACATTTACACGACCTTCAAAGCATCGCGGAAGGCAGTCTCAAGATACAAACTAACGCGGGCCGAGGCCAGCGACACTGGGGGCATCTCTGGCGACGGCTCTTTGTCCTCTAGATGCTATGGGTTGGATCGGCAGGGTCCTAGCTTTCAGAGCGGGTCTCAATGCACAATGTTTCTGCCATGAACATTCCACATAGACGTACTTGATTCTGGGAAACGTGGCATGGGGCTGAAGGAGTGGGACTCAAGAATAGTAGTCGAGGATTGTTGACGACTAGGAAGCTCGGGAATTTTGATGGCAGTATCAAACTTAGCGGTCGGCTTAGTCTTCATCTTTATCGCCAGAATATTTGGCATTCGGGGCAGCTAGCTAATCGCTTATCCACCACTCCTCGGGCGTACCATCAGACATGAACACCGTCACGAATGGCTTGGTATAAAGCAGCCAGAACAATATGATCAAGGCGCGGACGGCAGCATGCATCACTGGAAACAGGATATGTTGCAGGGTATTTAGTAGGATCATACACAATTGAAAAGGGAGGCAAAGTATTCAAGATGCAGAGCCATGGAGAGGGTATGATTGCCGTCTAGAGTTAGCAAGAGGACATCTCGCAAGCCCCAGCCATGATATATCGTAGTTCATTCCCAACTGGCGGCTTAATATGGTAGTCGTGTGACCGAGGAGCGGAAACCTTGTTTTAACGCGCCCGGACTTGATGGCCGGCTCCCCATCGACATGGCGTCTATGGACGAGGCGTTGTCTGCAGTCAGTCTTGGTCGGTCTGCTAGATCTTTCCTTCGCCGAAGAGCCAGCAAGAAGTCGTTATAATACGCGCGGTACTGATCAAAATACGTTCTGAATCGACTCGTAAACTCTCTTCGCAGGTCGGCATTCTCAAAAACGAGCTTGAGAACGTCGCACCCCACACGCTTAACCACGTCCTTGTTGTAATATTCCTTGGGGTGGCCTGGACCGCCGAATAGAGAGAGGTTCCAGTTCGTCTCATGAGCGGAGAGGCGGCTAATGTAAAACCTTTTGGGCTTTCTGATCTTTTCAATGACTAGGACGCGGCACTCTGAGTTCTTCATGCAGTTGCAGGAGGCTGGAACAATGTCATGATCGTAGTCCACTTTGCAAATGGTCAGCGGCGGGCTTAGGATCGCGCGACGATAAATACCTACACTCTAGATGAAAATAGGTGCATTCGGCACCTAACCGTCCGAAGAAGACGACTGCTGGGGGTGTTGGCTCTAGCACTTGCGTGTCGTCCCGGTTGAATGGAGGCTCAGACTTGGGGAGAACGCTCCGAGATGTCGACGTGTGCGAAAATGGGCCCTCAGTTTCCCTTTTGAATGATCCAGATGATATCGAGATTGTGGAAGGCTTGTGCTCGACATGGCCCTGTGCGGCAGGTAATGCCGTAAACGGCTTCCACTGCCATATTTGAACGCGCCCTATTTGCGGCTTTATGGATTTTGTAAAAGGTCGCTGAGCTTCCAATGTTACCATCTTCCTATCAAATACTACTCGGTAACCCGTAGCCGCCCGTTGCAGATCGCGGGCGTCTTGCTCGCTGCTCAGGACAAAGACCACCTCATCACTCTTTCTGCCATCCCGGATTTCGACTCTTTGGCCCCCGAGCTGGCCACAAAGCCCTCCGATGGTGTAATGTGGTATGAACTGGTCGACCCGAGTGTCAAGTATAAAAAGCCCGCGAGAAGGGGGTACCTGGAGCCGACCCTCTTGTTCTACTACGCGGAGGATGCGGATATGGGTTGGACTGCTAGACTTTCTAAACAGTAGCAGCTTCCCTCCCGCCAAAAGGGAGACCTGGTGAATCTTTTCTTCTTCCGGGGAAGGATCGGTTGATCTCTTTCCATCTGTTTCCACAACTGGTTGCTCCCAGATCAGAAACGGGCCAACTCCTTCGGTCTGAAGGGACTTCAAGGCGTCTTCCGAGACCTCCAGTTTGGCCGCTTCGAGACGCGCGCATTCTGCGCCAATCTGCTGTTGAACGTTGGAGATGAATCGTCGCAGAGGGGAGCCAGGTAGATGAACAAAGAAGTGATTGCCTGCCCGAAGCGTATTGATAATCCATTGTGACTTTAGGAGGTTGAGATAGAGACATGCAACCTCATTTGCAGTTAGAGTATCCAGGTTTCTCGATCTGCATGTTCGGAAGTGGTGAAAGAGTGTATCGCACCATTGGCTTAGCGGGACATCCTCGAGGACTGTAAAGCCAAAGGGTGGATCGAGGGCAGCGTTTCTGTGGAAGACTCCGAGGAGCCATGACGGGACTTGGAGTGTCGTTTCCTTAGGAGACCGTGATAGTCTTTGGTGGCTGGCAATCTTATCATCTCGATTTCTCGACCTCTCAACCAACTCCCCAATATCTCGGAGAATCTGACTTAGTAGGTCTAGTTGAAGGCCCTCCATAATGAAAGAGAGCCTATCAGTATGCAATTGGATTCGGTTGCAAAGTTTGTCAACTTGATCCTGCACCGAGAGAGCCCAGGATACGTTTGTGATGAAACCAGCGCGATTCTTCTTCAAGTGAACGTAGCTTTCGTTTTTCAAGATCGTCTCGCATTCCCGTATTGTCATGAGAAAATCACCAGCAACGTCTTTCCATTCCTGCCGCAGGCCATCGCCGTTGCAGCCTGGAAGGTCATAGCCAAGATTTAAGGTCTGAATCGCTGTCGAAACAGAGTCTGAGATGTCACTCAACTGGCCTTCGAGACCTCGAATACTCTTTCCGAACGCGGCATATCGAATATCTGCTGGGAGTTAGCTACTGTCTAGTATCGAAGTTTTTCGAACCATATTGCAACTCGCGAGGGCTCGACTGCCGAGGGATTCCACATACCAGCAGAATTATTCTTGTCGAAGCAATTAACCCAGAGCCAGTTACACACTTTAACCGCCTCCTTGATGTCCGTCGCCGAGACGCCGAAGGACACCATGGTGGTTGTAGATGAAAGATCGGCCTGCCTGTGGCTAGGGGCAGCTTGTAGGTTCGAATGTCGATCTCAAAATGTTGGCAAGGCGCTCAAGGAGAGACTAGTCTAATAAACAAATCCCGAGTGGATTCTGTTAGTCAGTAATTTGCTGACGGCGACCGCTCGGAGTCAAAAAATTTTTTGTCGCAGGCTTATCGCCAGTTATTACCATTTTCGGCTAGTCGAGTCTGGGCGCGCCACCCAATGCTTCAATTCGTCTTTTCCTCTTTTGGTTAAGGCAGGATGCCTTGCAGCTTCGCCTTGATACTTGAAGGTATACATATATGGCTGGGCACACCGTCTTTTTTCTCAGGTCAAAGAAGAGCCCTCCTTCATTCTTGAGCTTGTTGCCATGGCTGATGACCTGAGACTGTCTTCGGACGAAGACCTTCGTAATCCGATCGATGTGCAGCATCAGGTACTGGAGAAGGCTCCTCCTCGCCCACAGCTGCTCGGTCCTTTTACCGTCGTTTGCCTAGTTTTGAATAGGATAATTGGTATGGCAGTTGCTGCCCTCGCCGTCATGCGGCATATTCCTTTATCACTGACTTTTCCGGTTAGGCTCCGGAATCTTCGTCACACCAGTCATTGTCTTGAACGGTACTGGCAGCGTCGGCGCTTCACTGCTCCTGTGGACATTAGGCGGACTCATTGCTACTTGCGGTCTGCTGGTCTGGCTTGAGCTTGGCCTGTCGCTCCCCTTGACCATTTGTGCTGATGGAATTGAGAGAAGTGTGCCAAGGAGTGGAGGAGAAAAGAACTATGTTTGTGCCCGCTGTCATCTTTTCTCTGCGTCGAGCTATTAACCCCATAGCCTGTAGCTCGAATCCATCTTCAAGAGACGCGACTCCTCGAGGCACCTGGTGGTGACTTGCATATACGGCATAGGCTTCCTGGTCCTTGGCAACCTCACGGGCAATGCAATAGCCTTGGGAAACTATGTCATGGATGCGGCTGGTCATAGCCCGAGACGGGGGCCCGTTATTGGAATTGCTTTTGGGGCACTCACCTTAGCTGTTTTCCTGCACGTGTTCTCCCGCCGCGGGGGTATTCTCATCAACAACGCATTTGCCGTCTTGAAGATCCTGCTGCTCCTCATGATAATCATTCTCGGTTTCCTAAAAGCAGGTGGCGTCCGTCTCAGTGGCGAGCTAAACGCCACAGACAATTTCGACCTAGACCAGTCTTTCGCCACACCTCGTCATGACATTGCGAGCTACTCCGAATCCCTGAGCTTCATCACCTACGCTTACTCGGGTTTCCAGCAACCGTTCTACGTTCTTACCGAGGTCTCGCAACCACGAAAGATTTTCCCGAAATACACTCTCTTATCGATGCTAATTGCGACAACCCTCTTTGTCCTGACCAATGTCGCATACTTTTGCGCTGTACCAGCGAACCTCCAGGGCATGCATGAACAGCGAAACATGGCTGTCGTATTCTTCGGCTGCGTCTTTGGGAATGAGGTGGCCAAACGTGTCATGTCGGGGGTGATTGCCTTTTCCATCTTTGGTAACATCTTGGTCGGGACCTTCACTGCCTCGAGAGTCAAGCAGGAGATTGCCAAGGAGGGCATCCTGCCGTGGTCTGTGGAATTCGCTACCAGTCGCAGGACGCCTCTGGCACTCCTCACAAGGAGAAGGCAGCCCGAAGGCGCGCTGCTCGAACAGACCCCGATGGCAGCGTTGGGATTGCACTGGCTGGGCTCCATTTTCCTCCTCGCCGTCACATCGATTCTGGAGCCCTCAATCGCATATTCATTCCTCGTGTCCCTGTACAGCTACACGGTCATCATACTTAATGGATTCTTTGTCTCAGCTGGGCTTCTCTACCTGAAGCTAAAGCCGAACAGGGAATGGGGCTTCTTCTCTAACTTTCCGGGCGAAACAAGATCCTCGCCGCCCAAGAGCAGTCGACTGGGCCTCCTATACGCCGGGGTGTACTGCGTCGCGTGCGCCTTCATGCTCATCGTTGCCTTTGTGCGTCCTTCGGACGACTCCCCATTCTCGTACCAGACTACTAAGATTCAGTGGTACCTAATCCCTACCATAGGGCTATCGGTACCGTTCTGGGGAGTTTTGTGGTACCTGGGCATCCGGTTGGTTGAGGCTAAGCGGCATAAGGAGCTAGTCGTTCACAGAGACCCCACAACTATCGAGGATAAACAGACACCAGGACAGTGGATCACAAGCTCAGAAATTATTACCCGGCAATGGCGAGTTAGATGATACCTTTACCTTTACCTTGAAGTACGTCTACCCAAATCCCCCCCCCAAAAAAAAAAAATGGGGCAGTGCATACAGATTTGGACACTCTCCGCGGTCATTCGGATTCAAGCAGAGTCGTGCGGGATAGTATTCCGTCTAAAAATCTAAAAGAGCTTCTCCGCGACTGCTAACCTCGCAAAGTGAGCCGATCACGTTTGCTGGTTGTGTTGTAACTAGATGGCGTAAAGATACCAAAGATGCAATGCGAGTCACCGACATGCTCCGGGGCTGGAAGGAGAGGTGGACGCTCTAGGTGTTGGAGGCTGGCTTGGATTGATGGCTGTGGAGGACTTGGCGGATTTGGAAAGGGAAGTTAAGTAGCTGCCCGCGCAGCATCCTGCGAAGCCTGTTCCAGGGAAAGTTGTGAAGATGCAACGTATTGTGCAGAGTCTACTACAGATGTGTAAGGCGGATTCCACCACCATCACTCTTTGGATTTATGCCTTCTTCTGAAATAGGGTGGGCAGCCGACTTTCCCGCCACCATGCTGTTACTCACCTAGCAACGAAATACAAACATTTTAAATTCTAGCCCTTTCCCCTTCAGCCTAGGGCTCATAAGGCGAGTCGTCGTATTGCGAATCATGAACAACCATAAATCCGTCCCCATTTACCCTTTTCTGAAGCGACATGCATCCACCGAGGCTTCCGCACTTGCACGCGTCAATACTGGGCCATCCACACACGCCCAAACCGCCATCAGGGCATGGTAGAGGTAACTTGGCGCCGACAGTCGCGCACATGGGATAATATCCGCAGCAGTTTTGGACATCTCGGATCTCGCAGTGGCTGTCCTTCTGACATCGGAAGTGTGGCAGGATGGCGATATCGCATTCTTGCCTCCCTGTGAGCCTAGCTTGATATCAGCTGCGAAATGCTAAGATTACCGGGCCCGAGTGCCTCTGAAAACAGGGTTACTTACAGGGTTGAGACGCAATTGTTCGCAACAAGAGGAGCAATAATGATGGCGAGGAGGCGCATCTTTTGCGAAGAAAAAATATCTTCCTTTTCTGTCCTTTCTGAACATTGAAGCAAGCATCGCCAAAGCGATGTTAGCTATGCCACGTCATCCTGATGACTAACAGGGAATTTTATTCTGGGCTGAGCCCGGTAAAATTGCGCTTCGTAAAAAGTGCATATTCAAGGCAACAACGAACAGAAGGCTTACCGCCCGATCACTTCATATTCCGCTAGAATTTACCTGGATCCGGCTTGATCCTATTTAAGCTGCCATCGTAGCTTAGTATCTCATGAGATTCCGAAATAAGACAATTTGGAACCTCTCACATCTTAGGAGTGCATGAAGCTTATTTACTTCTCCGTCAGCCCTAACGTAATCATTGAAATTTGGGATTATATAACCCTCAGCGACAGATGCGCACGCTTCAATGTCCAGACGAGCATCTTCATGGATACTGTGCCGTCGGGTAAGTGACGATGTAAGGCAACAGCCGAGATCACTATGTTTCCGAATAGTGGTCGTAGAGAGGCATATCACCATGAAAGCGAATCAGGCACCCTGAGAAGGATTCGGGTAGGCGACGTGGCAAACTGACGATAAGATTCGATGCGCACCTCCATCGGAGTGTTGATACCGTGGCGCGGAAGCTAAGTATTGTCATAAGTACAGCCGGATACCGCTCGGCCGGACCGCTAGGAGCGGCCACGAGACCATCAAGCTACTGCTTGCTACAGCCAAGGTTGACACCGACATGAGGATGACTATGGTTAGGCTCCCTTAAGTTATGCCGCCGAGGGTGGATAAGAGACTATTGCTACGCTACTGGTTGACACAGGCGGGATCGATGCCAACTCAAAGGTAGTTAGGTAGGTATCATTGACGTCTGAGGGCGCGCACAGTATTGGCTAATCGCTGCAGGTCCTCGTGGAAAAGGGGAGCAGATAGTGTTCGGCAAACCTTATCGCGATCTCGTTTCCTGTTGTGACATTGTCGAAGGCAAGGCAGGGACGGTAGTCTAAGGGTTTCAAATTCGGCCTGCCGTTTTGCCACCTTTGTTGTCCTTGTTTCCGTCGCTATCGCCGTCACCGCGGTGGTACCCTCGGCGAACTCGACGTGCTCTTCGCCAGCCTGGACCCGAACCTCGAGTAGCCTACTATCTGGCAATAAATGTGACAAGATTGCGACCGGCGCCTCGCCTCTAATCCCGGTAATTAGCAACATATCCGGAAAGTGCTCCTCTGGCAGCCGAGGTCGTTGTCGCAGCTGGCCCTGGAAAAATGTCGTCAACGCTGGCGGGTGTTGCTCCTTGTAGGCACGGTCTTGTAAAAGGCAGTTCATGTCGGCACCGGTACCCGCCGCGTATTGTCTCTTGATCGCATCGCTAATGTTCACTGCAGGCGCCGTGAGGCTTTTGTGGGTGCATGTGGTGAACATGGAGACCCAAACTTTGGCACATCAGTCCTTGCCAGCGCCGCTTTCGCCCGTAACAAGAATGAAGTTCAGTTCCATCGACGCTTCTGGGAGTGGGCAGGCGTAAGCCAATAAATTGTGCGGGTCCGAGCTGTGTTTAAGACGAGCTAGGCGCAGCCGGTTCGGTCCGAAAGCCTCAGTCGCCAGCGCAGCGTCTCTGGGGTCTAGCCCGCGGTCGGCGCCGTAAGCTCCGCTGCTGAACGGCAACAAGTTCGCGGCGACGTTGTGAACCCACCGCACGGCAGCTCGTGCGACTTCGGTGTCATCTTGGTCACGGGGCTAGACACCTGTTACCACGCAAGCAAAGTCCCAGTCTCGACAGCCAAGGGCAGTGGTGTCGGCCGCAACGTCACCGACCGCTCCGCCCCCTTGCAGCAGATGGAGATAGCAGAGGCGAGGGACGGGCCTTAATGGCCGCCACTAAACTATCGGCGAAGTTCGCTTCTCCAATGCTTTTAGGAATAAACATCGTTTGAATAAGAAGGTCTTGCCGCCGCCGTGCCCGTCGCGCATCACAGACATGTACATCTTGGTTTCGAAACAAACCGACGCTCCCCACTACTTTGCTCACTCAACAAAAACATCGAGAAGGATATTCAGCAAGACATCGACATATTCGCTAACTTGGAAGTTAAAATAATTCTTAACGGCCTTGCTAAGCAAGCCAGGGACGGCGCCAATGTCTGAACCCCGTCCCCTTAGAGCTCGATGAGTATCTCCGAACACCCACGCCCCTCCCAGTTCTCAAACCAACAACTCAAATCGAATTGGTTGACGACTCGCCGCCATTCTCCTTCTTGGGAAACAGGCAAGACCAAAGTGTAGCCAAAAAGGTGAATAACCCGACCAGGAACGGGATCAACTGCCCCGTGCTCGTGAATGCCACCTCGGACAGATCGATGTGGTTGATACTGATGATCTTCTCGACTATCACCATGGCGTGCGCTCCAGAGGCGAGAACGGCAACCACGCCGATTGCCCGAAACCTACCCAGCTTCTTGCCTTCTTGGGGGGCGAGGCCCATCATTCCCTTAATCTGATCCTTACCTCTCTTGGCAACCTTTCCGAAAGGCGTACCGCTCAGACTGGTGGCGCCTCTCATGCCGTAATAGATACAGCACGCCCCAATAAGGATGAACGCAGAAAGTCCAACGCAGAGGATTACAGATGCGAGTTTACCGGCCCTGACGTAGTTTGGGTTGTAGAAGTCGAATGGTGCGAATACGAACATCTTGAACGAAGGGCAACTCTCTTTGCGTCCCTGGTTGAGTAGCTTCCAGAAAAGCCATGGCTGGATGACTCCGTAGATGCCGTAAAGAATGTAGAAGAAGCCCCAGGACGCGAGGCCAGGATTATCGACGGCGAAGGATGACCAGATTAAGGATGTGGCGGGTAGGAAGAAAACAAGGATGGCTGAGATCTGGCACTCTAGGACGGCGAAACTTCCGATGGAGGCGTTGCGGATGAGGACGATCAGCACTGCGGCGAAGATGATGTTCACGAGTTTGAGGCAGTCCGTTATGCCCTTGCTGTCTTTGAATATAAGAGCGACAACGCCAGCCGAAAAGGTGAGGTAGTAGCCGGTGCGCACTCCAATGCCGTAAATATCGGTGTCGCCGATGATTTTACATGAGTCTTCATCATAGCGCGTGAAGGCTGCCACCGGAGTAACAGTGAGCAGCACAGCGAGAAGTATAGCGGCTACATATGCCCGAGACATTGTGTCTGAATAGATGATGTTTGGTTACTCTGGAAACAATTGACTAGGCATAGGGAGTAGAAATAGACAAACTCTAGGGCTGCACCAAGTTCCATTTCAGGGGGAGGAAACTCGATGAGAGAGGACATGCGAGAGGTATGCCAGAGATAGGGATCTCTCGAGCCTTTATGGCTGCTCTCCCCCGAGCCCTCACCACAAGGGTGTGGAAAGCTGCAGCCAATGCCAATCGACAATGATCTAAAATATTGGCAATACAGTCCTAAAGTGTGCGGTAGCATTCGAAATGCGCTCCACAGCCAAAGCCTTGCGACAAAATCGACCTGCTGGCCAGACACCCAACTAAGCCTATTCAGGCGAGCCATTCCCTAAAATTCGAAGGATGTACCCTCAGCCAAAAAATTGTATGTAAGATACATCTATCCTAAGATTACAATTGACAAACCCGAATATATTTGCGACCTGTCAGAAACGCTGCCTCAGACAGCTGTCCGCTGAGAGTAGGGATGATAGCTAACGATCATCAGCGACCACGCTGGACTTTTCAGAACTTTCACAGGCCATGATCAGGATAATCAGAGACACGAAATACAGGCAAAACCAGCCCTATTTTTGGTCGTAGACCGTCAATTGCATACAGCTGCGTTATCGACGGTATTCTCTCGTGTTTCTGACACGACCGCATCAAGACAGAGTTAAATCGAAGCTTTAGATGAATGAAATGACAAGCTTAGACCTGCATCCTGTCGCCCGAAGTTAAATTGAATAAAAGGACCGCCCTGCTGTCCGTCCTGCCGCTGATTCTGTTGCTGATGGCCGCCCGTATACCCCTGCGATGTAGGCATAGAGGTAGGCATAAAATAGCCGACCCGATGACCTTGCTGAAGACCCCAGGGCATGCCGTAGCCTTGCGATGTAGGATGGCCTTGTGAAAACGAAGGATATCCCTATCATGATGCAGTATTGACGGGGTTCTGTCCGGCGAAGGGGCGGCAGGGACGGGGGAACCGGCGGACTTTGAGGAAATGCGCTTGGTGTGTGTTGTATGGTGAGCGCTGCCTTCTGTTGCTCCATCTCCTTATTCTTCCCCAGGACCTCCTTTTCAGCATCTTCATCGCCTTTCTCTTTTTCTGCGGCGCCAGCGGCTTGCTCTTCTTCGCCCTTTGTGCCCCTCTATTTCTTCGTGCTCAAATGCCTCGGCGGCTGTCATGAGACGCCCCGTCTTCGTC
>Ga0247774_1001585_pt1 | contig 11436 bp, 8 predicted proteins | sample UWRJL001104B6_FD_179933 | JGI IMG/M metagenome (GOLD analysis project Ga0247774, IMG submission 179933) | Plant litter microbial communities from Arlington Agricultural Research Station in Wisconsin, United States - UWRJ-L001-104B-6 | ecosystem: Environmental > Terrestrial > Plant litter >... | reverse complement strand
CCCCCCAAGATGGCCGCACTACCCTGGAAGGATCCGCTGGGAGGAATTGTTATCGAGAAGCACCCTACACCAGAAACCTCCATCCTCTCGTCAGCCATTTCCGACCCCGATGTCTTCTACGATCGCATGGAAAATGTGGACAAGGTCTTCGACTTGTACGTACCAAAGGTAGTACTTGACGATACGACCAGGGTGCTATGGCACGCCGTCCACAGCCTCCCGAAACTCGGCAGCCTCCAACTTATGAGTGAGATTTTGGAGATCGGGCGCGATCATGAGAAACTCCGTCAACTCCGAAACTTTTTTGTTGACGCATTGCTGAAGCCGAGTTCGTCGTCCTCCTGTCCGATCCAAAGGATCTGCTAACCTACTAGCTTCTCTTACAGTCGGAGCGACGACAGGGAAAACCGCGGTCCCTTCTCATCCTTCAGGCGGTTCTGAGGAGGTAGCCGCAACGCTATCGGAAATAGAGCCATCGACGCGAGGCGACCAGGCAGCACTTAAGAAGAAGTGTCTAAGCAGAGATGGTTATCGCTGTATCCTTTCCGGAAAATTCGACGTCCCGTCGAGACGGGAAGAATTGTACCATCCAAATCCTGGAGAGATTGGCACTTTTACTCAATGCTGCCACATTCTCCCATTTGCGCTTAGGAAATTCAATGAGATGAATGCGGTGGAAGTATGTAGTTTCCTCATCCTCTTTGTCTCGACTTCTGATTGAGAAGTGTATTAATGTTTAGAGATAGGCTGAAACGAAAGCGGTTATTTGGTGGGCCTTGCATCGGTACTTCCCCTCACTTCGTGGCAAAGTCGACTCCTCCAATATCAACCAGGAAGCAAATGCCATGACATTAGACAAAGTTCTTCATGATTACTTTGGGGATTTCTCTATTGCATTCCAGCAAACAGTAAGTTGGGCATGCCTTGCAGAAGATTTTAAGTATTTATACTAATGTATTGTTTACCCCTCTCTTAGGAAGAGGATAATAAATATCGGCTTCATACTTTCCGATACGAATCAGAGCCCCTACCCCCATTTATCACGTTTACCTCTCATGACCCAACGGTACCTTTGCCAGACCGAGACTTCCTATTCGTCCACTACGTAGTAGCCAAGATTCTAAACGTGAGTGGTCTCACCGACAAGATCCCACAATCAGATTGGCCTGTCGACGGGGTTAAGAATCTCAGCCCGGACGGTTCTACCAACATAGGCAAGATTCTAAGCCGGCGGTTACTAATAGACCTTTAGAATCCTGTGGACGAGAAGATACGGATCATTCAGAAGCATTAGGAAGCCCATGCTTAGCTCTGGAAACACTATAGAGAAGACCTACACTATACTACGGAAATAAATACAGATGGTTTGCTTCTAATATCATCTGTCCGTTTTAACTCTAGCTCGGGCCTCTAACTGTTTCGCATAAGGTTGATCATGCCACTATAGTTAACGATGCCGGCGGTGGTATTGGTTTGGTCTCATAGAGATGAATTAGCCCGTCCATTTAAGTTGGAAGCTCTAACGGCGCCCGCTCATAGGTGTGATTTGCATTGTTAAAACTAACCGCGAGACCTTCATAGAGAGTACCGCCTTTATCTTAAACCCGCCGTTTCTTTTCTAATAGAAACTCATAGGAGATGTATGTATAGTTCTCTGAGCTAACCCCCAACTGGCAGCTGATAGAGTAATTGAGACTTAAAAGGTTGCTTACGCAAATTCAATAACTTGTGCTTCTGGTCTCCCGCTTTACTCGCCATGGGCTCTTTTTAGATACACTACGGGCTTCGTTAACTTCTCTCTTCCTGGAGTAAATTTCTCGCCTTCTTTTTCAATTTCATTTATTCTCCTCTGCTGGAACTCTTTCCTGGGGTTTCCTGTTTCAATTCAAACACGTCCTCGCAAACTATTACTCTACTATCTCGCCCCCGAGCTCGTTTCCCGCTCCGGGGGTTTTTGGGTGATCAATTGACGTTGCTGTGGACTCGGATTGGATTCAATGGCAGGGAGCTGGGATCCACTGGTGGAGGACTCGGGCTCCTTGGCGAGATATATGGGCGAATCTCTCCTGAAATAACGTTTTATGTTCTCCCCTTTGATATCCGAGAATAATTCTTGGCAACCCCTTGTTTTCTTCTACATTGTCAGCAATGTAAGAGGGCACTGCAGTTTTGCCTCGAGTGCTATGGAACCAGTTAGACATACTCTCCAGAAGAGACATGCCCTGAGGGTAACGGTCCTCCCAAGTCGCTGCCAACAAGCAAATTCCGACCGGAATGCCTTTTTGTCCAATTTAGAATTTACCCTGTCGGAGAATAATGGCAACCGTTCGGGTTTCATTCACCAATTGGGAATTTAGGGTCAGTGCTCTATCTCCTTAGGGTCGACGTTAATTGTTCCGCAGCAGCGGAGTTCATGGCTCCATGCTGGTCACCGCCCCACCCCGAAGCAATCTGGGGACCTGAAACAGTTACACTTCTTCGCCACGCCGCCAGACTCACCAGCTCACAACTTCACATGCACTACCTGAGCCCACTCGCCACCTTCACGTGTCACCCTGGATCTCCTTTCCCTTCGTAACGAATCCATTCAGTGGTGGCGTAACAAGATTGGGCAGTCGTTTCTTAAGTTTTGTTTGAGATAACTGACAAGCACGCGGATAGCGAAGCGTCATTGGTTTTCGAGGGTCACAAGCTGTCGCAGGTGGGTGGACACGGCGAGGCTGAGATGGATAACGCGAGCGACAAGTTCGCCTCTCAACGACATGCATCGCGGTTCCTGCAGGGATCCTCTTTTCACGCGAATGGCAGATGACCTGATGAACGAGCAAACCCAGGTGACAAGATGTCACTGCTAGTCAAGGTCTGCCTTCTTTCTCCAGAGTAGTTCGCAGAAATCTGTCTGTCTAAAGGGAGGGAGGCAAATACTTTTAGCACCCCCACTCTGTCTGGACGAGCAAGCCGTGATTTTTAACGTGCCGCAGTCCCGGGCAGTTTTGTTAGCGTTCGACCCAATTCGTAGTGAAATCATTAACACGATCTAGTCGCTAGCGGCACTCCATCCTTTCACCGCATGACGAGCTCCTGCAGGCATCAATTCCAAGCGACTTTTTTTTCCTTGTTTCAGGAGAGCCAAACCCGGTCTGCAGGCTCTAGAGCCTTTAATATCACAGCCTTAGTTTTCGCGTTATGGCTGTTCGATTGACTTACTAGAAACCACTAACTAATAGACATGGAATCATGGAGAATGCCGCAAGGCTGCATGTGAACGATTGGGATGACGACATGCTGGGTTGGCGAGCGGACTATAGACGTCAAATGTCAACCTCAGCCTTCCGATATTCCGGCATTGTTAGCGCTGTTTCAGGTTCAGTCCTGTCGCTGAAAGTGGTCCTAAGAAGGGCAATAAATTGCCCGTCCACCACACTCGCCGTGCCGCAGGCCTCAAATTGCGCAGTAGGACGCGGCACCAGGCTGACACATTTGTGAGAGGGCCCAAAGTACCGCGGCTTTAATCCATCGGAATTGACACCGATGAGACTGAAGGCTTGGTGTTTACAGTGTCTCGTGCAACTTCGCATCTTCTCTTCAACATGCCTTCGACATATTTTCGTCATGAGACTGCCCGCTCCGCAACTGTGGCTTAGAATTTCAAGTTTCAACGACGTCGTTTTTTTTTTTTTTTTTTCCATTTCCACCTTGCCTTCGAGTCATTCGTTCTTAGCTTCGTTGCCTAATTATAGTAATCCCTACCTTTCTTTTAATATCTTGCGACTTCTTGCACTCGGCGTCTTTCCCTATACCTTTTAATTCTGGTCCACATTACCAAACGATCAAATGCGGACGCGAATCAACCACGCACAACACGATATTACACCTCCTTACATGGAAGCCGAGCGAACCAGGGACTATGAGACCCAGATTCGCTCCGTGGATGGGCGTCGATGGGCGAGATTCCTTGGATCCAGCGTCATGGAGGGGAGACGTGGAGGAGAAATGGAAATTCTACCAAGTGGCGGCTTGAGAACCGCAACAACATGGGACCGAGGCGCTCGATATACCGACATGGAAACAAGCCCAGTATCCGACGATCGGCTTCCCTCCCCCTCTGTGTCTTCGGTATTAGGATCTCCTTTGTCGACAGCCACAGCCGCCACCACGCCAGCGACGTCACCGAGAGGCGAGAACAAAGAATTAGACCGAGGAAACGCCATCCCCTTCGGGAACACGGCGACTGCGGCCACCTTTGCAACACCACAGTCACGAGATAACACAGTCTTTAAACTTCGAGGCGAAGTCTCAAGCCTCTGTAAACAAGTGGCTCACCTCGAATCGGAACTGGCCGCCGCGAACGAAGAGAACAAAGCCCTCAAGCACAAGCTCCGTCTCGCAGCCCGGCGCATGGACGGGCTAAACGAGAAATTCACACAGAACTTGACGTCTGAATGGATCGCTGCCATGCAAGCTCGGCAAAAAGCCATCTTTGCGCGAGATTCCCTTCGAGACGATGTTCGAAGACTCGAGAGACAGAACAGAGATCTGACGCGGTCGCACAAAGGGCTCGTGAAGTCATCAAAGGGGCAACGCGAGGTGTTAGATCTCTTGATGAAGGACGCAAGGACGACGCTCAAATCAAGTTCTTCGGATGAACAGCAGCCGAACAACTCACTGACGACTTTAGCCATGTCGACGACCAGCTCAGGCCACCGGGTTTGCGGCATAGAAAAACAGACACCTACACGCGCAAAGGAGTTCAAGCGGTACTGGACGGCGTTAAAGGGGTCGAACAATCTTGTGGAACGCCTACAACTTACACCGCGAATGATTATTCTTTGTCTTTTAGTTCGCCATAATTTGCTGAAATTGCAAGATGCTTTTCAGACCAACACAAGTGATGACTTGAACCTCGACTCCAGTTCGGATTCTGATTCCGACTCTGATTCTCACGCAAGACCAAGGAAAGACAAAGCACCGACCTATTACTTTCGAAAAGTCCAGTCTCAGGCCCCTCCAAACGTGCTAGATACCGGTTTGCCCATCAGTCTGGCGCTCAAGCTCGTCGACACACTCACGGACTCAACCACCAACCCCCTGGGGGAAATCACGATGAAAGTTTGTGCCATCTGTAAGCTGCCACGGATGAACAATGTCCGCCTCTGGCACCAGCCATTTTCTTCTGGCCGCCGCTCTCAGCTCGAAAGTGAGATCCAGGCCTTGGGTGTCACAGCGTGCTGCAAGCAGACAGTTTGCAACAGCTGTCTTGCGTCTCAGCTCGAGGAGGGCATCAAGCGTGGCTGGTGGTACTATCTTAACCGCGAAGATTGGATCCAATGCCCCTTTGACGCCTGCGGATGGGGATTCTTCCACCTTAAGAATGCGAAGGAGCTGGCCCATATCACACAACACATGGGTGAGGGTGATCAAATGATGCTCCGCATCTGGTACGAGCGCGCCATGGCCCTGCGAACAAAGTTGAAGGAGGGACGGACCAGGCAGGGCTCGGACCTGGAGATCGAGATCAAAGAAGCACGGATGATGCACATTACGATGCGTACCTGGGGCATTATGGTCGATCCCTTCTTCAACCCTCCCCATAACCGCCTCGCCTCGCTCACAATGGAGATGCACCCCGTTGAAATTACTGTCAACAACCGGAAGCAAGTCCTTACTCTTCCGTTCTTCACCTCCTTTTTCAAGTGGAAGTTCACATCCGGTTCCGAACTAAAAGAATGCATCGTCTGCACAGAAGAATACGCCGACATCCCAATCTCCTCGTCTGCCCTCAAGAAAATGAAGACCCTCTATCCCGGCGCTTGGGCTTCCCTCCTCGACCCCGGAAAGGCCCGCTTTCCCTCCCGCAAACTCCTTGCCGAGTGTGCGTCTAAGCACGACTTTGACATCTGCATCGACTGCATCTCACACCATATTGACGCCAAACTCGGCGAGCTGGGTGGCCAGGGGCTAGACCGGCTCACCTGCCCGTCCCTCAACTGCGGGCACGTCCTTTCCTTCAACGAGGTCAAGTCCCTCGCCTCGCCCGAAACGTTTGAAAAGTACGAGAAGTTGCACCTGGCCGCCACGCTCTCCGCCCTCCCCAACTTCCGCTGGTGTCTGCGGGAGGGATGCGGCTCCGGCCAGATTTACGACATCCCGCCGCACGGCGATTCGGACCGGGACCTGGCCAACCGGGTCGCCTGTCCGGAATGCCACTTTTCGATGTGCTTCGAACACCAGGTTCCGTGGCATGAAACCCACACGTGCGGCCAGTACGATGCCATCGCCCACCCGACCGACTCCGAAACCCAGGAATGGATACAGCAGAACACGAGAGCTTGTCCCGGCCCTGCCTGCGGCGTCCCGGTGGAGAAGAACCACGGGTGTTTTCACATGACGTGCCGGTCCTGCCGGTACGAATTCTGCTGGGAATGCGGCGCCGACTGGTTCGAGATCCTTCGCATCGGCCGCGGCGCTCACCGTCCGGAATGTGCGTTTCGGAGGGGGGATGCCCCGCATCCCGGGAGGGTCATGGGGAACAATCTGGAGGATGCGTGGGAGCAGCACAGGCGCTTTACCCAACATGAGCGATTCCGGGGCGGCGGGGGACAGAGACTGGGGCCCTTCCGCCCTCCTGTTGCGCCGCCGAGGCCGCCACGACCGATGAGGCCGCTGGCGCAGTTCATACCCGCGTGGGACCCGATGGAGCTGCAACCTCAAAATGTGAGGGATGAGATTGCCAGGCTGTGGAATAACTTGCCGCCCCCGCATCTCATTCCGGGGGGCAACGATGGCCATCGCCCGCCCCCTGCGCGCGGCGGGACACCCACGCCGGGGCTCCCTCGTGGGGCAAATAGGCCATTGAACTAGGCAGGTACCTAGAATGAACTTCCCTTGAGTTTTGGCGGAACCCGCCGCCTCAGCCTCCCATCCCGGGGACGGCACGAGACACTCGGCAGAGTGGGAGGAATATGAAGGATAGGATGCCGTCGCGGTTTCAGGGATGGGCTAGGGTTATCAACCCAGATGCTGGTCTTTTATGTTGTATAGAGCTCTGCGAGCTAGCAGGCGGCATCATAGCTATACATACCAGGAAAGTGCGTTAGTTTCGTGCCTGAAGATCCCAAGGAGATTATATAACCAACTGCTCACCCAGCATAATGCATCTTTTGTCTAATCATGCTTTATAATGAGTGGGGATTGCCTGTCCTTGTAAACCAGCCCTCAAGCTAGCCTATCAATATATCAATGTACCGTACACAAGACAAAGAAATTCACGTACGCTATCGGATTTATAGATTCTACAATAAGATTTCAGCTATCTAAATACATGCCTGTATGTCAAGAAACGATTTAATAGCTTCTTTAGTTTTTCTGCACAGAGACACATGAGGGAAACACTCCCCCGGGGGTACCCTACGTCGACGAAAGCAATCTCATTTGTTCCTGATATTTTAAGTACATGATCTCGCGCCGATAATGACCCCGAATGTCCCAAAAGGTTTAATCGCGTTGCGGAGGGCTGACAGACAACCGGGCCCGAGAATCTGGACTCTGATCACCACCCACTTAAGAAAGTGTAGGTTTGGAGATTGTTTGGATTGAAGATGAAAATTGTCTCTAGCTGCAATGTAGACAGGTATATGGTCTTGAGGATTTCTGGCCCTGACGCTCGCCCCGAGCTCCACCAGCAACCGAATGCATGTGATGAGATTATCGCCCTGCATATCGTAGAGTCCGTGGTGCTCTTGATATCTGCGCTTCGTTTGCAGAGTGCTCGTATCATCGGACAGGGGTCGACGTGCCATATTTGAAGCACGTGGAATAGAATCGGAAGAGCCTCTTCGGAGGAGTCATGCCGTATTCGAAAGTTTACATCGACATTCTCAAAGGAGAAGAAAGTCTCCAGAACCGCGACGACCTCGGCCGCATCAAATAGCGTTGTGTTTGAGCTGGAAGCTGCTATAGAGCCTTCCCTGACCACAAGCAATTCCATCAATAGGCTTGGTCCCGAGATTGAAATGGCCTCCCCGACACATCTCTGTGGGATTCGTCCAAGCTATGGGATGAAAATTCCTTCAAGACTAATAGAGTCTGCTGAGAAAGGACCTCTTTTAACCCAGGTTCGGCTTCCTAATCAAGCATGTGGCATGCCTTCAAAAATACCGTGTTTTTGGCAATAACAGCTAGCCAAAATGGCGACGGAGTCCTGAACATTCCATCGGCAGCCAGTCCCAAAATTTGACGAGGTGTCACGTCCCTCAGGAAAGTCGGGTTGTCCCAAATGCGACACCACTCTGGCATCCGAGGCGGCGAGGATGCAAGATAAGAAAGCGGAGAAGCTGGCAGATATGAGCCGTCCTCGTCGCAAGGACCATTCGGGACGAATAAGGAAAATTTTGGCGAGGCCGCTAGACTGATCTCAATATGATGCCAATCCGGAGAATCAATATGCTGGTCATGGCGTATACTCGATGGGACATTGTAAATGAAGCGGGTCTGAAGGATGTGTAACCAGAGGCGGGAAAAGGCCGTCGGTATACAGGAAAGCTGAGGAGGACATCCTCAACCGAAAGCAGATATGGAGGGTGCAGGCACTCCAGCCAGATCTCCATTTCTGCAAATCCCTTTTCCTGATATATCAAGGTCAAGAGCAAAATTGACCGTTGGGTTTCCTTGACTTCATCTCCAAAACTTTGCGCTCTCAGCTCATATGCCTTGAGAGCGTGTGGTTCTGCATCGTCCGGCTTTGATCTCTCGAGGAAACAAATAGCGAGCCAGTGCAGGTGCTGCGAAATCAGTGCATCCGATTCATCTTTCAGTGAACTCAGCTCGCCAAATAGCACAAGCGCTTCCTCGCTGGCTACGTCGACATGGGCCAGTGCCAGGGCCACGTATCCTTTTATCCTCAATAATAATTCTTTTCAGTCATTTCGTCGCTCATTTGTCTTGAAGGCACGGAACTTCGATCTGATACCAGCCCGTCTGCAGTGGAGGGATCGCGGTCGGTGGCTGCGGTGTATCTCGTTGCGCCTCGGTACCATTGTAGGATTTTGAGGCATTCCTTCCACTGCCCATTTTCAACATATTTCTCGGCCTCCGCAACCCTTCCTCTCATTATCTCGACGGCGAGCCCCTCAAAGCGTATTTCCGCTGCCGACAGCGCAGCAATATCGCTACCATCCATCGCGTTGTGTTCCAAGCTGCACAGAACATCAATGAATGTCTGGGGGGTAGTACGTGTGCTCTCGATACTAAGTCGTCCTCTAAGTCTGCATCTTTTTCAAGAAAAGCCAAAAGAAGCTTTCTCGCTCTTTCGAACTGTCTATGGTCAATCATCCTCGCTGCGGTGGCAATACGCTGCTGTCGCATCTGGGTTCGCAGCGTAGAGGCAGTTCGTTTCTCTAGAGGTATTCGTTTAGGCGCCACAGGATCGAGCTGCGCTCCCGAAAGCCTTGGAAATGCCTTGGTATGGCAGCATTTAAAAATGACAAGGACGGCAGCCCAAACGAGTAGTGCACGTACTGACTTCCAAGTCTCCCACCCTAGCTGTCTAGCCCTTGTCAGGAGCCTTCGTATATCGAATGTCCTAGTCGTCTGATTGGTGGTAATATCTATTAGAAGTTGAGATTCGAGAACCTGAGATTTGTTACGCCTATTCCGAGAATAGGAACTCATGGAAGTGGATGCGTGCCAAGGTTTACCGCGCCTCTAGAGCGCCGTATAGGACGGTCGAGTTTCCGGATAGCCAATTTAAACTTGTCGAGACTGTCGCGAGGCAAGCACAGCTCACTGCACATATCTAGATGCGCATCTCTCTTTTCGAGCCAGGTACGAGCTGATTATCCATTATTTTCATGATTTCAAGAAGAAAAAAATCGAAGACTGGGAACTCAAAATCCACTAGATCGAGCGACATCAATCCTCGTAAGGACAATGTCCCCCAATAAGCAACAGCCTCGTGAGGCTTGCTGGCGACAAAGGATGACATTCAGCCCTCCAGCATAAAAAAACCCCCTGTAAATAGTAAGCGCGCTCCACTTTCAACAACCCACAACACCGGGACCTGAACTTCACATCTACGCTTGAAACAGGCTGAAAAAACCAACTCGTCCGGATCATCCCACGATTTGGGGTTATTAAGGATATGAGATCGGAATCAGTAAGCGATCATCCTACCGACCGACCGACAGTATCCAGCTCCTTGCCAGATCAATATGGTACCTGAACAGCGGCTCAGCTACTGGCGTTTCAACGCCCCGGAGCTGACCCTCAGCTGGTTGTCGGGGCGGGGTAATGCCGAGCCCCACCACGTGTGAGGCCCACCAGCTGAGATATTGACAACCAGACACAATTTACCAGGAACGCGGTGCAAGGGAATCCCCCTGGGCTGTGAGATTGACCACCGATGGGCAATTGGTGCGCCATGTGGGCGAACTAACGGCGGCGCATGGTCGGGAATTCTAGGCCACCGGACCTTGACGCCAGACGCTAGGTCGATTGACCGGACGGCTCTCTAGAAAGCTCACTGAATAAGATTGGTGTGGCTGTGGGGGGTTGCACAAGCACGAGGTCGGCCAGGAACAACGATGCATGGCAATCTAGGCAGTGTCGTGCTGCCTACCAGTCTAGGAACGAAACCAGCCTCGTTCGCGGGGCCAGAGACGTGGAAATTAGGTCTCGATTCCGATCATCCAATAGCGACTCGCGCAACAGATTTTGTTCACCACACCAAGTTGTTATTTCCGTAACACAGGCGTTCGACGCTTGTCAAACCGGCCGATAGATCAATATCGGCATCACGATGCGGCTGAGGTCTTTAAAATTTGGGTTCCTGGATCTTAATGCGATCGATAGGTTTCTTGGCCAAAAGCTGGAGGGGTGCTGGATCCTTCGATGCCATGCAGCAATGCGGGACGGTTGGATTCCGTGATCTATTGACAGGTATCTTGTGGAGGCATTGTAACGGAAAAGCTAGAGGAGCTGGAAATATTGAATGTGTCTTGTGTCGGAGGTTAATGATGCGTCATCGTGAGAATGTGCAGCTACTCGCCATGGAGGCATGTTCTGGGCGGAGAGGATCTTGGCAACGATGTAGTAGATGTTTGCCAAGGACTTGATGGTTGTAGAGTATCCTTTTTTGACTATATAAAGGAGAAGAGATTCCCTAGATGAAGGTATATTCTTCTCATCATCCGCGTCAACAAGCTTCTGATCCTCTCCCCTCTCAGACACAATCCAGCCTTCCAAGCACCACCGGATTCCAAGCATCCCTCTACCGAACCGCAAACATGAAGTTCTCCCTTACCTCCACCCTCCTCTTCCTCGCCACGGCCACCTCCAGCGTCCTGGCCACCCCCACCCAAGAACCTTCCGTCCACGACCTCGTCCGCCGCGCCGCCGCCCTCACGGAGCGGGACCCCGCCTTCCTCGACCCACCGCCGA
>Ga0247774_1001584_pt1 | contig 11440 bp, 14 predicted proteins | sample UWRJL001104B6_FD_179933 | JGI IMG/M metagenome (GOLD analysis project Ga0247774, IMG submission 179933) | Plant litter microbial communities from Arlington Agricultural Research Station in Wisconsin, United States - UWRJ-L001-104B-6 | ecosystem: Environmental > Terrestrial > Plant litter >... | reverse complement strand
GCAGCTCCAACAGGAGCCTGTTGCCAAAGTCCTTGGTCAAGGTACTTCCTCCTGAGAGTACAATGTTGCTGTACAAATGTTTCCGAAGATCCATATCTGCCCTCGAAATAGCATCGACGACAATCTGATGGACACCAGGATACTCAAGGCCGATAATCTCGGGATCGAAGAGGATTTCAGGGGCACGGAATCGTTCTTGACCAAGCTGTTTTTCTCAGAGTTAGCCTTCATACCAAATAACACTCTCCCCCAGCCCCTTTACTTGTGCTTCTGGAACCACCAACTTACCTCCAACTTCTTCCCGTCCGGCAACGTATACGTAAACATTTTCGACTTCTCGTGCTTATTCCCCCCTATCCACTCCTTTTCCTCCTGCTTGGGATTCAACGCAATGTAGCACGCTGATTCCTTGATCTGTCGCACAATCTCTTTCTCCGCGCTCGTGTGGAAGACCCAGCCCGCTTTACGAAGGAGCATCTGGAGATGTTCAGTAACGTCCCGGCCGGCAACGTCGATCCGCCGTATGCTACTCGGCATCGAGAACCCCTCGTACACGGGTACCGCGTGCGAGACCCCGTCTCCGGAATCAAGCACGATGCCCGTTGTCCGCCCGCTGGCATACAAGGACAGCACGGCCTGGAGGGACGTGTGCAGCGCGGGCACGTTGAAGGTCTCAAAGAGGATTTGCGCGGCCGTGTCGCGGTTGCTTCGGGGGTTGAGGGGTGGTTCTGTGAGGAGAACAGGGTGCTATGTGGCGACTCACTCGTTAGCACAATAGGGATCTTTTAGCACCCATGACGGAGACGTGGCCCTATAGGCGAAGAGAGGAAAGACAAACCTCTTCACTCAAACTCTTCAGTCCTTCTGTGTAAACATATTCCCAAATCTTCTCCATGTCATTCCAGTTTGTCACGATGCCGTGCTCCAGCGGGTACGATATCTTGAGCAGGCCCCGGTACTCCGACGCCGCCTTCTCGCCAATGAAGAGGTCCCCTTCCAGCGCGCCGGCGAGGACACGGGTATGCTTCGGCCGCCCGACCCACGATGGAAACGTGCACTTGGGCACGTCATCTCCAGCGAAGCCAGCCCGTATTGTTCCGGATCCATTGTCGAGGACAATGGGTGCGTTGTGTAGCAGGTCTGCCATTCTTCCTCTCTCCTGGTCATGCAGCCCCTAGACGTTTCTAGAATCCGTTGAATATACCACACCACGGCCAGGGTTAATTTTTCGTATCGCGGCGTTCGAAAGGCAGAACAATCAGCAGACAGCAATCCGGCTCCAACATGAAATGCAGCTTCGAGAAGCTAAGCTCGGCCTTGGGTGGTGTCGCGTCGTCTAGGTAACGCAGGAAGGGAGCCTATGGAGTTTTATGAACCCTCACAGCCGAATATTCGTGTACTCACAGTCTCGTGGTCTCGTCGCCCGATGCTTCTGGGTGGATCAGCAGTTACAAATGTCGAGACGGAAATTTGCTTAAGGAGCTTGCCATTCCAGGGGTTCTCGGACGTGCAGAGACGCGTTTGAGTGGAAAATTTATGCACGGGCCACTTTCTCCCGAATTCTATTCCTAACCCCAATTCATCTACTATTGAAACGCCAAAATCTCAGATCTTAGCTGCTCAATCAGCACGTCCAACTTGATGACGGACAGTTGAAGAAGGCTGGGAAATCCCGCGATCCATAGAAGCCCCCAAAATTTCCATTTTTTGAGCTTATTATCTCAGATACCCCGTTCATCAATAAACTGAACTGATAGTTAAAATTAGGGTTAGGGCCACCTGTCCCCCGTCGATTCGTTTCAACTGTAGTGCATTGAGTATCTTGAGTTCCACTGGAGCCGTGACAGCCGATCTGTTTGAAACGGCCATACCCTGGGTATCTCGAGGTGTGCGTGTCGTCCCGATGCTTATTTCCACATCTTGGATCCAGGTGCTTGGGTATACTTAGTCGCTCCCCGCACACTGGCAAGAACGTCTTATAGGAATAGTCGCGCTTTTTCGACATAGTAAATTAGGTATCTAACCAGACATCCCCCAAATAACCATCCAAATGCTACAGAACGCCTATGCATGCATATGGACAGGGCATCTAATTCTTCCTCAGATGTCCGTCTCCTTGACTATCCGGCGTATAGTCGCTGAGAGACCCATTCATTTCTTTGCCCCCAAACGCCGTATCAGTCTCCAAGATTTAAAGGTGACCCTCAAGCATCTTCTGGCCAATCCAGGGCCAGCCGAGAAGGAGCGTGAGACCGGGAGCAAAGCTGTGGAGCCTTTGTATTAGTGATCAGGATCGCAAGATGTGGGAATGCGGGGACGAAACTTACAAGACAAGGCGGTTTGCTGCGTTCTTGGCCATCTTAGGGTAGTCTCCAGCAGCAGGCTTCGATGCTGCAGGGAGCCGCTCAAAGGGGTGGGCCTCGAAACCGCGGGCAAAGCTCCTCATCATGGAGATGTTTCGGACGGGAACGTTGCGGAAGGGAGCAGCACGAATGGCGGCACGGGCGAGGATAGGCGACATTTTAAATTATATTTTGTTTGCGTGCTTTGAGTGGAGTTGCCTGAGTAAACCTCAAAAATCGCGGTAATACACTCGCTTGGAAGAAGTGGAAGTAGAGTTGGGATTATTAGTTTCGGTTGAGTTGAGTTGGAAGAGCTCTCGAAGCCTTAGGTTTTGTGACTATGAATGATCAGAGGGAATGCAAAGGTCCGAGAGTTCACAATCGGGAGGATGCGGCTCTTATACTACTCAAGAAGCACGAAAAGTGCCCATCTGAAATATTAAATTGTCCCAAGATTGCTTTGCTTATTTTCTCAACATAGGCGCATTCCCACCGAGAGATTCCGGCCTTCTGGTCATTCCTCGTTTGTGAGCCATGAGGTTGCTCATGGACGTCGTACCACCTTTTGGGGTCGCCATGTAAGTTGGGCCAATCAGAGGCCGTTCTGGCCGGAGTCGCACCACCAGTCTCCGCTCTGGGCCCATCGGAGCCCAGCGACCAGGTCAGATCATGGCCAGCTTCTCAACCACGGTTACGGCGTAGCCAGAGATCTGTAAGGCCATGGCCCACATCTGGCACATCATAGCCTGCCCATCAGTATCCTGAATGCCTAGTTTCCCCGCCACCTCGATCCATACCCCCATTCCAGAAGACTTTCCTCGTTGATTTCTGACGCGGAGCGGTGGTCAGGGCCTCAGGCCTACCAATTGGAGGCGAAAATTCCATCAACTCCGCCAGGGCGGAGCGGGAACTTGACACTAACAATAACTAACTAAGTTAGAAGCTCCAGTTTGCATGTGCGTTACATAATCAGCATTCTTTTCCCCCGGGCCAATCGAATGCGGCCGAGCGCCTCGCGACAATTTTCGCGTCGATTTGTTCAGGAGTCCGCATCGAATAAGTCCAGACTTGATGGTTGGGAATCTTGCATCTAATCCAGTTTAGATGCCACCTTTACACCAGGTAACGATGCCGAAAAACGCCCAAGCCAGAAAAAACGCCAAAGACCGACCGGCAGACCCTGAGACAGCAATGCAGCCAGTCCTGCTTAGGGACAGCCCGGCATCGCGAACTGCAAACGCTGTCCAGCTAGTCTTCTTAGCACTCTGCCTGCGTTTACAGTTTCCCAAACTCGTCGAGGATCCCGTCGGAGGGCTAATAGAAACCCTGGCTATATTAGTTTCAGTCCAGGCAGGCTGGGTACTTGTTTGCTGTCCGCCAGCAGGCTCGGGGGAGACTGGCCATGCTCCACCCCATCCTCTGGTAGTATGTTCTGCTCCCTGTCCCCTGCTTCGTGATGTGGATGTGGTTAACACAAAGTTGCTATGTAGCCGACCCTCTTGTCGTTGGCGCTGACGGTGTTCTCGGTACCGATTCTCCACATCCTCTTCGTCCTCTTCGGCGCGCCATTCCTCACTCACGTCTACCACACCTTCCTTTGCTCAGCGACACTGGCAATCCTGGCTATTTTCCCCGTCGTATACGCGCACGGCGTCAGCTCGAAGGCATGGGTAGCCATTTGCGGTGCCACGGCGCCCTGGGATGAAGTATTTTGCGGCTTCTGGGGGGGCATCATTGGAGCATGGCTAGGTGCCGTTCCCATTCCCTTGGACTGGGATCGGGACTGGCAGAAATGGCCTCTCACGGTTGTTTGCGGCATATTTATCGGTTATGTGATTGGTCGCGTTGTTGGGAACATCATGACCCATAACTTGGCGATCGCGCCCAACAGCAAGGGACAAGCGCCTGCAGAAGGCAAGGAAGTGTCGAAGAAGAGATCAAAGAAAGATTAGGCATTACACATTGGACACATGAGGTCTGATTGCAATTTCCCTGCGAAACTGCCTCTGGGCTACAAAGATATAACTTATGTCAGGCCCATCCGGCTGGTGGCTACGAAGTTAAGCCGTCGCGCCAGCTTTCTGCCGCGCAGCATTGAACTCATGTTGGTCGCGACTTGAGAAAATTCTGTTACGGATATTGACTACCACCTCTCTAGATGCCGTCAAGAACCAATGAAGTAGAGAAAGACGGACGGAGGTTGGCGGATTACAGTCTACTTTGCCACGCGCTCTGCATTGCCATAGGCAGACCGAAGGCAAGGCAATTACAGCCAAGTTTCGTCATTCCTGTTCATCCCCAGCGTCAAGTGGCGCCTCATTACTGGCAAGTGAAATACCTTCGTAAACGTACACGGCTTAAAGCTGGTCATCCGCCAACCCGTTGAACAGGCACAAGACAGGACATCTGGCGTGCGCGTTGCAATGCACTAGCCACAGTCGTGGAAGGACGACGCCACACTACTACTGCGATGTGACGTAAGGGCAGCTGACAGAAGAGTTCCGCCACCAACTGGTGGGGCCGGTTGCTTGAGGCTTTGATACAGACAGAGCTTAGCGACACGCATCGGTGTCTGCCGCTTGTCCGCTTGGAACCGACAAAGTTCCCATATGATCATGGAATCGAAGACGAACTATGCTTGGTTAATCAAGGATTTGAAGACCAGAACAGTGACATGTAACATCAGGAAATTTCTCGGAGGTTGTGACGCTTTCATCAATTTTGCTCCTCATATTCATGAGCGCCTCGGCATTAGAATCTTGATCATCCTTGAAAACTTGGCCAAGTCAAAGAGGGGAACTGGGGAAGTTTCGAACGAGATTCTGGCGTAAAGGAGAACGATATTTCCATGGCAGTAGAGTAATTCTAGATTTGCATGAGTGGATGGCCGCTAATTGCCTCTGGTACCTCGCAACTGTTGCAAATGGTACGTATTTCACGAACAGGAATGGGATCGATGACGCAAGGGTTTTTTTTTCGGCGGGGCAGCTACGACCAAGCACGCACTACCCAAACAGCACTTCGGCAACGGGATGACCGGAGAGCATTTGCTGTCGCACCCAGTTTTCCTTCCGAATCTTTGCCTTCCCACAAAGTTTCCCCAACTCATGCATTGGTCTTGGATTCACCACACCCCCTCTTCAAGTAGCAGATCCAGTCGGTACCTATATAATAAGGGGGCAATCGCACTCTCCCTCCTAGATCTGCTCTCGATTCATTGCCTTTACAACGTACATTGCGTCTCTTCGTTGATCGATTCTTCAACAAAACAAAGCTCCTGAACACTTGTCACGAACAAGCACTACAACCATCAATATGGCTTTCACTGTCAGGTAAGCTTAATCATGTTTCGGGTTCATCGCGCGCTACGGTCTCGATATCTTATCGGAGCGGCGAAGCAACAGGAAAGAAGAGATTGCGCGGAAGGAGGCTCTGGGATGGTTTGTTCAGCGACAGTTCAGCGACGTGTCGCAGCGAAAGCGGAACCACCAAGCTCCCACCATGTCCCACAATCTCTTCTACACAGGCGAGCCGCACACTCTGGACACGAGCGGCCCGAGACGTGCGCATCGGACTGGAACACATGTGCTAACCTAACCTTCTTGACAGCGACATCTGCAAGATTATTCTTGCCGTCATCCTCCCGCCCATCGGCGTACTGCTGGAGAAGGGCTGCGGTGGCGACCTTTGCATCAATATCCTTCTCACTATTCTCGGTAAGTTTGGCGGATGGGTTGGCTTTGACTCGTCCAACTTGGGCGACGAAGCGAAGCTCCAAAGACAGCAAAAACCGAACGAGACTTAAGCTAACTACCTAATTTCCTCTCCACAGGTTACATCCCGGGTATCATTCACGCTTTGTACATTATCTTGAAATATTAATATCGGCGTCGCTAAATTTCAACCTCGGAGCACGCCTGCCGCTCGATGGCGAAAGATTCAGGAGAAAATGTTGGCCTGCGCATTGTCTAGCGAATGCATCTCGAGAGGCGCGCCAAGTTTTCAGTGTTGCCTCTTCATGATGCATGACGCTCCCGGCCGCTAATGTGGCCGCGTGGTTGGGCTGACGGTGGCTGGTTGGCGGGATCGTTGGGGGTTCGAACAGCTGTCATATTGTTGCCTGCAACTGCCCCGCCTCCAGTGCCGAACCGCCGAGTGGGGTAGCTTCGACGTGGATCGTGACATCCCAACGTCTCCTTGCGCCGTCGCTTTCGAATAGACAAGCAGTTGGTACAAACTCTGGTATTCTGGAATTCGAGGGTTGTTTTATTTTTGGGAGCGGACTGGATTTCCTTTGTTGCTGTCACCATAGTTATGCGTATCATTTTCCCTTTGTCTGACGGGCTATTCATCACAGCTTCATGACCTCAGTTTTAATCTCAGGGAGGTCGGGTATCTTTTCTTTGGACTGGCTAGGAGAACCTTAGGAACTGGGGATTGCGGTTGCGTTGGACGGAATAGTTATAACGATACCCGGATTCTATCCTTGAAATGACAGGGTTCTCTAGTATATGGCACTGGTATCCTCGCGTGATGTTTTCGCAACGACGCATGTTGAGCACTTCAGCTGCTATCGCGGCGCATCCTCCAAATCCTTGACATTTTCAAACCCACCAAACTCCGCGCGTTGCAATGGCACTTTGGACAATCTTTTAATGATATCAATTCCATGTTACAAATTTCAAACTCGGAAGGCCACTGATGGATGAGGAGGGGCTAAACATAAGACGACATGATGTAATCGCTATTCCTACGGTTGAGTTCCAGAGAGTTGACGTTGGTGGCGGTTTTCTGGAACCAATGCTAGACCCAGGCTCTTTCTTCGACAAGGCTCTGGATGCTTTCTGCCCTATGAAACAGCCACACCAACGGCTTTGATGCGCGTTCTTGCACCTGCGTCGAGGTGCGCCTGGCACGTTTTCGCTCGCAGGCAAGCCTTGTATCGGCTGACAGCCTTGTCCTTGACTGCTGTTCGTCTGTGATCTCTGGGAATCAAGTGGATGCACATTGCAGGATCTGGATGCTGTCTTACGAATTTGGAAGCCCCAATATACTCATTCCAATGCTTCCTGTTTTTGAATGTGAACGTTAATAACCCAAATATGCATGCTACTGTCGAACCTGATCACTTCAATATCGGCAGGAAGGATCCCAGCATCCATTCACAGATGCAATGTCACAGCCTGGTCGATGAGGGCGATTGCGGGGCCTAGGCGTACTGCCGCATCGTTTAGCAGCCCTAGTAGTGGAGAGCACGGGCCCCACCATTGTTTCCTACTAAAAATTGATGCAAAGTCTTGGCTCTGCACCATTTTTATTCGTTGTCTAACAAAGCGTCAACCTGTGGGGGTGGCCGAAAATTGCCAATTGTCACCAGTGACTATTTATTTGAGCCACCTTGACCCCAATTGAGTCCATGGAGGCTTACCAATAACCTTAGATCCAGGGCGATGACAACGAGAAGCGCTGCCGCACTCTCGGAGTGGTCGATGAAGCACGGTATCTTCCTGGCAGATGATGTTGGTTTTGAATTCTCACGGGCATCTCGACGACCAACTATTGAGGATGCCAGGCTAGAGGCGGAAAATGAGGTCCAAGGAGGCTCTCGCCGTAATCCATCTACGCCGGACACAGCACAGATTGGCGATTCGCAAGGACGAGATGGAGGAGAGAAGGACGGCGAAGAATTCGAAAGCCGGCTCGTAGCACTCACGGATCTGGCATATCCTTCACATTCGTCCAGCCCGAAGGTACTAATCAGGGTTCCGCGAGCGACCATACTGGCCGAAGACACGTTGGCGAGCAAGGCAGCGTCCGAGCCGGCATTTGGCCGGCTTCTCAAGAAAGCCGAGGTTTTACGCACCCAAACTTTCGACGCTCCGGTACTGTATCTAACCGTGATAGACAACGAGGGAGAAGATAATAACTTGCCTTGCTACCCTCTTGATCCATTCCCGTGACATGGCCACAGAATCAGTGCCTTCACTCGCCCACTGGCCGTGGCTCGAATATGTCAGACTGTTACCTGTGGAGGTGCCAGTCCCTACCACATGGTCCGACGAAGACCGGAAACTCCTAGTCGGAACCTCACTTGAGGCAAGTGTTGCTGCCACCATGCGTACACCTTGACGAGTGTTGCTGCTGCTTACACTTCGCAGGCAGCCATTGACGCAAAATTACAAGCCTTGGACGATGAGTTTGAGCAAATTGTGTATAATGCGAGTGATGGGCAGGCACTCTATGGAGAAGGCACGATGCGTCTGCTTACCAAGAAAGACTGGATCGTGGTGGATGCTTGGTATCGATCCCGGACCCTCGAGATTCCTGGCTCTGGGACAGCAATGGTGCCCATCATTGACATGATAAACCACTCAGCAAAGCCGACGGCGTATTACGATACAACAGAAGAAGGGGATGTTGTTCTTCTCCTAAAGGCTGATGCGAAGGTAAGGCAAGGCGATGAGATAACCATTTCTTACGGCCGAGATAAATCACCCGCAGAAATGCTCTTCAACTACGGGTTCGTCGATAGGGCTGCCAACGCAGTGTCTTTAGTCCTTCCGATATTTCCAGAAGACGACGATCCTTTGGCCCCATTGAAAGCTTCAGTGTATTGTGGGCTCCCGGTGATAACCATCTCTCGAGACGAAGCTGGTGTAGTGTCATGGCGGTGTCCCTTTGCGTGGCTGTCTTGCGTCAACGAGGAAGATGGACTCAAGTTTGCGGCACAGAGGCTCCAGGACGACAGCATGAAGCTCGCACTTTTCTGGCAGGGAGAGAACCAAACAGACCGAGTGATGAGCTTCCGGGAGATTCTCTCGCTCCACGAAGCATTTCCCGTTTTCGAACTGAGAGTGTTGCAGATCCTGAAGGGGGCAACTCAAGAATTCCTGAACAAGCGACTCGACCTCGTGGAATCACGGGGACAAGCCAACCCAAAGAGCCAAAGGAGCTACATTTCCGCGGCCCTCTTCCTACAGACGGTCGAGTTCAAGCTTCTCACAGACATGGTTAAACTGGTGCATGATCAGGTAAGCAATAGCGCTCTTGTTTCATAGTCCAGTGACGCGCAAGAACCATGAAGATAGATGCACCTGATTTTTGAAAGGTTACGAGAAGCCTGGTATCTCGTTCTTCAATATTATCCACATTGACTTTTGCCGCATCACCTACGCCGCGTAACGCTGGTTCCCCTTAGCATGTTCAGAAGATGAGTGCCTTATGTCGCTAACACTAGCTGCAGCTCACGGCTTTGACACAGGACGAGGAGCTGATGGCTCGAGTGATGACTTACCTCGGGAAAAAGGAACGCGCCGACAATGGAGAAGTGTAGATATTATTGCCCAATTGCAATACACAACGCTCCAACTGGGGCGTGACAGAGCAAGGAATGTGCAGACTCATTCTGCATTCGTCCATCCACACCAATTGCGAAGCGCCCGCCGCTGCCCTCGGAATTCGAAGCTGAGGGAGTCATCCGTGGCCAGAACCCAGTGGACAATCGGTCGGTTTCCGACCCGATGCTCGGCTGTAAATTGGGGCCATCGGGGTCTTGGCATGCCGGGCTAGCCCGGAGCCGGAAGATTATCCTGTTTCTCCAACAGTCAACAGTGCTACTGTCCGATGTGCCTCGGATGCGGGTAAAATTATACGTATGGAAGGAGAATTGCACTTGTTTTCTAGAAGAACATCGGACATATTCGCCCTCTAGCTCTAAATTGATCTCTTGAATGGCTGGTCCTCACTTTGTCGCTGCATCCCATCCTACGATCAAACTTCGCCTCTCACCAGCGACGGCACGAGCAATGCAGTCCTTGACTTGTTGCGGAGTTGCTGTGGCGCCACACCTGTCAGGTACATGGTGGCCACGCATCGACCCGACCAATTTTCGTGCAGTACCCGAATTGGTTTCGCTGCAGGAAGACTTCTACCTTCAAAGTTAAAGGTTGTCGTCAGAAATAGGGAGGCATGTCGGCGAGAGCATTCAAACATAAGTTACTAGATTTGCAACTCCCAGGACCAACTGTCGCGGCATGTACTGCTCGTTTCACGGGCGAGATATTGCCACTCTCGGCACGGCATCTTCCCTTTCAGCTACTTAACGCTACACCCGGAGGCATCTAACATAGATTTCTTCCGGTCCCCAAAACCCCCAGAGTGATGTTGCTAGGAAGCTGCGCTCTGAAAGTGCCGGTAGGATTTGGATTCCGAACGCCCACCGTTGCTACCAAGTTCAAGAACTTCGAATTTCCCTCCAGATTCCCCCCATCTACTCCTAGACGTCCTTTACCCGGGTTCAGGAACATATTCTCTTCTATTACAATCAACATCATCCAGATTCCTCAAAACTGGGGATTCTGGCTGACGATCAAGGAAAGAGTAACACAAAGGAAGCGTTCGAAGATCAGTGAGCAGAGGCTATTTTGCCGGGGTGTCGCTCCTATTTCTGGCACCTAGCCCAACACACCTCTGGCAGTTCTCAACCAAAACTCTTCTTACTGGTACATGGTGCGGGGAAAGGACAGACGTCAGCACACCACTTGGCACCGAGAGCCCCCAAGACATTGGTTGTGCATGGAGATCTGCGCCATAGCACGTGGCATCTGCATACCGGGTGTTTCGATGCTCAGATGGTTGGAACTTTGAAGCCGCCAATCGTGGAACAGGATCCGAAAGAAGCCATTGTTGCACGGTACCCCTTGGGCCATTCCTGGCCTCTCACCATGTAAGGACGTGGGTGTGCCAACTGGCCTTTTTTTAATGCAAAAACTTTGCTGCAGTAAGAGCGACGAAGAGAAAAAAAAGTGGCGTCGTCATTGTCTGTGGCTCTCAATTTCGGATCAATTGATGGATGCGACGACGCTAATCTGAAGGGAATCTCTGGAAAGATTGGGAGATCACGCCTGAACGAACAAAGAAGGTAACCGGTCCCACATTCGAGATCCATTGCGGCTGCTTCTGCAACAAGCGGGTCGGATGACTCCGTCTGTTTGGAAGATGCAATGGAAGATTCCTTCCAACCCCAACATCCCCAGAGATCAGAGTGGGATCCTCAGCCTGAATCACAAACTCTGTACCCACAGGTTTCCGTTGGAAGA
>Ga0247774_1001583_pt1 | contig 11440 bp, 8 predicted proteins | sample UWRJL001104B6_FD_179933 | JGI IMG/M metagenome (GOLD analysis project Ga0247774, IMG submission 179933) | Plant litter microbial communities from Arlington Agricultural Research Station in Wisconsin, United States - UWRJ-L001-104B-6 | ecosystem: Environmental > Terrestrial > Plant litter >... | reverse complement strand
CCACCGAGTCGAGTTTTGTATCCACGCCGTCCGCCCTTGTTGCTGGGGGGTGGGTGGGGAGTGGAACTAAAGAAACGGATCTAACCTCCTGCCTAGCTAGGATGGCACTGGGAGTCTGCGGCGCCAACCCCGCCGTGCCCTCCGTAATACACGCACTGGCGGTCGTCCTCACGTAACGCCAATGCCGACTGAAGTTGGGATGGATAACGGCCTGGACCATGTTTGCTGGTGAAGTGACATCTTCGTGCCTATCTCAAGCCCATTTTGAGACATTTTCAGCAGTGACAGCCAGAGGGAAAGGAGAAGCTGCCACTTAGACAAGCACAATGGGGCTAGTTGCGGTCGCTGTTCTGGTCCGTAGAGCCTTCTGTCAAGTAGAATGGAGGATACCTCAATTGCCTTCCTCGCCTCCCACTGAAACCATGAGAATGAAACAGCCTACAACCCCCGCCCAAAAAAAAACCATCGATGGGGCCTCAAATTCAAGCCGTCTCTCCTTACATCTTGACCCTAGACATTGAAGCCACTCTGCTTTCTTTTCGCATGAATTGAGAGGAGTCCATTGCTGAACGAGGGCAAGATATTGGAGCCGCATTCGTATTCATTGAAGTGTATGATGTCCACCACAGAGAAGACACTTGGTGTGCATGAGAATTGATGGAGAAATAAGTGCAGGTAGGCAGCGGGACAGGAAATTTCAGAGCGGGACTTGGAAGGCGATTGCCTGGCCAAAGGTGTGGGAGAATGCCCGCGGCATTTGACAGGGGTCGCTCGGACCATGGTAGGAGCATACTAAACAAGCCCAGCAGTCACGCTGTCGAGCTTCGTACCTATGGAGAAAGACCGACCAGGCCAGGCTTCTGGCCCACCAGACAACTTCAAGAAAGACCGGCGTCCCAAGACTGGGGTTCCCTGTCAATTGGGGGATCTCTAATTTTTGCTGTTTCTGTGGGTACGTACCTCTGTACCTACCGCGTCTTATTAGAAGGTTGGAAAAATATGAAGTACCGTGTACCCTTGTCCCCAACGCTAAGTACAGCCTGGTTTCGTATTTTCGCTACTGAATCCTCATTCAGAGATACAACTAGGCAGTGGTAATTCCTTGAGAGCTCCAGAGTATTGAATTCGTCGGCTGCGTCCCCATCCTTCCGTTGAGTTAGGACGCGGGTTTGGATAGTGGACCGTCGCCGAGCTGCGATGAGCCTCATTTTGTGACCACAGAGCAAGTACGGTTTCAGCCTGGTGCATCCGCCTTTGTACCGTTTATAGGCGGAGGAATCGGAAGCCGTACCTGGCGCGCTTATTCCCGCCCCGCTTCATGCTCTGTGCTCCCTCCGCGGAGCAGCCTCCAGGTGCTGCATGCCAACTGCCAAGCTTGACGACAAGCAAGGTGCCAGACGCCAGGCTTGCTGGCCGCTGGACCTAACTGCTGGTTAGGCGGTCGAATGTCCAATTTATCTCCGTGCACTTCCCCGCCATGAAGATCATGACGAAGACAAGCCCCGCGTCCTTGTGAGGCTGTCGAGAATGATGCTTCGTACTGATTCAGTACTAGTACCCTGGTGCCTTTGTAGATCTGTCTCGGCTAGGGGAAATTGGGCGAAGAAGGGCATGGCCGCCTCATCTTCTCATTCTCGGTGAGTTGAAGTGAAGGGCAGCGTCTCGGAACTTGGAATGATACCCCGCAGTGTCGAGGCTGAAATTCGGAATGCGTTGCGAAAGCCAGTATGGATACCGACTACAATTCCTCTCAACTGTTCCCCGTCCATGCGCCACGGGGCAGCACTCTATTCCTTCTAGCAGACACTTCGAAATGCAGTTAGATTTCGTCGTTAAAGTTCGGCGGAACAGACCGCGATTTGCCGATAAGTGCAGAGTGGACTACGATCCGAACCGGGGCAACAGCCAGAAGGCGAGAGCTAGGGGACTTGTCTCAAATGGGACAGGACCAAGAACCTTGACCATCACCGCCTATAAAACCGCTCCACTAACGAATTATCTTGAGATCTCGTTCCTGTTTCCGCCTGGCAAACCCGCTTACCTGGCGTTATTTGCTCACATTTCAGATTTCCCTATTTCACGCCTGACACTATGCGGCCCTTCTGGCCATGAGACTCGGCTCACATTAGAGCGCGTCCAGTTTTCTTCAAAACAAACAACCCCATCCCTGACTTACCTTGCGGAGGAATCCCACACGACGATCCGAGAGAGAGCCAAGAAAGGATGAGGGCCGGGAGTTGTGTTGTCAGAGCTTGTGTCTTTAGGTGGGCTTGCGAAAGTTCTGCATCTCTGGTGGGTGTGAGATGTTCCCACCGTGTCCCCGCGTTGATTCCAGGCCTTCAATTTTCCAGTCCGACACCAGCTGAATTAAGAGAATAGAGAAGCATCAGTGACACACTCGCCGGCCCTGATTGAGGTGCCACGAGGTGGTGAGCCACGGCCTGACGTAAAATGCCAGCGTAGCCTTTCCTGATATCTTTCATCAATCTTTTCTCGCTCTCCGCATATCTCTCATATCTGCAAAGGCACCTCTGAGAGGGTGGCCGAAGGCCGACCAAATCTCTGGGACTGGCCAAACCGAGGGTGTGGGAGACTGACCTGCAGGCTGACAGGGGTGTTTGGTGTGTCTTGGCAGATGCGATCTGCTCCCAGCTTTTGTGGGCAAGGATCAAGGGCGGAAGCTCCCAGTCAATCAGAGTGAGCCATTTCGCTCAATCTGTACACTCGACAACAGCCGCTCGAGGAGATGCGATTTGGTGTTCGGTCTGGCCAAATACGACAGCTCGTGCACTGGAAACTGATGGCCCAAAATATAACATGTAGCGAAATGCAACGGTTCCGTCTATAGGGAGAAATAAGGTGCCCATTCTGGAAGGATACGCTTCCGATGCTGCAAATCGAGTTCTTCTCTACTCCCACACGTACCGTTGGGGCCACCACCGAGCAGAGGGATGAATCCTATTGTTCGCCGCTCTGTCTCAGTGTTCCTAAACGTTGAGCATCCCACAAGCCCGTGGATGACGGTTGCTGTCTAACATCTCCGTGGGGGTTGCTCTCTAGGTGCCGCCAATAATGGCAATAAAATAAGACATACTTCAGTACTAGGGCTAATCATTGAGCTTAGCTCCCGTGTACGACCTTGAGTTTCGTGCGCTTGTTCAGCTGCCAAACAACAAGCGACTAGCTAGTCAAGCCTCTTCGGGGTTGCGTAACAAAGAGCGTTGACAAAAAACCAGGAGCAAAAGAAATTAGCGAAGCAGGACCCTGAAAGTCGCGGGGTCCCGCTCCGCTTGTCTCTCAGTCCTGCCCCTCCCCGCTCCGCCTATGCAGTCGCAAGCCTTTTTTCTTTGCTTTTCCCCAGGAACCCTCAACATGCTTAAATTTCGGGCCTGGGTCTCGAGACCTTTTTTTTATTTACTTCTGCCCTCTGGTAGGGCCATGAGTCTGAACTGCTTCCGGCCTCATGGAGAGCCCAAAGGTGCCTCGTCGCGAACGGATACTAGCGGTGGCAGCAATTTTTCAAGCTGCTGCGCAGAATATCTCCAAGTCGTTCCCAGCCTTGACACGATCCGACGTAGTCTGCCTTGGTGTTCTGCCAATGACACAGCTGACGGCTGGCCGCTATTACCACTTTCCTCACCCCTGATGCACTCGACATCTCATCCAGCAGATAGCTTACTTTGGAGTTCGAAATATGGATTACATACTTGATAGTTATACGTCGTATCCGTACCTTCATGCTTTCGTAGATGCTACGCAACAAATGTCTCCCGTGATGCTTCGGGGTGGCCGGATACATCAACAGCAAGGTCGCCTTGCTGTGGCGGCCACACCATCACGCCTCTCCACCCCGTCCTTCGGATTTATTTCAGCCACATCGCCGGTCGAGATGGGACGCAGAGAAGTTGACGTGCTCCGCCAACAAGTTGCAATTCCAGATCTAGCAGACTGCAAGCGGCAAATGGTCAGTAGGAAGACCCGGATGAGCCTGGGCCGGCCATCAATTCACAAAGCCAAACTATGGTTGTCGCCGCTACGAAAATCACGGTTTCATTTCTTTGCCATTTTCGTCGGACGTTGAGATGACGACCGCAGAAACGGCCAGACCCACGATCGCCAAGCACCTGCGGGGTGCTCGACATCGGTGACTAAAATAGGTCTTTGATCCTTTTACGCATAGTTAGAGACAGGTCATATTCAGCGATCCAAATTTCAGACGCAAAAACATAACGTTGGACTTCCGTATCCTTGTACTGTTGACCATTGCAAGACTGCTCTATCGCCGACCGCCGCTAGGAAAGCGATCCCTCATCCCGTTCCAAGCCCGACAACCACGGCCGTCCTCCAACAAATGAGTCGTTGCGGATGCAAGCAAAGCTATCCAACGAGCAGGGAAATTTTTAATAGCTTCACACCGCGACCGGTGCTTTGACACTGTGGCTGCATTTTTTCCCGCTGGGATAATATCAACCTCAACGAGTGGCTTCTGGCACTTCTGGCACTTTGTGACTCTCCCGGCGGCTACTCCCGAGGAGACAAGCGACTTGGGCTATTGAGGGCAGCTGTCAAGGCACAATGTGGGATACGAAATTGCCATGGTGCTTCAGCCTATCACCCTACGTGAGTTTCGATATTGGATTGGGAGAATTTGGGACTCCTCCGCGAGCCTAGCCTAGTCTGGCAACCAGGCCACCTGGGGACGAGGCGCTGCGGGTGCGTATCCGATACCCACCGCGCCGGAACTGACTTGCAAACCCGCGGGCCATTCCTGGCCTGTGCTCTAGGCTTACTTAGGACTAGCATTTCATCGCCACCACCGTTTTAGTCCATAATCAAATCGTCCGTCGCCGACAAAAATTCCCTTCTCACGAATATGACGGCGCTCGGTGCTGATGCGACGCCATTCAAAGAGGGCCCGCCACCAAGGCCAGGGAGGACGGGACGCTCGGTGACTCGTTTGAGATCCATTTGTGCTGTTCCTTCTCCCTTTCAAAGCTACCACTTTTGGTTTAGTACACCCTTCCGCAAAGAGGAAAACCCATGACCGAAAGTAAACGTCCATCCCAAGCCTTCGGGTCACCAACGAGCACGCGCCGTCTGATGGATTCTTAGTACGGCCGCCATACTCGAGCTAGAAAGGGCGACTGCGGGGTCCATGGACAAAGAGTATATTTGCGCAAACTTTGATGAAAGCTCCAATCGACCACGCTTGGAGCATTAAACCCATGTTGATGGGCAGCAAAAGCCGTTACTGGCTACTACTGACTTCTGGGTCCCGGCAACGCTATCTGTGGCTGCCGACTGCCCAGGTCAGACTCGTCAGGACGTCGAGACGAGACAAGTGGAGGAATGGGGGGCCGGGGGTGTCAACTCTTTTGCTCCTCATTCATACCTTCGAAGCCATCCACGTGAAACGGGGATTGCAGGTTCAAAAATAACATTATTGGGTGGTGACTCGTGAGGTGCGTCAACCCACTGCGGGGCCTGAGGGGGGAACTTCCCGAATGGAGAGCACAGCACAGAATGGCAGTCGCAATGAGGCCATGTGAAGCCCCTTGTACAGCAGCGGGCCGGGGTTCATGCTGACTATCCGGCTGCAACAGAGTCGCCGCATTCGAACAATCGGACGATGCTTCGGGAAGGCCATCAGCCTATTCGCAGGTTTTCAAGTATATTAAGATATTGTATCCATCGGCTTTGAGCGCGGCTGCCAGAGGTATTTTTCATCACCAAATAGGTACGCCATCCCATTCCTTCAAAACGGCCTCAATGGGAAATGTTGACGACGGAAGGTCCTTGTCCATTTGGGTCCGCAAAAACTGTGCTGTGATTGCAAAGACTCCACAGCTCGTCACAAAACCGGGAGGCCAGCCAGCATCTCAAAAAATTACGGTGCCTCTGAATTAGGCTTAGCTATGCTGCAGGAGACCCTGGTCAGGTTTTCATCCCATGTCCGTGCGTCATCCCAGAGCTGTGGTTGATGGCCGATCCGTGGGCCCATCCCGGCTTTTATTGGATGCCCTTGTTGGATGTGTGGGAATACCCTGGTCGGTAGTGAGCATGATGTGACCGGGTTCACGTCAGGCACATTTGTTACCAACATTCCCCCATCGAGAATTGCGGCAGCCGAGTAGCCAGCAATCTATCCGCGGCGTTTTGAAAACTCCCAAGGTTGATTCCCAAGCACCTGATCACTCCCAGGCACAGTCCGAAGTTCCCTCGCACGCCAATTGCGTCGCGACTTTGATCCGATGGATCTACAACTGCTCGGAATCAACCGTACCAGGTCGAGAACGAAAGTCAGACGACGAAAATCCTGACAGATTCCAGGTCATGTTGAAAGGACGACAAGTCTCTTTCTGCACCGGGGTTTTTACGAATAGAGTGCCCTTGGATAAAAATTAGGGCGAAACTAGGCTACTATCTTTCGCAGATTTATCACGCCCGCCAGTCGGGGAAAAAATGAAGAGTTGAAAATTTCCCCCAATTCATGGGAACAAAATTCCTTCTAGAATGTCCAAAATCTCAGCACGCCCGCTCACAGTGGCCCGTTTACAAGGCCAAGCAAACTCAATTCAAACGGCACCCAGTCGATTTAAGCAGAAACCTACCGTTCAATCCAAAGTTGTCATCATTTTGGGCTTTGAGAAGCCCTTGTGAAAGAATACGGTTTCACCTACCCTGGTAACGTCATTTTGATTGTTTGGCAGCGAGCCGGTGACCCCAACTTGACAGCAGCAGCGTGCGGTGGATCTGCCTTCAACTAACCATTGACGTCTCAGCAGTGACACCAACAGCCCCGCCTGCCAATCCAATTCTGGATGTTGAACGCGCTGGCACTCAAGAATTTTAGTTCAGTTGGCCAGAATCCTGACCGAGAGGCCAAAAGGGAATAATGTACCTTTCCTAGGCTTTTATGCAGGCACGCCAATTGCTTGGCAATTGACAATTTCTAAGTGTTTTTCAATGTTGACCCGTCGACTTGGTGAACATGGCCTGGCCATATGCAAAGTTTGAGGCCCCAAGTCGTCCTTCGACGACTCCTCCTTGTCTTGGAAAGGCACGTGCACTTGTCAATTGAAAAACAGTTGAGCGTGGTCAGGGCTGGTTGGCTCAACTGCAGCTTTGCTTGGCTGCCAAGCTGCTTTTGACATCTCTAGTTCGGGGTCACAGGCTGCCCCAAGCCCAGGAAGAGAGCACAAGCACTGTCCTTGCGACGGATGAGATTGCCGACAAGAACTCCTGCAAGCTGCACGCCGCACGCTGCACCTTGGACAGACAATCCGAACGAACCAAAGAAAAGGAACTCGGGTCAACAAGCCCTTCTCCAACCTACGAACTGGAGGAGATTTTCACATCCACCTCACGACAAGGCTCTCGGCGCAAAGTTCAGGCGTCCTTAAATGCTGCATTTTCTTCATGCATACGGACCCGCTTGACCATGAGAACAATATCGACGTTGATGCGAAGAAGAGGCGCCCTCACGCCTCGTCCATGTGCCGACCCCTGAGATGCAGCAGTATCTGGCAGCAGGATCCCTCGGACATAGTGACTCCCTCGCTAACGAATCTGGCGGGGTCAGCGTCGGCCAAATTCTTTGACTAAGATTATTGAGGCGTGGGGGTGGGCTTGCGAACTAGGCGGGGGAGACACCCCACGGCCCAAGGGGGGGCGGAATGAGTTCTCTCGGCGATTGAATTTGGCCAATCGGCGGGCCGAAATCAACCCCAGACTGTAGCCGCTTTCGGCGACCTCGGGGTGGCACCTGCGACGGGTGGTGGCACTTGGGACGGGTGGTGGCTTGCCCTTCCTCATCCGAGACTCGGCCAGACTTTCGGATTCAGGTTCGGGTCGCGGCTGCGACATTAATTACGTTCCCACCCTCTTTCCAGATCTGGGTCGCTTGTTGAACCAGATCTCATGGGTCCCAATCCGTGCAACCACGTCTTCGGGAAACCTTGATGCGGATCGACGCTGCACGACTAACATGAGCGTCGGATCTTTGCGAAACTCTGACGACAGGATCCCGAATGGCTGTCTCGGAAATGTTTTTGACTCCTTCCTTCACTCGAGGGCATCCACCCATAATTCACCTTGAGGGACAATACTGCTACCTAGCAAAAGTAGGAGCGTCTCAGCGTCAATAGCGCAACCCGAAGTGTTAGGTGCTCCGCCTTATGTCTCTGTATCGACTAGATGTGAATGAGGGGGTTTCCAGTCGGGCCTTCCGTGATCCAACCTGTCAAGCCATGCTGTCAATTAGCGCTGCTGTCCTTGTCCGGTCGAAATCGCCCAGCTACGTACTACTTTGCCACCTCGCTTCCTTCGGCGATATCTTGAATGAGAACCACGTCCTGCAGCATCTCGGCGTCCCGGATCTAAGGCGCCTCAAGATCCGGGCCCCACGTCCCGTCCCGGTAGGCCAGCTGGGCCACGATTTTGGTCAAGTGTACCTCCGGAATCCTATCCGTATCTCAACTATTGAAATTCTTACGAGACCATTTGCTCATTTCTGTCAGACCTCACATTTCAACAGCGGTGGTGGTGTCCAGTGAAGTTCAAAGCACAAGCGTGGACGAGTCAGGAAGGACAAGCGACAGCGTCCGAGGGAGCTAAGCCATTTTGCATGTCCAGTGCATCAGACCCGATGAGATGGCATGCACAGACGAAAATGAGCTGAAAGAAACAGCTTGAGATTCATGGCCGGGTAGGCCACCTCTGTACTCTGTACTCCGTATCTGAAATCGTCTTGCCATCTTCTTGGGAGGCCAAGCCACCTGCATCTCGGTGTGAAGATGCCAGATTTGGGCGGGCATTCCCCGATTGCCCTGAAGCTGTTTGGACGGCTTTGAGATTGGTGGTCTTGTGGCTGGATCGCATCTGTGCGCTTCAAAGCGCTCATGACCACTCGATGATGGGTATCAGGCCGCGCAGCGGGGTGTCTCAAGACGCATTGATTTGCTGATTACTTATTCGCGGCGATGGTCGAGATCTACGGTTACTCCGTGGTTGTTACCGGTTCAAGAGAAGCGCGTCAGATTCCCAGTCGACCGTTTTATCCTTTCTATCGATGTCAAACCGTTGGAGAGATCGTGTTGTCTATCTCAACCTCTCGGACCTCTCCGTCATTTCGCTGTGACGGTGTTCCGAGGCATTGGCAGCATTTGTCGTTGCAGGTCGAGAGGCCCCCCCTCCCGCCGAGTCAGGACCATCGGCGATAGCGCTGAAGCGAGAGAGGGGGCGTGCGAGATGAGAACCTCCAACTACTTCGTAATATTTTCTCAAAGGTGTTCTTTGTCCTCTGGCTGCCAGAAGATGTCGAGCTCGATACTACATTCGGTTGAGAAGTCAATCTCAAGTGCCCAGGTGGTTGACTGGATAGGGCAGGAGCCATCTCGCCGTGGCCGCATCCCGAAACATCCAGCGAGCAAATCGCATCTTTGAATGCCTTCAGAACGCCTAGCGAGGAGCGAAGATACCCCTCCAGCATTGACAGGTAATTAGCAAAGGCGGGCTTGCGGCTCTCCATTTGAAAGAGCGCCATGTTGGACATCCCAGCACAGCGTTGCACTGAGAGGAGGCGATGCTCAAGTGTGCTTTGCACGGCAGGATGTGAGTGTCAACTTTATTTAGCGGTCAATCATCCTGATGATCATTTTTCCAGGGGATCCCTAGTTGCATGTAGAGTACAATCTGGCAGTGGCAGCTGGCGGCTGGACAGACGTCAAATTGTTCATGGCCCCTGTCCAGAAACACCGACCAGGCCAAATCCTTGGAGCTTCAAGGAGCCTGGGCCAGCAACGCGCCCGCTCAGCCTTACGATTGGACAGCTCCAACTCGTAGCCTTTTTTCCAACCGTAATGGAGGTCCAAAGTCAGGACGAAGACCACTGTTGGCGGAATCTGTACAGGGCACTCTAGCCTATCCCGCGGCAGAGATGCACTGCCGAAGATAGCGATCTATTCGTATGGGCCTCCACCTGCTGCAACAATGCCATAGCATCATACTCGCTCATGGCGGGACAACTAGCAGCGAAGCTCCACAAGGCCTCCGACAGGTTCCCCTCCTCTGTCTCCTCCATCGCGCGATGGTAAGGCGCTTCCGCTTGTGATGGGGAGTCGCCTTGTGATGATGCTTAGCATTCCCCTTCTATCATTCGGCGTGTTTGGCCGATCAAAACGGCGCAAATACTCAATGGTTCCTTGTCGAGCTGGAGATTCCGGATCTGTTCGAGATGGAGTCGTTATTGACATCCAAGGGGACTGCATGTTGCAATCGAATCTTGAGGGAGGAGAAATTCCGTACGGTATCCAGTGCATTGCAGTTCAGATTCCATGGCCAGCCACGAATGGGAAGTTCGATTTGGAAACTAATACCTTGTGACGATGGAGCTGCAGAATTACAGCAACGAGCCGGAGAAACAGTTCCCAGCCCCACACTCAGACAAGGGAAAATTAGAAGAGCAAATACCGATCTCCAAACCTGCGCCGAAGCTATTATGCGAGGTAGGGGCCGGAATGCAAGAGAGCTTGGGGCTCCAATTGCGAGCAGGGTGTGGTGTGCTTGGGGCGTGCTGGCCGCCGCTTCCGCCTCTGGCGCTGGCGCTGAACTGTGACAAGGCGACGTTGCTCGGCCATAGCGCCGGGTGGGTGAAGGTCTGACCATCCGCCCGCCTGCAAGACACAAATTTGGACGACATGCCACCCGCGAGCCTGGCTACCGAGCTTGGTCTCTCTACTCCATGTCTTCATGGAGTAAGAGTGTCTGTTTTTCTGCTTCAATCCTCTCACGCTGCAACGGGGAGGGAGGAGACCACAACCAGGGTTTGGGGGCCTGTGGCTTGACATTTGATTCGGCGATCTCGTTGGAGGTCAATCATCTGGCAAATCGAGCAGGGGTGCCCTCTCCGCATCTTTTGAAATCATGAATCCTTACTTCGGAGCTGTCACTTTTCACATTCACAGTCGTGTCACCCACAAGGCACGAGGTATCTTACTCCCCCGTCCGAAACAGGTGCTGTGTTGCGGACTGTTGCATCATGGGAAGTACCTAACTCGTCGGTGTACTCTGCCATGATACTTCGTACGTGCCAACGACATCGCGACCTTGTCATCGCGGCTCCGGTTCCCTCGCCTCGCGTTCTGGTCCTTTTCTGGCCTTCGACTAGTATCCCCATATAGCAGGTCATCTTCAACAAGGGATGGGGCGTATCCTGTCAGGTTCCGGCGACCTCTACTCCGCAATCCTCCCCTCAGGCGCAAGTCGACATCCGAAGAAAGGATACGTGCCCAGAGGCGGTCGCTATCGATGTGCGATCCGCATAATTGGAGCTTTGACGCACGATTTACGGTTATCACTCCAACCATAATAGGACATGATAATGGCTATCCTACCATCTGACCATCCTACCAAACAAGGTTTCTTTGCTATCTTCCAGGGG
>Ga0247774_1001582_pt1 | contig 11441 bp, 3 predicted proteins | sample UWRJL001104B6_FD_179933 | JGI IMG/M metagenome (GOLD analysis project Ga0247774, IMG submission 179933) | Plant litter microbial communities from Arlington Agricultural Research Station in Wisconsin, United States - UWRJ-L001-104B-6 | ecosystem: Environmental > Terrestrial > Plant litter >... | reverse complement strand
TCAAAACGCTCCTTCAGGTGTCGCAAGATTTCCCAAAATACTCGGCGCAGATGGTAGGGCACAATGCTTCGAAAGATTTCATTGAGGAGCATGAAACAAAGCTAGAGATGGTGCCTAGTGGATACAATGTTTTATGGATGAACGGCGTGCAACTTATTGAGCGCCAGATTGAGCCCTACACGCTGGTGGATCTGCTCCGGCGCGAGAGGAAGCTCATCGACGCAGTCAAAAAACTCGGCTTGTCGGGCAAGCAAGCCATTGCTCTCCTTGGCCATTCGAATGTCACGCAAGCTAAGGTGGAGGACGAGCCACTGCGTTTTGACTGGAGGGATGACTTGGAAGGGAACAAAGTCATCCTTTGGCTGAACAACATCGAGAAAGATGACCGGTACGAAGACTGGCCGGACACGGTCGGAGCTGTAAGTTGCGAGATTCTTTCTGCAGATGGAAATGTGTATGGCTAACAAACAAAATAAGGTTCTTCAACGGACGTACCCTGGCCAGATACCTGCCGTCCGCCGTGACATGTTCAACTTGATCGTCCCGCTGGATTTCTCAAACATGGATGATGTCAAGGTAGCAGCCCAGCTCGATGTCTTCGTTCAGCGCCTCATAGCAATCCGTTTTGGGTTTGTTCCCTTGGTATCCACGCCTGAGTCGAGTGACATTGCCAAGATTCTGTATTATCTCTACACAAACTATGGTCTCGATGGTTTCAGAGCATATCTTGATGTCGTTATGGGCGAGGAGGCCATTCCTGCCAATGCAGATGCGTTCGCGAAGGCGGTGGAAGACGGGACGCTGCTCGAAGGCGGCAAGGCACTGGCTTTTGATCAAGTTTTGGAATCGGAAGATATTTCTCACCAAATCGAGCTGGCCAAACACTGGGCCGACAGACTCAAGACAACCGCAGACAAACCTACCGCGTTCGCCAATGGTTTGGCTATACCTCGGGACGAGAATTGGCTCCAATCCATGAGCATGAGGATCGCCGGAGACTTGCAGTCTCTCCAAGAAGCTGTTTACACGAAGGAGCTCGAGGACGATGCATGGCTCCCCAGCTTCTTCCTCAAGAGGGCCGTGGCCAAACGCAATATTTACGTCTATCCAGAAGACGAGAAGGCGCTCGGCATGATTGACATTAGCGTTTTGTACTCGGCGCACGAAAAGCTTTTTACGAATATTCCAGTCTTCGACGCGTACGCCGAGTCGTCTAAGGAAAACTGGGCAGTTCTCACGGTGCTTGCGGATCTCGACACCGAGGAGGGCCTTAATTTGCTGCTCCCGGCGTTGCAATTTCGTCGCAACAACCCCGGTGTCCGCCTCGAGGTTGTGCACAACCCTCAGCCGGGCACGAGCGGTGCACCTGTCAGTCATGCGTTGCTGAAAAACAAAGCGTCCCTTGGCGAGGCCGACACGCTGGACGAAATCAGATCGTGCATGGCTGCTGATGCTGACCCTAACTCGTTTATCGACCATGGACTAGACGCCTTTTTGGACTTTATCGAGATAGCGCGAGGCTCTCAGGCCCTCATCTTGAACGGCCGAGTAGTCGGACCAATCTCGGCCGAGAACCCGTTCGATGAGGCGGACATACAAATGTTGCTGGAGGTGGAGCAGAAGGAGAGAATCCTCCCCGTCTATCATGCCGTGGATGATCTCGGCCTCGTCAAGACGCTCTCGGGGCCACTTGCAGCAGCGAAGCTCACGTCTCTCGTCGCGCTCTCCACCATCTCGGACCTTCCCGAGGGCATCTTCGAACAGGCGCCCACGTTGCGGACATCCATTTTCGACATGTGGGAGAGCAAGCACACTGCAATTGAGGTGGGCAATGACGAGACGGCGAGCATTCGCATCGTCGGACTTCTAAATCCTGCCAGCGAGCAAGGACAGCGCTGGCTTCCGATCCTCAAGGTGCTTTCGGAGCTCGACGGCGTCTACCTGAAACTCTTCCTGAACCCCCGAGAGCGGATGGAGGAATTACCGGTGAAACGATTCTACCGATATGTCCTCAACTCGGAGCCCACGTTCGATGACGCAGGAAAAGTGAAGGCGTTGGGGGCGCACTTTAGTGGCGTCCCCTCCGAGGCTCTCCTGACGGTCGGCCTGAACGTGCCCCCGGCGTGGCTTGTGGCTCCCAAGATTTCGGTCCACGACTTGGACAACATTCGACTTAGTTCTGCTAAGGGCAGCATCGAAGCCGTGTACGAGCTCGAGAATATCCTCATCGAAGGCCACTCACGCATCCCCGAAGACAAGAAAGCCCCCACGCCGCGAGGCGCACAGCTTGTCTTGGGAACAGAAAAAGACCCGCACGCCGCCGATACCATCATCATGGCTAACCTTGGCTTCTTCCAATTCAAAGCCAACCCGGGCTTTTACAACATCCAGCTGCAGGAGGGTCGTACCTCCGACATCTTTTCCATCGAAAGCGTCGGTGCCCAAGGCTACAAGGCCGTTCCGGGTGATGAGGGAACCGACGTGGTTCTTATGGATTTCCAAGGCACCACTCTGTATCCCCGCCTGAACCGGAAACCCGGCATGGAAACGGCCGACGTCCTTTCGGACGGCGCAGAGGACCAGGACAAGCAAGAAGCCGGCGGCAACATCCTCTCCAAGGGCTTAAAGTTTGCAGAAGGGCTCTGGGGCGGGTCCGGATCCGGAAAGGCTGATGTCACCACGTCGATATCGGCCGAAGAGCACGCCGAGATTAACATCTTCTCCGTTGCAAGTGGCCACCTCTACGAGCGAATGCTTAACATTATGATGGTTAGCGTCATGCGTCATACCAAACACACAGTCAAGTTCTGGTTCATCGAGCAGTTCTTGTCGCCCTCTTTCAAGGAGTTTATCCCGCATCTCGCCAAGGAGTACGGCTTCAAGTACGAGATGGTGACGTACAAGTGGCCCCACTGGCTTAGGCAGCAGAAGGAGAAACAGCGCGAAATTTGGGGCTACAAGATTCTATTCCTCGATGTGCTCTTCCCCCTGTCGCTCGATAAAGTCATCTTCGTCGACGCCGACCAGATTGTCCGGACGGACATGATGGACCTCGTGAATTTCGACCTCGAAGACGCACCGTACGGATTCACGCCCATGGGCGATTCCCGCACCGAAATGGAAGGCTACCGCTTTTGGAAGCAGGGGTACTGGGCTAACTACCTCCGCGGACTTCCCTATCACATCTCGGCGCTGTACGTCGTCGACCTGCGCCGTTTCAGGGAGCTTGCGGCCGGTGACAGGCTGAGGCAGCAGTACCACTCTCTCTCGGCCGATCCAAACTCCCTTGCGAATCTGGATCAGGATCTGCCAAATCACATGCAGTTCGTAATCCCCATCAAGTCTCTCCCTCAGGAGTGGCTGTGGTGCGAGACGTGGTGCAGCGACGAGAGTCTCGCGGCGGCCAAGACGATTGACCTTTGCAACAACCCCATGACGAAGGAACCCAAACTTGATCGGGCGAGACGCCAGGTGCCCGAGTGGACGGTGTACGATGACGAAATTGCCGAGGTTGAACGGAGGACGAGGGGGTTGAGGAGGGGCAAGGGGCAGGAGGTCAGCATTCAGGAGGAAGAGCAGAGGCGGGAGGAGAGGGAGCAGAAGGAGAAGAGGGAAAGGGAGAGAGCGGAGGAGGCGAAGGGCGGAGACGGGGAGGAGACGGCTAAGAATACGAAGAGTAGGAAGATGGAGGAGCCGGTGTCTAGTGAGAAGGATGAATTGTAGGTGGTGTTGGAAAATTGGCAAGAGGGTTACATGAATGGGTGCAGGAAAGGGGGGGGGGACGGAGAGGTGTAGATGGGTTGAGTTTGGGGATTTGCATTGTTATCTAGTGTCTATCGTAAGAGCATCGTACAGGTTAGATGTATATACAGATACAAAGAAAACTTACCGCGTCGTCTCTGCCTCCTGCGCCTTGGTCCTCGATGTAGCGCGCTTTCTCATGCGAGTCTCTACCCACGTCCAGCCAACCAGGCTGCCCAGCACCGCTCGTTTCGCAGGCGCAAGTTACACCCGACACGATCGGGGCCCAAGGAAATGTCTTCAATTGGGGGGGGGAATAGAGAGCAGTGCTAGCCTAAGTTGAATAGCATTTTAACTATCGGACTGGGTACCATACCATACACCCACATACCAACCTCCCCCGGTACTGTCACATATATGCGTCTCAGGTTCACGGTTCCTAACATGAGTTAGGTTTATTTATAACTCCAGCGCCGTTTAGGAAATCCAATCTTCACTTCCTAGCTACTTCAGAAACTCCATGGTACACGCATAAATGCCCCCGCCCCGTCTCTTTCTAAACAGCCAACCTGTATGGATACATAGGCATAATACGCACACCTAAAAGACTAACGCCACTAGGTTCCGATTTTTCCCTTTCTACTCGTGTATTTAATTTCGCCATTATGTCTCGTTCTCTGTCTGGCTTGTGGATAGAACAAATCAACTGACAAGGGAAAAAAAAAATTGGTATCACAAACATTTGCTTTGGTCGTCAAGAATACGTGCAAAGTAACATACAACCGTCTCTCCGTCTCATATATGATGTGGGCCTCGAAGCCAATCCCAAATTTGACGGCAAGATGGCAGAGTGGAGGGAATACACCAACAAGATCCGGCATGCCCCGTATTTCTCATGAAGGGTTTGTTTCTCGTTCCTCACTTATAGACGTAATTTCGACACCGCTGCCGCCCTCAAGGAGAGGCTGGCTCGGCGGCGGCATCATGCTTTGCACCGCCTGCTTGCTGGTACCCGTCGTGCTACCGCTGTTGTCACCACTGTTGGAGCTGCCGGCCTCGCCGTTGCTGTCATTCGTAATCTCCTGGTGGAACGGCGACGAGTGGACCGGGGAGTTGGAGCGCTTACTCTGCGAGTCGCCGTTGCCGTTCCCGCCGCCGCGTGACGAGGTCCTCGGAGAAACACGACCGGTCTGGGAAAGCGTCCTTCGTTAGCAAATACACACGTCCGACACCGCTGGGCAGGCAGAAGCCTCGGCCGCGGCCCTAAGCAGCGGCCAGTACGCACCTGTTTGGCCCACCGGAGACCGCAGCTGTTGCAGAGGTCTCTCTGACCGCTCGGCCCCCTCCGCCATTCGGGCGTGTTCCGGGTGTGACAGTTGGCGCAGTCCCGGGCAATGTTCCCCACGCCTTTTCTCCGCTTCCGCTTCTTCTTATTCGTCAACAGCCCGCCGAGCTCCTCGGCCAGAATGCGGTTGACCTTTTCCATTTGCCGTAGCTCAAATTGCCAGCTCGAGCACTTGGTCGTCCGTAGCTCGCCAAAGATGTTGTCGTCGGATGCCAGCGCAAAATCCTGGGAGCCCGGCGCCAGGCCCTCGCCGCCTGGTGCGGTCGCAAAACCGGCGGGTTGCTGCTGTCCCGGCAGAATCGGCGACGTCACCCCTTTGCATGTCGATGCTCCGGAGGACTTCGCGCTGGCGCCACTCTGCGATGCCGTTGCCGGCGCCATGGCTCGGGAGGAGGCCTTGAGAAGCTTTGTCTGGGCGAGCAAAAATGTCGGTTTCTGCCCGTCGCGTGCGTCGCCGTCGCCGGGATACAGTATCGTCTGTGCCTGCAGGACTTGATCGCGCCTATTTGTGACTTCGTGCTTGCACGAGACAACCTTCCCCCGACGCGCCTTCTCAATGGCGCGGCCAAACTCGGCGCGTGACTCCTTGCGCATGAGCTCCTGAATGCTGGTGCCCACCAGGGCGTCGGGCTGAAGGTCGAGGAGGCACTTGATGCTGGACGACACGAAGAGGAACATGCCCGACGTTGAGAGCTTGGTCCACAGTTCGCTGTCTCCGATGCCGCCGTTGGCCTCGAGGTCGCGTCGGCTCAGGGCAAAGACGGGCCGTTTGCGGCCGACCAGGATGATGCACTTGCGGCCCTTGCCCTGCTCTGAGAACAAGGAGCCGTGGCTCTCGAACCAAGTATATCCACTCTTCTTCCGTCGTATCCGGAACACAATGTTCACTGGTGCGCCGGCCGCCGTATCCTTGAGTTCACGCGTGACGGGCACGATGTCACTGGGATGGCACACCGTCGACAGGGCGGAGCCCACGAGATCGGCAGCATCATACTCCAGCACCCTCTTGCAGGACGGCGATACGTACTGGAAGACGCCTTTGAGAGAGAGCACGTGCACCACGTCATCCGTGTTCTCGAGGAGCATCTTGTCCCACGATTGGCGGTGCCAGTCTGATGGGGAGCCCTTGGGGTCATACTGCTGCAGGAGCGTCGACACGTCGTCCATCCCCAGTGTTTGCCCGCTTTCCGGCTCCCACTGGCTCGATGTGGGTGGATTCCAAATGTACTGGCCAATATCGCTGTGCTTGTAGTTGACCTTGACGCCCCCATTGTCTTGGCCCGCGCCGATGGCGTCGGGGCATTCGACAAGGTCGATCTGGAATCCGACGAAATAGCGTATCTCGTCGGTATCCCAAGGGATCGGAATCATGGTGAGCAGGTTGAGAAACGGCTTTCCGCCTTTCCGGTAGTTGATCAGACTTTGTTGCACTTCCTGCCCCTCGGCAATGTTCTTTTTTAGGTTGAAGACGGCCGCATCGTCGACAAATTCTCTCTTGACCCCAGCCTCCACTTTCCCGGACGGTGCCTGCAGGAACCGGCAGTTTTGCCCGACGATCTCGTGCCGGTTGTAGCCCGTCAAGTTTTGGAAGTTGTCCGAGACGTAGATGATGGGGCAGTCGTTCAGCGTTACATCGCACACGACAAATGCGCATGACATGTCGACAGCGCCGAGGTGGATTGTCGGGTTCTTTCGCGTAGCCACGTACCACAGGGCACGCAACATGTCGAAGCCGCTCTTGGAATACACCGTTTTCGGCTGGTTATCACCGCCAGGCGTTGGCGGGCCGATTGGTATTGGCGATGCTGATGGCTCCGTGACGCTGGTTCGTGGTGTGGATTGTGCAGTGTTAATCGACTGCGATGACGTTTCTCTCGACTTTGAAAGGCTCGGCCGATTGTTTACCGTTAGGTTTTGTTGACTGGTCTGATTCTGTTGTTGCTGTTGCGGTTGCGGCTTCTGCGAAGGCTGCTGCTGCTGCTGACTTGGTCCTCGGTTTGCTGGTGCCGTCACGGTAGAGAACGAGCCCGTCATGGTCATCATGTGGTCATCCCTGTCATCTAGGCCCAGCGAAGTGGCGTTGCTCGGTGTGTTGTCGTCGGTGTTCATGGCCATGGAGAAGTCTGCCTGGGCCGTATTGAGGGTTGGCGAAAATGAGTTGTCGACTTGTGGCTGGAAAAGGTTCATGCCTGACGGATCCGAGCCAAGCTGGCCAATTCCCATGTCGGCAAAGTTGTCGGACATCATGTTGCCCATCATATTTGGAGACATGTCGCCCATGGGGAGCATATCCGACTGGCCGTAGTTCCCCATTGAATTCCCCATCGACATGTCTTGGAATTGGGGGGCTATGGCGGTTGGTGAAAACGGGTAGCTCGAGAAGGCATTGTTAGAACCGAACTCCATCATGGACAATCTCCTGTCTGGAGTGTTCTGAGCTGCTTGCATCCCATAAGGGTTCGAGATGCTGTTCCGCCGCCTCTGCAGTTCTTCGTCGTTATCTCGGATGATGTCGTCCAGGGAATCCCCTCCCATCATTGGCGTGTCGCCCGATGAAGCTGTTGGCATTTCGGACTGCTGACTTGATTGTGCCTGCTGCTGCGCCAACTGGCGCCGCATCTCTTGGGGAAGCTGGTTTCCAAAGTATGCCTCCATGGTGGCTACATCTAGACTTGTTGATGCGAGATCCAATGAAAACGGGGAGAGTGTAGGGTTCTATGAAGTCGCCACACGTTTGTGACAAGAGCCCTATCGTCCTGCGTGCGTGCCCGCGGTACGAATAGATGAAGACGGCCGCAAAGTCGAGCGTGGAGAGGCTACCCTAAAATGGGCGTGTTCGAGGGTGGGGCCGACGACAGGTTCTACGGTTGTATTCCTGAGTCAACTGGCTGGCCAAAAAAGACCCATGATGTTTTAGCTTCGAGAGAGTAGGTGGGTTTTCAAAAAGCAGCCGGATGCTGGCATACCTCGGAGATCTTGGCGACAGTATACGTCGTCCGACGTCTCTTCAGACTACCAATCGGTTTAGGCTCTCAAATAAGACCTAGGTTGGAGATGGGAAGCACAAGGCCACTCGTTGCTGACGAATTTGGAGCTTTGTAGTGGAATAGACGGGAGCCACGGTGTTCGTTATGGCGTCGGCGTTGTTGACCGTCTCGTCGTCTCTTGCTCCCTGACGCTTGTCAACCAATCTCGACCGCGCTGTGACAGTACTGAGCTACTCGCAGCTATTCCAGCGGGACCCGAATCCTCCTTTCAAACGTCAAGCCGAGGGGAAGACATTTGTCGTCGAGCGTTCGTTGTTTCGTGGAGCTGGTAGAGTAAGTGCCACGGTTTGAATGTTGGAGTCGATTGCAATATTATTAGAGTGCCCTAGCGGATGCTCTCAGACGTCATCGGCACGGTCCAAGTTGAGAAATGGCGGGAATAAACACGCCGATGTTGATACAGCTGCTGGCACAGGATTCCGTTCAATCTCCTCGATTGAGAAGAACTGGGTGAAAGGTCGCCGACGGGCCAAATTGGAAAAAGCCAGAAACGATGCTTGCTTCTTCTCTGTCGGTGGGAACGAAAGCTGCAAGGAAAGCAAGACGATTTACGGTTCTACTTGCGAAGCGAGTCTAGCGCCACCGCTTCTCCAATATGGATCAGCGAGCAGCAGGGAGAGCACTAATATTAGTCACCCAGGGTCTGTAACAACTAACAAACTACGACACAGTGCAATTGACCTGTGCAGACGGCTCTAGCGAGACTTCTACAAGGCTTGTAACCCAAATTGCGTTCAAAAAATTCCGCCCACGATACCATGATGCTTTCAAAGTCGAAACACAAGTATACAAACTTTCCCATCACGAAATCCCATTGCCTGAATATGCTCTTTTGGCGACATTCCGATGTTTGGTCAAATATGCGCTAAGCTCTTCAGCAGGGGTTTACCGAGAGCTCCCTTCTTTGACGTGGTCATCGGGATCTCGGTTTGTCATCGAGGCAGTTGTGTCCGGCCGCCGTGAATAGTCTCAATTCCTAGCATGTTCCTATCCAGGCGCTCTCCACTTATTCAAGTGTCAATGTCGACGTTGAGATCATTCAGATTGCTCATTCAAGAGTTTGGTTGAACCTTTGAACTTTTTGGACTGGTTTATTTGGCAATTGATCGGTCGTTTGCTTGCGTGATACCATCCGTACTTTCATCGACTGCAAGCTACAGCCTAGAAGGCCAAGCACTGGGTAGGAATGAGTTGCTCAAAAGTATAAAACTAAGCTACAAGATCTTTAGTAGATGGCTCCTCCCAGGTGTCTCTTTTAGAAGAAGACACGCTAACAATTTAGTGGGTTGTAATGGATAATGTCCTGGGCGCTTACAATTTTTGACCCGGACCTTTCCACGTATCGGGTATTTTATGTCCCACTCCACCACAGCTTGGCAGTTCAAACCGAACACAAAAATGGCGTGCAATCGTCATCGTGACGATGCATTGAAGGCAGCCGGTGGATCATTTGATGACTCTTACCCATAATTACCCGCCGAATTATCTCCTCGCTCCTCTTTCCTCTCTTTCCATTTTATCTGACTTTCTTTTTCTTACCTGTCGCCCCTATCTTTTCTGAAGTCTTTTTTGCAGTTTACTTCTAGCCATTAAATAATATGGAAATACGAATACCTTTGGATTGGTTGTTCCGGACACCGTCTTTGTGCCGCTCGCTGTGCCAAATTACCCTTTTGCCCCCCATAGGCGGGCAAGAATCCCATGTTGACATGTAAATCCCATCTTTTCATCGCTACGCAAAGCACCACCGTACCTCGGTCTAGCGACATGTCGTTCCCGGCTTTTTACTGGACAGCAATCACCCAAAGCTCAACACCTGATTCATAAAGTGATGACTCCGGAGGCGTAAAACCTGAAATTGAGGATCCTGTACTCTCGGGATACTTCGCAAAGATACAAACCTGCAGAGAGCACGGTGCAAACAGAGCCCCCACGTTGTAGACGCGTAAAGTGGCGATCCGTGCCTAGTATTATCGAATCGAAGCCAGGCAAGAGGCTGCGTGAAAATAGCCCGCTCCCACACAATCGAACCAAAAGTATTAGTCCTTAAGAATCGGTATTGTGCTCCGACTTTTTGATCCACGCACCCCGAGTGGCCGACTTTCTTGGCCCCGCTTAACAGCCCTCTGGTCGGTATTTTTGGGCCGGCAGAGCCGGGAGCGCCGCTTGAATTCACCGCATGTCCCTTCCGCGCTGCTGAGAGCAATGCCGCGATGGGCTGTCCAATCATGTCCACTGTCAGGTCCACACCCAATCCAAAAGAAGAAACGATCGACCTGCCCACCCACCCACGCGGATCTTGTCACTTCCAAAGGAAGGAAGATAAACCTCCACTGCTGGCTTCCTGGTAGGCGCAAATTATGTGCCAAATCTGTACAGATACAAAGGGTCGTTTTTATGCCTCCTGCATTTGCGCTGGACCCTTGAATCCTTGTAAAAAGGCCCCGTTGGAGGTGCTGTGCATATTACTTGGTTCTTGCTAAGAGTCGATCATCTTCTCTGCAGGTTGCATGTGCAACGGTCCAGCCGACCGACGAAGATTGTAAAATGGAACCTAAGAACTACGTCATCGTAAATCTGTGTGGAGAGGGCGAAAGGAGATGCAGAGATGCAGGTGTATACGTGGATTTTCGGACATTCTGTTCCTGCAATAAGGTTCGGAGCCGACAGAACAGTGAATTACAGAAGTACTAGCCACAACATAGACAACTGTGGCGGCCTGGGCGACACTGTACGGCACAGTATGGTGGAAGCATCAACGAACGAAGAAAACACGGAATGATAGAAAAGGCTGAAAAGACGAAAAGCAACGGGAAAATGGGTTGATGGCGGAAATCACCTTAACCCGCACATCGCACTGTAGTCGTAAAAAATAAATAAAAATAAAAATAGGTGAAAGTGGTTACATTCCGGTCTTGCACATTGTACAACCTTGCACCGCTGCATCGCAGAGCAATAGCTTAACTAAAGGTAGGCGCAAAATAACACAAGAAATTTGTCTCGAGAGCTCGTATCGACTATCTAAATGCACCTTGGCGAGAAAGAAAACAAAATCTTCCGCGCCAAGAATGACAAGTGGTTCACGGCGGCAAGGAGTTTATACACTCCAGCCATTGTCGATCTCCTCCATCCCACATGTTTCCGGGATCAAATGCCAGCGCTGACCAGGGCCTTACCGCCACCACATGTGGCACCTCGGATCAAACCATCCATCTTCTTGATCATTCCCGTACTCCCCTCTGCATGCTCGCTTCCTCAGATGCCAACCAGAATAGACCAGAATCTCACCGGCCACGCTAGGTCCCATT
>Ga0247774_1001581_pt1 | contig 11448 bp, 5 predicted proteins | sample UWRJL001104B6_FD_179933 | JGI IMG/M metagenome (GOLD analysis project Ga0247774, IMG submission 179933) | Plant litter microbial communities from Arlington Agricultural Research Station in Wisconsin, United States - UWRJ-L001-104B-6 | ecosystem: Environmental > Terrestrial > Plant litter >... | reverse complement strand
AGGCGTTGGTAGGCAGCTTCTAAGATCATGATGCATTCTTCTTCACCATCGTGAAAATCTGATGTACAGCTATGGTGATATAGATTCCCTGACGGAGCACATAGAATAAAATAGTCTTGTAACTGGCTGCCTATGGAAGAATATCCTTGTCGGAAGTTGGTAGGTGCGGTGAGAAAAGTAAGACACCGTGGTTAGAGCGAAAGCCTCACCAAGACGACTTATTTGGTAGTTTATATCCCGAATATTGCATAATAATATGCATATAGAAACATCTGCACTCGGTTTGGTACACATGCGGGCTCCACTACGGAGCGCCTACCTGGTGAAGCTGCAGAAGCATCCTTTCCATCGCGTCTGAACCGCATCCAAACGCTCAACCTCACACTCGCTTACGGCCTCAATCCAAACGTGCTTCGTCCTATATTTTGGCGCATGTCGATCTCGTACCCCCCGTCTTGGCGATAATGACTTGGATATCTCGCGCCACAACAGCCTTTGGTGCTCTTCTTCTAGCACATGCGTACGCAGTTCAATCCGAACCAAGGTCCCAGGTACATGCTAACTGCTAAAATATTGGATAGGTGCTACTCGGCTCAGGAGCATTCGGCTTTAAAATCGTCGAGGACAGTTTCGTCCACGTCAGCAGCCTCCCTGGATGCTTCATCGCCAACCTCGCTGCCCCTCGACATCGCGATAGAAGCTGTGTTGGCCACTGTCGTAGTCTGCCTTGGACTTGTCTTGGGCGCGCCAGCTCTGCGCCCGATCCGGTGGCGTGCATGGGCAGGGGCCATAGAAAAAGAAGGACCAGGAGCCTTTTCCAGTCCAGGAGAAGCCGAGGAACCTATGGGACCCGTGGCTGGAAATCCTTTCCGCATGCTGGAGTCTCGACCGGGATTTGTGGATATTCGGCGGCAGAGGAAGGAATTCGCTCAATGGATCAAGGCCGGTGGTAATGATGCGAAGGTAACGGCATGACATTCTTCACTGTTCATATGGGCATCAGATGCATTGACGCAGCTGGGCACCTGCCGAACCCAACCATGGAACATTATAATGGGGACATCTATGTAATATTACAGTGTTAGAGTACGTCTATGCCTTTGACGATCCTCTGGAATCACTTCTTTTATTATCAGTGTGGTGCCCAAGGAGGTCAGCCAGGTGCTCCCCTGGCAGGAAGGACCGGACTTCAAGCACCACCCTGCTTAGGAACCTGCCCAATATGCCCTAAAGTCCGAGGATTCCTAGGTAGGAGCACCCCACAAGTCAAATTTGTAAATGGCGAGCCATACCTTCCCCGTTTGATCCGACCTACACTTTGCACATGTCTTGTCACAGCTACTTCGCTTCAATGTTTCCTCGTGTCCGGTCATTGTTGCTTTCTTGGCGCCGGTAGGGCAATCTTGTCCCAAGAAGAGGAATGGTGGCTAAAGGGCGCACGACTTTATCATTTCCAGCTTGCTTCCCATTTATAGGCAACTTTCCGCCGCGGGTACTCACCGGCGAGCACGAATCCAACCTACGCCATCTGCTTTCTTCGCCATGTCGCCAGCACCTGGCCCGGAAAGAAGCACCGTCGCTTCGAACCAAGACGATATGTGGAATGAGGTCACAATGGCTATTGAGACCAAGGCCGATGGTTCTCTCGGCTGTGCCTATTACTCATACGAAGAGAATGACTTGTATCTCCTGGAGGACACACGCATGGCAGATCTGGACATTGTCGAACAACTGCTCATCCACGCACAGCCGACCACGCTACTACTACCTATGCGATGTCCAGAGTCTATCCAGGAGTACGTGAAACGTTTTGATGGGGAAGCTTCAGAAGGTTGGTCACTGAGGGTTAGCCCGGATGGCATCTACTATGTGACTAACTGGGGTTTGGAAATCCTAGGGGCAAAGCTCTCGTCGAGGCTTCTAGAATCTGCCGAGTTCTCATATGAGGGCGCTTTGGAACGCATCTTGAGTCTCGAAAATAGGACAGGTAGAACATGCACGTCACCACGGGTGGTCGTCGCCAGCAGTCGAGCCGATGCCGAAGGCGGCCAAGAGTGTGTGAATGTGAGACTAATGCGACTTGGATCTTTGATAAATGTTGATTGCCGATTGTCGGTAAGGTCAAACTGTATCCGGCCTACTCAAGGGTGGAACGATGGAGGAGGCAGCGATGCTGATACGGCGCTGGATAGGTGGGCTGTGCCGGTGCTGTTCTCAGTGATGTCAGGCGTTGCCGCGACGCCTTGATGTTTTCGCAAGAATTCGACATCTCTTCCATGCGGATGTTCACGCTCTCCAACCACATGCTCACCAACTCGGACACACTGGCATCGCTGCAAATTCTACGATCAGAACTACACCCAAACAGCCAGGCCTGGGGTCCCGAGGTGGCTTCGAAAAGTGCAAAAGAGAGCCTGTCGGTATACGGTCTCTTCCATCAATACGCATGCTCGCCCCAAGGGAAACTGCGGTTGCGTCAAATCTTCCTCCGTCCAAGTACTGACATATCGCTTATCAGACAAAGGCAGCATGCAATCTCAGTCCTCCTTCGTCCAGAGAATGTCGACATCCTCAGTTCCTTAAGTCGCTCCCTACGCAAGATACAAAACATACGCCGCAACGTCGACGATCTACAAAAAGGAACTGACGCTGGGCCCCGGAAAGCAGCCACTGACCGAAGTGTCTGGTCTACGCTGCAGAGGTTCTCGGCCCACTGCATTCAAATCCGCGAATGCTTGACACGGCTAGAAACAAAGGAGAAGGTCGACATTGTCGACCAGGTCTTGTCCAAAATTCACGCCAGCGACATACGCGCAGTTGGACAACTGGTCAGTCAGACGATCGACTTCGAGGAGTCGGAATTAAGAGCTCGCGTCGCTGTTGCATCTGGAATAGACGCTCACCTCGACGAACTGAAATGCACGTATGATGGGATGGAAGCACTTCTCTTCAGAGTTGCTGGCGAGTTAAACGAGGAACTTCCAGAGTGGGCTCGCAGATACGTCCGAAGCTGTAACTTTCTTCCGCAGCTGGGATTTCTCACAGTGGTGGAACTGGACTCGAACACAGGCCGAGGGAAATACGACGGCGAGGGCCTCATAGACGACATATGGGAAATGATGTTTGCCGCAGAAGATGGCGCTTACTACAAAAATGCGCGAATGCGTGAGCTTGATAATCACGTTGGCGATCTGTACTGCAGTATTGCAGGTACGTACTCTCATCGGCATGGACGGCGGGAGAGCACCTTGGACATGCACGACTAACGGGGCTGTAGACCTGGAGATCGAAATACTGCATCGGCTGGCCGAGAGGGTCTTGGGTTACCGGGATGGCTTGACACTGGCGTCGGACGCTTGCGGCGATCTGGATGCCATTGTTGCGCTGGCAACTGGCGCAAGCAATTTTTCGTGGACGGCACCCATCGTCTCGAGTACGGCAAACGTTGTTCATATCAGGAACGGAAGGCATCCTCTGCAGGAGCTTGTGGTGCCTCAATACATACCAAACGACTGCTGGGTATCAGGAGGCAAAGGTAGCGAACTAGAAACTTCCTCAGAGCGACGCACCAGAGCCCCGCTGGAAGTTGCCAACGAAGAGCCGAGCGCGCTGGTACTCACTGGCCCAAACCAGTCTGGAAAGAGTGTTTACTTGAAGCAGGTCGCGCTCATTGTATACCTGGCTCATATCGGAAGCTTTGTACCTGCAGACAAGGCGGTGATCGGCTTGACAGACAAGATCTTGACGCGCATTTTGACAAGGGAGAGTGTCTGTCGAAACGAAAGTGCCTTCGCCATCGACTTGCGGCAGATAGGCTTCATAGTCAAATCAGGAACGAGAAGGAGCCTCATTCTCGTAGACGAGTTCGGCAAAGGAACTAAATTGGACGACGGGGCTGGCTTGATGGTAGCCTTTCTGGATCACTTCCTGAGCCAAGAAGTCAACACACCGCGCCTTCTAGTCGCTACGCATCTCCATGCGATTTTCGAAGGGGATTATCTTGGTGGACACAGGAACAGTGTGCTGTCGCACATGGACGTTCGTCTTGATCTTCAGGCCAGCACCGCAGACGGGCAGGTGCTTTACCTTTACAAGCTCCAGCCGGGGAAGAGCATATCGAGTTTTGGAAGCTGCTGTGCAGCAATAAATGGAGTGGAAAGCGCCATTGTTCAGAGGGCCGATTCCATTTCGCGGTTGATGGACCAGAATGAAGATCTCCGATCAGCGTGTGCAAGGCTGACAAGGGAGGAGCAGGAGAGACTCGAGAAGGCTGAGGAAGTCGCCAGGGTGTTTTTGAGTCTTGACATGGAAGACCTGGAGACAAGCTTGGGGACTGGGCAGGACACCGATTGTGTGCACGACGCGCTGCGCCGACTGTTCCTCGGAGAAACAACCTCACATGTATCGTCGTGTTGTTTTACTAGATATTAGGCAAATCGACATTCCTCGGTGGCAAAAGAATCAATTGCGTTGACATTGCTGGTGTCCGTATGTAGAGTACGATTAGAGCTGTCAAGATCAGGACGAAGCGAGGCGCGAGGGTACAACTGCCCGGCAAACTTTCCTGTGAAGCCCCGGCTGGGCTTGTGTTAGATCTGAAACAGACGGCTCTCAGAAGTGGAGAGTTACGTACCAGACCACGCCAGCGCCGGTGTCACCAGTTACCCCTGGATTGGGTACCGTGCGTAAAAACCAATCGTAGACGGTGCGATCCGTCAACTCAAATAGTGGGAGGCCTGGTGGTTGGCGCCCGGAAAAACAGTAAAATATGCTTGAACACTGTTTAGAATCTTGGCATCTGACAGGCTCAGCCGCAATACGAGAACCGCTATGGCAGGAGCAAGCTGAGGGAGAGCAGGACTGCTTTTTGTATTTTCCACACCATCATCACATAGATAATAGGAATCCTACGAGGTAGGGCCTTTCGGTCGCTATTATTACGAAGCTACGGCGTCTCCAGAGGCAATCCAACCTGCCATCCTCCATTTCGGCGTCGCTTCCTTCCCGCGCAACGATGATGCTGCCTCCCCACTGAGGTCTTGCGAAACCCCACGAAAACGGTCCGACGAGTGGCTTGGGACGACCGACGGCAATGGTCTTTGGCCTTGAGAGGCAACCAAGCACTGCATACTAATTGCAGGAACCTTCCGTTCCGCGACAACGCCCACGGCGGTGGCTGGACGAGCAATGTCGCGATCTCCTCCTTCGGGTGAGGATGGACGGCGGCTGCCGGGTGATCGCCCTCACCAATTGATACAGATGCAGAACCTCCAACGAGTACCATCGCAAGGGAACCAGCTGCAGGCAGCGCCCCAAGGCTCGAGAGATGCCACCGATGCCCAGATGGCGGCTAATCTTCCCGGTGAATCTACGTACTGGGACCAGCCTTTTCACCCTAGCCATCAGAGCCACCAAGGCCACCACCTCGCCACGGTGGAGGACCACGACGATGGCGGCGATTCCCCCATCGATGCGGCAGCATTGCAATTTGCTCTGCCGCCTGAAATTCACCAGCCGCCCCCGGCTCTGCCGCGATATGGATTGGCGTCGGCGTCGGCGTCAACGAGTACAGACCGGTTCGGGCCGCCCACGCCGTATTATGACGAGACGCCTGGCGGGGCTGAAAGTGAATCGGATCGGATTCCCCTGACTTCGAGGCCGCAGCCCATATCCGGAACGCTAGCCCCGCAAGGCGGCGAAACGCAACCGAGGGACAGCTTCCAGACGGTTTCCGATCTCGGGAACAGCCCGTCTCGGAGAGAGAACCGGCAAACAAGGATCGATGTTGTTCCTCGGCACCTGTCGAGCAACTTCGGCGGTGGCGGCAGATATCTCGCTCCGACGGAATATCGACGGTCAAGATCACCGTCGACGTCGGGCGCACTATACAGGGCGGGGTCCATGGTGAGAGCCATGTCGCAGAGAGTTGTCAACATCAGTGGAGAGTCGGAAATAGACCCGCGGCCCGCAAACCACCGGTCTCGCTCACATGCCGACGACGATGGCGGCCGAACACACCATTTGTCGATGGGACTGCCCGCAGACACTTCATATCCGTCTCAAGTGTACCCGAGCCCGGCCGAAAAGGCACCCGAGTACCCGTTCCCTGACATGGCTCTCCCCCCTACTCCGGTCATTCACATCGACATGAGGAATCCTCTGAGGGGCAAAAGTCTGGGCATCTTCTCTCCTGAGAACGCGGTGCGAAGGGGTCTCTGCAACCTCCTGGTCCACCCATGGACAGAACCAATCATCCTCATGATGATTGTTCTTCAGACTGTGCTGCTGGCCGTTGAAGCCGCGCCCAACGTTTTCGACGCCGGCAACGAGCGGCCAGCTCGATGGGGCGGCACTAAGACGGACTGGGCCCTGTTCGGCCTGTTCGTCATATTTACGCTGGAAATCGTAGCTCGAATCATCGTTTCAGGCTTCTTCTTGAACGCGGCCGAGTACAGCACCATCGACCGGCAGCGAGGCATCAAGGCGGCCGTGGCGGACCAGTACAGAGCTATCTTCCAACCCCATCGCCAGAAATCGGTCAAGGGCGCGAGGCAACCTCGGTCTGAGCCGTCAGCCTTTGCGCGGTCTTTTACCATCATGCAGCGCCAGACGAAGACGGTCGAGGAGCAGCAGCGCTTTCAGCTTGCGCGGCGCGCATTCCTTCGACACGGCTTCAACCGCCTTGATTTCGTTGCGGTTGTTTCGTTTTGGATATCCTTTGTGCTGGGCATTAACGGCCTCGAAAAGGAGTACCACATCTACATCTTCAAGATGCTCAGCTGCCTTCGCATCTTGCGGCTGCTCGCCCTTACCAGCGGAACGGCCATCATCTTGCGCAGCTTGAAGAAGGCCGCGCCGCTCCTGGTTCGCGTTGCGTTCCTCATGAGCTTCTTCTGGCTCCTGTTCGCCATCATTGGCGTGCAGAGCTTCAAGGCCAGCTTGAGCAGACAGTGTGTCTGGTTGGATCCTCTGGATCCTTTCAACAAGACGGCGTCCTTTACCAACTCTTTTACCTTTTGCGGCGGGCAACTCAACAACGAGACTGGTGCCAAGGAGCCTTGGATGCTTCTGGAGAACCCCAAGGACTTCAGCACGCGTACATTGGTGGGAGGGTCGGCTAAAGGGTTCATATGCCCGCGGGGCTCCGTCTGCCTCCAGCAGCAAAATCCATTTAACGGAACCGTCAATTTCGACAACATCTTTCACTCTCTCGAGCTAGTCTTCGTCATCATGAGCGCCAACACCTTCTCGGACCTCATGTACTACACCATTGACTCGGACTACACCCAGGCCGCCCTCTTCTTCGGAGCCGGCATCATGATCCTGATGCTGTGGATGACCAATCTCCTGATTGCCGTCATCACGTCGTCCTTCCAGGTGATCCGCGAGGAGAGCAAAGCTAGCGCTTTCACGGCCGACGAGGAGCCTCTGATGCTCCAGCCGTCGGAAGACCTCCTGAAGCGGCCCGGTCTGGTGCAGCGCATCTATGATCGGACCTATCTGTTCTGGATCTTGGTCATAGCAGTTTCTCAGGTGGCGCAAATGTGTCGTAGTGCCACCATGAGTCGGCAGAGGGGTGCTATCATCGACCTCATCGAGCTCGTGGCAACGGTACTGCTCGACGTTGAGATTGTAACCCGCTTACTTGCCAACTGGCGACGATTTCACAGGAGCTGGCGAAACCTGTTCGACCTGGCACTGGCGGTGGCGACGTCGGTGATCTTGATACCTCCTATCCGACAATCGGGCCAGCCGTATCAGTGGCTCACCTTGTTCCAGGTGCTTAGGACGTATCGCATCGTCATGGCGGTGTCGGTCACGAGAAAGCTGATTCTACTCGTGCTGGGCAACGCTACCGGTATTGGGAATCTGATGCTCTTTGTCTTCCTCATTACCTTTATCATGGCTATCTTTGCCGTGCAACTATTCCGGGGCGAGGTGCCGCAGTTTGATGACGATGGCGGACAGCACCAAGTCTCCTTCTTCAGCATATACAACTCGTTTCTCGGCATGTATCAAATTCTGTCGAGCGAAAACTGGACGAGCATCCTCTATTCCATCACGGCCTCCAGCAACGCTTTCAACGTGTCTTGGATTGGCGCCATCTTCCTCATTGGCTGGTTCATCCTTTCCTTCTTCATTCTGGTCAACATGTTCATTGCTGTCATCCAGGAGAACTTTGACGTTTCCGAGGACGAGAAACGGTTGGAGCAGGTAAAGGCCTTCCTTCAGAGGAAAGAGTTGGGGAAGTCGTCGTCCAACAATCTGGCCCTATCCACCATCTTCACCTTGGGCCGCAATGAGAGGCGGAGGGACCCCCTAGACTACGGACCAGGCATGATGGAAATGCTGCTGAAAGACGCCGTTGTCCGCGACTTTCTCGACGACCACATGGACCCGCTGCAGGAAGGCGCTAGCGAGGGCCAGCCGCTGCGGCAGATGACGGCACGAGCGGGCGACGTGAATCCTGGCATCGCGTCTTCTTTGTGGGGCTCACTGGTCTCGGTCTTCACCAGCCGAGAGCCAAACCCCTTCTACTCCAACATTCGCTTCGACGGGCCAAACGACAACCTGGATCCGCGGCAGATGGCACGCCAGGCCGTCAACGCCAGTGCTGCCCGTCGCCGCGCCCAGCGCGAGTACCTAGCCCGTCACCCCACCTACAACAACTCGCTCTTCATCTTCACGCCCAAGAACCCAATACGGAGAGTGTGCCAGAGGCTGGTTGGTCCTGGTCGTGGCAGCGAGCGCTTTGACGGCGTCGAGCCTAATAAGATTGCCTGGTACTCCTTCTCGGCCTTCATCTACGCCGTCATTGTGGCTATGGTGATCCTAGCCTGCGTCACGACGCCGCTGTACCAGAAGGAGTACCGGGAGAGGAATAGCTTCAGCCTCGCCAACTGGTACGTGTGGACCGATCTTGCTTTCGCCGGCGTCTTTACCGCCGAGGCCGCCATCAAGGTCATCGCCGACGGGTTTTTCTGGACCCCCAATGCCTACTACCGGAGCTCTTGGGGCGTTATCGATGCCGTGGTGCTCGTCACGCTCTGGATCTATGTCGGCACGCTGCTCACAAACGACGGTGCCGTCTCCCGGGCCATTGGCGCCTTCAAGGCCCTCAGGGCCCTCCGCCTCCTGAACGTCAGCAACAGCGCCCGCGACACCTTCCATTCCGTTATGATCTGGGGACTGTGGAAGATTCTCGGGCCGGCATTTGTGTCCATCTCGCTGTTGATTCCATTTGCCGTCTTCGGCCTGAATCTCTTCAACGGTCGTCTCGTGCAGTGCAACGACACCACCAAGAAAAGCGCCATTACGTCGCTGAACCAATGCTTTGGCGAATATAACAGCACACCATACAATCAAGAGTGGCCGCTCTTGGCCCCGAGGGTGGCATCGAATCCCTACTTCAACTTTGACAACTTTGGCGCTTCGCTCTTCACCCTTTTCCAGATCGTCAGCCAGGAAGGATGGATTGACGTTTCCTTCGCCGTGCAATCCATCACGGGAGTGGGCAGACAACCCATCGAATTCGCCGCCCAGGGCAATGCCATGTTCTTCGTGGTCTTCAACCTGCTTGCGACCGTCTTCGTGCTGACTCTGTTCATCTCCGTCTTCATGCGCAACTACACGGAACAGACGGGCGTGGCCTTTCTCACGGCCGAGCAGCGGTCTTGGTTGGAGCTCCGCAAGCTTCTGCGACAGATCTCCCCGTCCAAGAGTTCGTATGACGACTCGGAAAAGCCGTGGAAGAAATGGTGCCACAAAAAAGCCATCGAGAAGAGAGGCAAGTGGTATACCACCATCACCTTCATCCTGGTCTGCCATCTGCTGCTGCTCGTGTGCGAATTTCACCAGGAGCCAGCATGGTGGACCAAGGCGAGAGACCTGCTCTTCCTGGCCTTTATCGCCGCCTACATCGCCAACGTGGCCATCCGCATCATCGGACTAGGCTGGACTCGATTTCGTCGGAGCTCGTGGGACCTGTACTCGCTGGTGGCGGTGACCGGCGCTTTCGTGGCAACGTCGGCGCTGCTCATCAGCAAGACTGTGTCCGAGACGTACGTGCAGCTGCACAAGTTCTTCCTAGTGGCCATCGTCTTGCTCGTCATTCCGCGGAACGACGCGCTCGACCAGCTCTTCAAGACGGCCGCGGCCAGTCTGACCACCATCAGCAATCTCCTCGCCACGTGGCTCATTTTCTTCGTCATCTTCGCCATCGCAATGACGCAGACCTTCAGTCTTACACGATTTGGCGCCAACGAGGCAAGCGGCTTGAACCTGCGCACCGTTCCACACGCGCTCATCCTCCTCTTCCGCTTGAGCTGCGGCGAAGGCTGGAACGAGATCATGGAAGACTTTGGCAGCATCGAGCCGCCGCTGTGTGTCGAGGATGCCAACTTCTTCAGGAGTGACTGCGGGAGCAAGCCGTGGGCGCGATTTCTCTTTGTGACGTGGAACATCCTGAGCATGTACATTTTTGTCAACTTGTTCGTGTCGCTCATATATGAGAGTTTCAGTTACGTCTACCAGCGCTCGAGCGGGTTGTCATCGCTGGACCGCGACGAGATTAGACGCTTCAAGGAAGCATGGCGAACTGTCGACCATCAAGGCACCGGCTTCATCAGCAAGACGCAGTTCCCCCGCTTGCTGGGTGAGCTGTCGGGCGTCTTTGAGATGCGCATCTACGACGCGGATGACTCGGTGCGCCAGATTCTCGAAGACGTCCGACAGAGCTCGAGCGGTACCAGCGGCACCCGACACATGTCGATAGGCGCGAGCGCCGCCCACAGCGACGAAGTGGACATACGCCAGTTAAAGGCTAGGTTGGCCCGCATCGACGTCAACAGGGTGCGGGATCGGCGCCGGCGCTTCAACATTTTCTACGAGGAAGTCAGGGTTTCGGCCGACCCGGACAGGGGCATCTCTTTCACAACGGTGCTCATGATCCTCGCCCATTACAAGATTATCAATGATAGTAAGAGCTTAAGACTGGAGGAGTTCCTGCGCCGCCGCGCACGGCTCCAGAAAGTCGAAGAGGAAGTACAGCGACGCGTCGTGCTCGGCTTCTTCGAGACGCTCTATTGGTCGCGGCGTTTCCAGCGGCACCTGGAGAGCAAGCGGTCGGCACGCATGACGACGGTGCCGCAGCTTGAGATTCCCGACATTCTTGTGGACGACGAGGACGACGAAGGTGACGGAGCCCAAGACCGGACGGGCGGCGCCTATCAAGGGACGACAACGCCAACTCGCCTCCGAGCCGAGGACGCCACCTCCCCCACCCACCACCGTCGAAGCTGGATTGGACACGGCGGCGACTTTCCCTACCAAGACTCGGTGCACCAACATCCACTCAGTGCCCCGCGCTCCTCGCCACTTTCTCCCGGCCATCACACGTCTAATTCGGCCTTCAGCTTCGAGTTTCAGGAACCGCCTGGAGGCCAACTT
>Ga0247774_1001580_pt1 | contig 11452 bp, 8 predicted proteins | sample UWRJL001104B6_FD_179933 | JGI IMG/M metagenome (GOLD analysis project Ga0247774, IMG submission 179933) | Plant litter microbial communities from Arlington Agricultural Research Station in Wisconsin, United States - UWRJ-L001-104B-6 | ecosystem: Environmental > Terrestrial > Plant litter >... | reverse complement strand
GCCAAACACTCGACGAGACACACCCATCGCGGCTCGGTTCGCAGCATAGCCTTGCTCTTGCCTACGAGGCCAACGGCCAGGTCGCCAAGGCGGTTGCGCTACTCGAAAAGGTCGTGGAGATTCGGAGAAAAACACTCGACGAGACACACCCAGACCGGCTCGCTTCGCAGCATGCCCTTGCTCTTGTCTACGAGGCCAACGGCCAGGTCGCCAAGGCGGTTGCGCTACTCGAAAAGGTCGTGGAGATTCATAGCCAAACGCTCGACGAGACACACCCATCGCGGCTCGCTTCGCAGCATGATCTTGCTATTGCCTACGAGGCCAACGGCCAGGTCGCTAAGGCGGTTGCGCTACTCGAAAAGGTCGTGGAGATTCGGAGAAAAACGCTCGACGAGACACACCCAGACCGGCTCGCGTCGGAGGGCTGGTTGGCGTATATGATAGATAATCTTCGCGTTCAACATGAAGATATAGGCAGCAAGGAAGAAAACCAAGTTACAAGCCAGGAAGTAATATAGCGATTAGAAGCATTGGAATTGTTTCGGAGACTAGATCGATCGATAAATTTGGAAGATATAATTAAGGAACACGAATGTCTCTAGGTAGAGCAATTGCGTAATTAAGCTTTCTTCGGTCTCTCTCCCTTCCTATTATTTTCTTACATCTTTGCTATAGAGGGGTCTGGGGAAAGACTTTAATTTAAACTTTTATTTTGGCGTTACTTCGTATTTCTAGATTCCTCTAGGGCTGTCGATTATTACAAATATTACATTACTTCCTACCGGGACCTGCATACGAACTTCAATCGGGCCAAACCGGCTAAGCCTCGGGTCTAAGCTTAAGTTCATCATGTAAGCCAGCACTCAGAGTTACGTGGTCAACTACCTGTCACAAGTATCAGCCACAGAAAGTAGCCTGTGTGAAACTGATTTCGCGCTAACCAAAATCACCACTCGCTTGCACCGGAGGTACTATTCCATGTCGCGATGTTATCAAAATCTGGACACCACAACTGCCACGAGGCTTGTAAGGATTTCTAGCGAAGTTCCGAGACTCTGAAGCTGATATAATATTTTGTTAGTTTTGCAGGCAATAAGAGCTGGATGGTGGAAGCATATGAACGGAACTTTCTTTTGCCCTCAACGGACGCGTTCAACAGATCAGGCGCGGGGATAACAACCACAGGGTAATTTTCGATTTAGAGGGCCCCGTAGTACTCAAAAATGGGTATAAGATACGCCTTGTATGAAAATTTCAGAGATATTATGATGTGTGGATTTTTTGGCCTGTTCGAAGTCAAAGTACCTGTCGTTTTTTCCGGCACGGAGGGTTTTCCGCCACGCAGGGACGGACGTTAGTCCATTTAAGTGAACCTGGCATGAACATGTGCTTCGTCAGTCTGTTGTCCTGGAGCAAGATCCTAGATGTAGGTGGCGGGGTGGGCACTGGACGAGGGCCGTATTGGCTCGGCGGAGTTGTATTTAAAAGAGTATCCATTGTGGTTGGGTTCGAATGACACACCAGTAACAATCGTAACATGAGGTCCGGTGGCGGCAACGAGTTCTCCATCGCAGGCATCGGGGCGATGAAGAAAAATTCCACCTGGCGGGTTGCAGAGGTTAACCGAGTTTCAAGGCAAGAAGTCTCCAGCTGGCCGAGTATATCGAGACGGTTTATTAGGTGGGTGCGGCGGTTTGATGGTTAATGGAATGAACCAACGGGGAAAGGCGATACGAAGGCACTGGAGGCATGGTTTGGGTTGAAGCAGCGATTCACATAAATCTTTTTAGCGGATTAAAGAGGAAAAAAATATCGGAATTTCTCATTGTCGCGATATTGCATAGTGAATTGATATAGTAGTTTTAGGAAATCATGCGATTCTAAGCAGAGTTGGAAAGCTAACAAAGCTAGCTCTCTATTGAAACTCCTGAAGAGGGTGCAATATGCCCATGTTGAGCCCTCAGTAGGACACAGTCTCTCTTTTCGAAGGCCAAAATCCAACCACCGCGTCTAAAACGCCACTCTATCCTGTCTCGAGCCCTCTCTCGAGCTCTCTTCCGAACAAAACCCCGCCAAAGTACAAAATACGTTATGTAGAGTTTAAAGCCGTGCTCCTTAAGGGCCTCTTGGACCTCCACAGCAGCGTCCAAGGCGTTAGTGCTACCAACCTTCTCTGATATAAAGACCCAGCCGTAGAGGTGTCCCGGTTCGCGCTGCCAGCGATCGTAGTCAGCAGGCCAAGTGGGATCCTTCATAAGGGCATGGTCCACGAAGCGGTCGACTACATCGCCGTCTGCGAGCCCTGGATAGCTGCAGAAGCTAATACGCATACGATAGTGCATCTCTTCATCAGGAATAGACATCCTTCCTGTAACGCAGCCAGCGGCTACCCAAGCGTCAGTCTAGGGAAGGGACCTGGCGCTAGGTCACATTCTACATACCTAATCGAGTATGCTCTCTTAAGCGGTGCATATAGGCAAGTAGTTGCCAGGGTCGTTCAACAGCAGCTCTATTACAGCTCGCGATCCTTTAAACAACTAAGAGACCAGGGCCGTAATATGAAACCCGGATTTAAAGGATTACTTACTCGTCCCGGATCCTAGATGTCGTGGTTCTCTAATCAGGCGAAATCGATTGCGAAAGGTGCTCTAAGTCCGAGGTGTACACTGCTAATCGCTGATGGCCGGGTATTGGGCACGGAGCTGGGACCGGGAAAAGGAGACGTAGCGCCTATCCGGACAGCGGGGTCGTTAATTGAGCTTAATCTAAGAGACCACGAAATAGACACGTGACCCGACTCTTGTAGATAAACTATGGCGCATACATGTGGCTCATATAACTAACAGGAGACCGGTCTCTGCGGGCCCGCCACAAGCCTTTCGGAACGAATCTTACAGTTCTTCGATCGTTGATATAAGGCTATCTATCCGTAACGTACGACGGATTTCGCAAAATAGAACTTTAACAGCCCACTGCTCGATTTCAACACTCCCTCGAGTGAGAGAAACTGTTAGAATAACTGGCACGATGTTTCCTAAAAAGCACCTAATAACTGCTATATATAGCTAAAGGTTGTATATAGTTAATTAAAGGGTTAAATATGTCGTTTATTTCGTGTTGTTGCTGATTCTCTCTGATGTGTTCTCTCCCGTGAAGCTCTCAAAAGCTCTCAAAAGCTCTGCTCTGTGACTCACCTTCGTTTAGTGGCTCGTGATGAGGGGGAGACGAGGGGGAGAGGGCGGGGAAAACAAGCCTTTCGTTCCTTAAGGCGTTCAATATAAGATTCTTCGTTCTACATAACTGCCTCCTGCCCAGCTTCTGGATATGAATTTCAAGGTCTGTATCTTCAACTTCTACCTCTTGAGAAGGATCTGATATCTTTTGGGCGTTAACAGCTATTGTATATAATTACCTTCGACCTCGCTAAGGAGGGCGTTGGCGTAATAGTTATCTCGCAACTTATAGCACCCCTCAAATAGCCCTCCATCAAGTTGGCAGGGCTCGCATAGCGTGCTGCGTTCACTATGGCAGAAGGACCTAAGCGTATTATAAGCGCAAAAATCCTCCCTCAGAAGTGCATTTAGTATACGTTCCACCTGATAAAGCTGTCCTCGGAGCACTCGAAGGCCTTTTTCCATCCCAATCTCTACCACAATCTCAGGGGCGGAATTGGGTCTAGAAAACTCTACGCGCATGTAAGTGCTGGTTGGGGCGGTGAGTTCGATTTTTCCCTGGTGCTGTTAGCGTTATTGCTATTTTACATGGGACTAAACGTACATATTCAACGTGTTTCTCGTTAATAAGGAAATTAATGAAGTCTAGAGCGTTATAACGTAGGCCCCTACCGAGGAGCTTCCGTTGCTTCTGTTCTTTAAGACGTGGGTGATCTTTAAGCTGCTTCCGCTTTAGATAGAAATGTCGCGTGGGGTTGTTAGGAAGTGTCGATGAACTCTCGTAGTCGCTGTTAGAGCCGGTATGACTCAACAGTTGCTGGGTGGTGTCCATTGCTTGGGATACGTGGCTGGAGTGGGAAGCGCTGAGTCTGGGATCCAAAGGTGATAAGGAGGAGAAAGCAAAGAAGAAGGGCGAAGAAGGAGAAGGGCGAAGAGGGAAAAGGAACAAGGACGAAGGTGAGAGAATGAGGAGGAAGAAGGGGAGAGGACGAGAAACATTGGAGGGGGAGGAAGTGGTTTATATACTCGAGGATCTCTTATGTTTTCACTTCGACTGCTGCCTCAGGCTGCCACATGGTGGCAGCTATGGATGTCAGTCGAGGAGTAGTGGCAAGAATTCGTCTCCCTCTCGCTTCCGTGCCCGCGCTCTTCCCCTGCCACTCTATTTTCCTTCTCACACCCCTCCTTTGTTGGGTGCTGCATGGCCCCACCCCTTCATGGTCAAGCAGCTGGCGAGCGAGCTCTCGATTATACGGACTAAAAAGTTATTCCGGCGCTATCACCGATGGAACGACAGCACAATGTGACGCATTACATAGAATATATAAGAAATATGATTATATTAACTGCTCAAATATCTACAATAAATGTCCCACAAACATAACCAAATAAGCCGCATTTAGCTAAGACAAAATCTCACGAGAAGGTGCTGTGGATTTGGAGGGCATGGTTCTGGAAATGTATTTTGTGCTCTAGTAGTATCATATAAGCCCGGCACTCGACCTTGTCGCTCTCTTGCAGATTCGATAAATGGCGCCGGCGGAAGTGTTTGGTTAAATCACTGGAAGAGCTGAACTCGCGGATGAGTTTTTCAATACGCGGATCATCCCGTTCTAGCGATATCGCGATCCCGACGCAGACGAAGCAACTTCTCGGCCGCTCCTTCTCGTTGGTTACAAAAACGGACAATAAGGCAGCATACCGAGGACTGTCTACGGCAGGTTCCTCGAGGCGCTTTGTAGGTTTCGTCACCACGGTGGCGGTGCGACGTGGGGTCGGCCCCTCCTCTATAAAACAGTACGCGATGGCTGCGTTTATAGCCCTGTTTTTCCGCTTATACTGACCTTCGAGTGTCGGCTCCGCTGGAGCTGTGAGGGCTTCTATTAATCGTTTCTGGGCTGGATGCTGAGGAGGGTTGGGAGTGTCGACCGGGATCGGAGCGAAGCCTTTACTGCGAAGCTGGCGGTCGATGTCGTCGACGGCTTGGCTGACAGTCCACTCTTTCCTGACCTTTTTCAGAAGAGCATTCTTTATCCTCTGTTTTGTATTTCGTATTTCGCGGGTGGCGTTCTCGCGCTTTTTGGACCCCCGAGGCATTGTCTGACGCTTCCGTTCTATAGCTCTAATTCGAGAGTCGGTGTTAATAGATGCCACCTGCTAAGATGTGAGGCGGGTTGGCCGGCGCTTGCTAATGGAATGCGCAATGCTGCAAGACTGCTCCATTAGGGCCTGCTGGGGTTCTTCTCCCAGGACGATAGCGTAGGTGTCCGCGGAAATCTCCCGTGAGAGGTAGTGTCGCTGGAATGGCACCGAGTTTGCGTATCCTAGACATAGGTTCCGGAGAGCGTCGCTGATATTAGCTGTTCGGGAAACGTTAATCAGTGTAATATATCTCAGAGAGGGGAATATACGGACGGCTTTGGTTAAGCTTATTGCCTGTGAAGTAGCGCAGAGAATACAAGATTATATTATATTTAATGCCTAAAATTTGGCCAATCTTTTTTATCCACCCGGACATTATAGAATAGGTTATCGGAACATTTTCAGAAATCTCATAGCTAGTCAACGTTTTGAAGGCCTTCCGAAATATATATGTGCCATCCAGGTCGTCTCTTAAAGGGAGAGGCAGCTCGTTCTCGCCGAGGTGGATGTTAAGTCTCTCTATGTTTTCCGGGGAGGTAAAGAGAGATAATAGGAACGCTTTATAGCGGAATAAGATAGCCAGAAGGAAGATATAAGGGCTAAGCAGTAGGGACCGGTGGAAAATGCCTTCAGGCACGGTAAAGGTAGTCCTAGAATAGCGTGAGAATAAAGGACGAACTACCAGGATTGCCTTGTACTTACGACTCCTTTGCGCCGAGGTATGTCTTGGTAAACTCTGGAGTGAACCTTAACAGCAAGTTATTCGGCCCACCCTCCGGATCCTTCGCCAGGGCGACGCGGATATCTCCAAATCGGAGGAGGAGAATCGATTCGGGGCGAGAGCCTCCGGGAGAGAGGAGGAGGAGGAAAAGCACAGCATAGAGACGGAGCTCGCCAAGGTCAAACAGCTTTTTCGTTGTGCTCAAGATCGTCTCGATTTTTTCCCTAAGTATCTCAATCGTCATGCAGCGATTCCGTCGCCTCGAAGTAGCTAAATCATATTTCACTATCAGGTCTTGCATAACCTGCAGCAGTAAGCAAGAGCACGCAGCGCTCTGAGGGTTGGACAATCTACCTCTCGCATATCATCGTAAATAGACGGCTCGAACTTCCTTTTTATGTTCACCTTAAATACGATATGCAAATTCTTCTATCGTGTCTGAAGAGCACCGGCCGTCTTCGTCCCTCGCTTCTTCCTGCCATTCTTGCCGACTTTCTGGCATATTGTCCACTTAAGGAACTTGTCCAGTATCTCGACCGTGATGGTCTCGAAGACCTTCCGGAAATTACCCAACTTAACCTCGTCGCAGAACCTACGGATTGCCACTATCAGCACGATTCAAGAGATAGCTAGTGTAGGCTACATACTGCTTCTACTGCTCCTCGACCTCGATGAGGCGCGGTCTGGTCTTGGGAGCGTAGCGTGAGTAAGGTTTCCTCTTGGCTGGTTGTTCTATCCCCTGGCGGTAGTACTCCGGCGGATGCATATTGCCTCGGTAGAGCTGGATTTGCTCGTCGATGTCGAAGTCCTAAACATCTAAGTCCGGATCGTCATCGCCCACGTCATCCAAGTCCATAGCTTCGGTGGAGCCATCGCTTTGGTATTCGTCGGCATCAAATATCTCGTCTTCGCTGGAAGAAGCGTCTGAAGTATCTGAAAACACTGGATGGTCTGAACAGCCCGAATCCTCGAGCGAGATCCGACGGCGACCCATAGGAACAGACGGGGGACTTGAAGGTGCTAAGGGGGCTGGAGTGCAAACGAAGCCAAACTCTCAAGAGCAGCAGGTGCAAGTGCGATTCGAGCGCGAGCGCATTGCGAGAGAGAGAGGCCAGCGCCTCAAAAAGAGTGGAAGCCATTGTGCGAGCTATTGGAACCTTGCCGGCTCTCCGTCGCAACCCGGATTTCGGCCTTATCATCCCCAAGGTCCGTCCCAGGGGGGCCGTTTCTGGCTCTCAAAATGACGATTCCAGAAACCGGGAATCGGGATGGAGGCAGGTGGAAGTTTGGCGTCAATTCGATGTTGGGGAGGGGTCGACTTTTGGGACCTCACTAGTGGGGACTGGGTACTTGGAGAAGTACAAGATGGTACTTTGCCCCGCTACTAGACATGGTCGGGATTGATGGGGTGGTCTGAGCGCTCTCGAAGTGGAGCCACCATTTGGCGCATCTACCACCGAATTCGACGGTACAACCCACCCAAAATGGTGGTTTTTGCGCCGTCTCATATGTTTTAATAGTAGTTAAGTTTAGGTCCGTATAGCTTCTTAGAGAAGAAGGCTACCGGATATAATCGTTAATCTAAATCTCGTTACCCTAATTATCCTCCGAAAATAAATTTTAAGGCGTCCGTTTCTACTTTAAATAGCTTATTAGGGTTTAGGATAGTAAGGATTAGTTCCTTAAGGATCCTTCCTTTTAGTTCTTTAAAGGCCTCTTACTAAAGCTAGTTCCATTTAAATAGGGCGTCCTTTTTGGTAAGTCCTATAAGGGGTCTAGCGATCTTACTATAATCTTTAATAAATTATCGATAGAAGTTTATATATCCGAAAACGCTCCGTATATCCTTAACGCATATAGGGGTTAGCTATTCTCGTATAGCTTCGATTTTGGTGGGGTCTATATTAATTATCCCTAGTCGGATTCGATATCCGAGGAAGTTTACTTCCTAAAAGTGCTATTTAGCCTTTTCTAGTTCGATTAATAGTTTATTATCTTATAGGGTTTAGAGGGTTTTATAAATATATTATTTATATTTTTCTAGAGTCTTAAAGAAAATAAGGATATCGTTAAGGTAAACTATAATAAAAATATCTAGGTATTCCCGTAATACGTAGTTAATTATTATTTAAAAGCTAGTAGAGGTATTAGTAAATTTAAAGGGTATAATAAGATATTCGAATAGGCCTTTCTAGGTTTAGAATATAGTTTTCTATTTATTGCTTTCCGCGATTTAAATAAAGTTATATACTCCTTTAAAATTAAGGGTAGTAAAATATTATACTCCTATAAGCTTATCTTATAGTTCTATAATAAGCGATAGAGGGTATTGGTTTTTAATAATAATATCGTTAAGTTATCGATAATCGATATATAGTCGTAGTTTGCTATTTTTCTTTAGTATAAATAGGATTAGGTATTCTATAGCTAAGATGGATTCTCTAATATATCCTTTCCTAAGATTTTCTTTAAGGTATTCGTTAAGTGCCTTAAATTACTCGGGGTTTAGTCCGTAAATCCTATAGAGTTTCGGATATTATCCTTCTTTAGTAGGGATATAGTGGTCCTATTAGTTATACTAGGATAGTTTAATATCTAGCTAATCTTAAAAAAGCTTTAAGTACTTTCGGTATTATTTAGGTACGGTATTTAGTTTAAGGCTATTATTTATATCGAGAGGTTATTTATTAAGATATATAACCTTCCTTATTTTAGATCGTTTATCCGAGAGTTTATTTTCTAATCTTTCCTTATTAGCTACGTTTTACTAAATATAGCTAAGTATTCAGTTTATCCGCGGGTTCTACGTATATAGCTAGGGGATTCCGAATACTAGCTCCTTATCCCCTATATCTAGAACGTCGAAGGTAGTAGGTATAACCTTTCCTTATATAACAATAGGGAGCTATATAGTCTCTATATCGATAGATCTATTATTATATATTATAGGCTATCCTTCGATATTATAAACTTTATACAGGTCCGCTTTTTTTTATAAGTAAATACCGAGTTTCGCAGTATATTATAACGAGATAAAATTCCCTTAGGCTCCGCTATTTAGAAGCGCTATATTAATTTTCTTATTAATCGCGATTTTAATATAAAAATATTATATAGCGTTAGTACTTTATACGCTTACTATAGCTCGTATATTATCCGGTTATTTTTCTTTAATAATATCGAATTTATTTTGTAAGGCTTTAGTAGTATTTAAAATATCTAAATCGTTTAATAATTCTTTCTTAGTTTTAGGTAATCCTTAGGGATATTAGATAACTAGATTTCGTTAAGTTTTATCTAAATATTCTTAAGTCTAAGCTCGTTTTTCTAAGCTTAGGGCTTTTCTTTTACCTTTCTTATTATTAATATATTAATCTATTTACTATATAGTAGTCTTATATTAATAATATATAAGATAGTCTTTTTAGAAATAGTAAAGCTATAAGGTTTTATAGGTAAGATAGTTAGTTAGATATTAGGGGTAGATAGTAAAGAATTTAATTTATAAATCTACATAATACTATTATAGGATTTATAATAGTAGATTTTATTTCATATATAAGTATATTATAAGGGTAGTATAGGGCCGCTATAGGTAAAACTAGTTAGCGTTTTTAAGATACCGATATCTTCTATAATCGTTAAACTAACACTATAACCAATATAGATCTATATAGCATAGATTCCTTATCTATAATAATAGGTAGTCCCCGAATACGTATTTAATATTATCTAACGTATATAGTTTTCTTTTAGTTTCCTATAGCGTTACTCCTTTAAAGTAGAGTACTTTAAAAGTAATTTCTTCGGCTTAGCTTAGTTAGTATAGCTCTAGAATTTTCCTAGGGAGCTGTAAGGGTTCTCCTTGCTTAACTATTACGATCGTTCGTATTCCTATCTGCTTATTGTTTATAGGTTCTTTTTAAACTATAGAAACGGATCGTAGTAGATTATTCTACGATTTACCTAGTTTCCGCCCTTAGGTTAACCTTCGAGGCTTAGGATAATTTCGGGCGAAATATCCGGGCTTATTATAATTAAAGCATTTGCTTATCTACTTACTATTCCGCTAGATAGCGTCGATTTCTATTAGTTTAGGGTATAATCCGTATAACGTATTACCTTATCGGTTCTGGAATTTCTTCCCTATATTAGCCTAATATTTCCGTTATAGATAGTATCCGGCTTTCTTCTCTATACGTTTCTCGTATAGGCGGTTATCGATTCTTACTACCATAGCCACGTAGTTAGGGAATTCGTTAGGTCGATCTTGTTTAGCGAGCTTATCCTTAACTTCGTCCTTTAGTCCTTGGTAGAAGGCGGCTATAAGGGGTCCTTCGTCCTAGTCGAGGTAGAAGCTAATTTGCTGGAACTTAGCGGCGTAGTCGGAGGCAGATCCTCGTTATTTAAGGCTTCGTAGTTGCTGCTCCGCGGTACGTTCTTCGTCGGGATCGCCGAAGGCTCCCTTGATTTTCTTCTCGAAGCGTTCGTAGCTGTTAAAGGTTTTACGGGTTTCCGTATCTCTTTCGGCGGGGTCGGTGTGGGTTAGGTAGTCGCGCTGGGTAGGTTCAAACCAAGCAAGGGCACTCCCCCTGAGGAAGGCTGCAGCGTACATAACTTTATCGGCTTCCGTGGGTAAGTTCGTGGTATAGAAGGCTATGTATGCGCGTAGCTAAGTTAGAAATCCTCGTAAAGTGCCTAGGGTTCCGTTATAGTAGGCTAGCTCGGGGAACTTTAGCTTAGTTCCTCCTCGGTTAAGCTTAGCGCGTAGATCCTGGTTCTCCTATCGAAAAGCGTTAATTATCCCTATAATATCGCCTATAGAGGTAGTTAGTCCTCTAGAGGTAGATCCTAATCCGGTTCGGTTACGTGAATCCGATATAGTTCCTATACATAAGATATTGCTCAGAAGCGCACGGTTGACTTACTAAACAAGAGTTATTAAGATGTTACGCCCAGACTCTAGAGAGGGAGTCTGACTAGGGTTGGGATTTCTGTTAGCAGAAGACAAGGGTACAGTCTAAGCAATAGGGGCGTAAAACACTAAGGGTCACTTCTAGGGAGGTGTAGAAGACAATATTAATAACTATCTAGGTAGAGACGATGATTCTAGATACAGGGAGTTTCCGGAGCTTATATGTTCGTTCCGTTTCTAGGGGATCACGGTGGCTCACGGTTCTAGTCGTAATCCGTAGTAATCCAGGATCACCATGCTCACAGTAATCTATCGTGATCCAACCGTAACCCTAACGGTCGTAGACGGCATACTTATGTCGCCTGGCTCTCTTCCGATGTTTTACCGAGTGCCTACAAAATCGGGTCGTAACAAGCCTGTTATCTCCTAATTTTATGGAGGAGGATAACCCTTCTTAAAGACATATCCATCCGTTCTACCATCCGGACTTTCCCTTCGTGA
>Ga0247774_1001579_pt1 | contig 11452 bp, 12 predicted proteins | sample UWRJL001104B6_FD_179933 | JGI IMG/M metagenome (GOLD analysis project Ga0247774, IMG submission 179933) | Plant litter microbial communities from Arlington Agricultural Research Station in Wisconsin, United States - UWRJ-L001-104B-6 | ecosystem: Environmental > Terrestrial > Plant litter >... | reverse complement strand
CAGGCTCTATTCATCAAAGAGACAAGACGGTTTATGACAACGGTTAAGTGGTTTAGCGATGCCGCTAAAGGGTTTGGGATTGGCTTCTAGAGGGCTGAATCGACCGCATACGTCGTCGCAGTAGAGACGGCGTCATTCTCAAAACGGTTGTAGCTCATTTTTGGGTTGATCATTTGCAGCTGGCAATTTAAAGACATTCAAAACTCTATGCAATGTATTTTCTTTCACCAAAAGAATTGGTGGCAGGGCACAAATTCTGGAATGATTTGCACGATTTTTTCATTCAACTACAACGCCCTCATTTGATATGGATGGATGGATTGCCGATAATTTGAAATTGGGGAACTGTTGAGGCTTACCAGGCAAGCCGCTGTCCTACCGAACCCTATCGTAGCTCTCTAGATTTTGGTGGAACATGTAGACCAATCCTATCTCTAGAGAGGTCTTTCGAAATACTCCCGCCTTCATTTTCTTAGCCCTCAATCCTGAGTCGTCAGAATTTCATGCATGGTAGTGCGGCACGAAACAAACTTTCTGACGACAATTTCTTATATTTCAGATTGCTGGCTAAGTTTAGGTTTCTGACAGAATTGTTGAAGTAACATTTCGAAAGGGAGTGATTTCGACGTCGTCCGTTCGTCCGTCCGAACGGAGAACCATGCGAATTTTTAGCCTCCAAAATTTGTCGATGAAGCGGCACTGGGCGCATTTCTTGAGATACGGCCGGTTTCTTGCCTTGCAGGGTATATACAAAATCGCAATCTGGACACCGGGCAATAATTGGGGGCCATGTTCTGTGAATGCCGACTCAGAAGCGCATGGCATTGAGCCTCGCTCGATGCCAGGGATCACATCGGGCTGTACCTGGAAGCCTCACACAGCCCCCTATCTAACCCACCTCCGCATGAACATGAAACGGCGCTCAGTGGACCCTACCAGAGAATTTCCCAATTACAGTCTAGAATTTTTCCAATGGCATCGCGGAGCGGCGCGGGTTCCAGGGCTTACGTCCGTATGTCAGGCAGTAATTGGAAGTTTGAATAGCTATGGCACTTGCTGCACCACCACCAGTACACATACCAGCTGGCGCAGCCAAATATGGGGATACTGCGTATTTGTTCCACACTCTGCTTACTGCGGCGGCTGTTACCTTTCTCCAAGACTTGCCTTAATTTTGCCGCAAGCGCCACAAGGTGGAACTAAACCGCCCCGACACTCGAGAGTCGTGAGCACAATTCGTTCATTCTTTTCCCATCTCACTTGCAGTGGCAATGAAATAAGCTTCGTGGCACATTTTCCTGGTAAGATACAAAATGACGTTTTATGGCCGTAAAGCACTGGGGCTTGGGCTGGATCTTCAAGCGACCGTGAAAGTACATTGTTGATCTGCTTTTGAAGATCCTGATTCACATGGACAGACTGCTGAACTCCTTGTACACATCCTCGTCCGTTCGGACGCCGGTTTGATTTGGAAATAGTAGAGTCTATGCCCGCAGTATTTGGTCGACGTATATTCAAATATATAAACTTTTGGATTTCCCTCGATGAAGAAATTGTATCACAGCATTAACATCACCGTCGCCATCACCACCATTCCCTACAGAACCAAAACTTCATTTTCCAAATTTTGCAAAAAATCCACCGTCGGCTGTTGGAAAGTCATCCTCGAACTTCCAACTCAATCCATCACCAATCTTTCAAGATGTTCTTCTCAGCCGCCAAGCTCGCCATCTTGGCCATCCTCCTACTCCACACATCCGCCTCCCCCTTCGTGCAGCCTCGACAAGCCGACATAGAGGCCAGGCTTAGGCAGTTCGCAAGTGATTACGTTGCGGGCTTCAACGGCGATGACTTTATCAAAGGGCGGCACAAGGACTGCAAACATTTCTTCTTGCCGGCCGCCGCATTCCCAGAAGAAGTTAGAGACGGAGTTAGCAACGAATTCTATGTGGATTTCGAGGGCTCCTTGCGCGCGCTCATTGACCCCTTCGAAATCGCCGCGCCGTCCGTGGAGCCTGACGTGGGGTCCATGACGGTGGTAATGAAAGGGGTGAAGGGCACTGGACAGTGGAGGAGCGTGGTGCCGGGTGCAAAGGACCACGCGTATGACAACACATATAACATCAAGCTGTACACTGATCCCAACGGGTATGACATCATCAGAGTTGATGAAGAGGTGGATCTGGCTGCGGCGGGGGCGGCTTTTGCCAAGGGCGGGGTCTGCCTGGCATGTTTGCTCAATAAGTCTTGCGAAAATAAAGATCCGACCACAAAGGTGGCTGTCGATTGCCTGACGAATTCGGGGATACTCTGATGTTGCTGAAATGGGATACGGAGTATCGATCTTGGCTGTTAGATTGGCTTAGATTCCATTACGTGTTCGAGAATATGATAGAACTTTTAAGAACTTCGTCTGCTTTCATGATACTAGGCGCGAAATTAATTCAGTTGAGATTACATGTTTATGTTCTTGCTTACCGTCTTAAAGAGACGTGAGAAGGGTGTAAATTTACCCCATGTCTCAGGTTGGCGACCCAGGTGCCAGAGACATCACTCGAATGAACTTGGTCTGTCCAGTTTGCCTAAAAAAATTCTGTTCTGTACAGGCAAATTCGATTGTATGAGCTACCACACTTCATCAATTCTATCCTTCAAGCTGCGTATGTTGCTTCCTCCAGCAATAGCTTCGCCAGCCCAGTCAGAGATATGCTGTGCGACAAACTCACCATCACAAATCTGCACCGCGAGGTCTGGATCTCTTTTCATCGTGCTCTTACGATAGATTTCCATCCAACCCGGCTCGAGCCTGGCTATCTCGTCAAAATATACGCGGCGCAAAGATGTACATTCATGCTCCATCATGTGCTCCCAGAACAGCTGCGTCAACTCTCCGTCAGCCTCGCGTCTGTACCTCGTCTGGTCGGGCTTTTTATCCCGTGGCTTGCTTTCCAAGAATAAAGGATAGTTGCACGCCTTCCAAAGGGGAATGGCAGAAACACACTCCCAGTCCACCACACCGGTAAGAGCGCCGCTCTCGTCGACGAGGACGTTGTGGTTATTGAGGTCATCGTGAAATAGAATGGACGGCTCAACCTCCTGACCGTCGCCAGCCGGAAGGATCTTGCTGACAAGGGGCCGGAGTTTGTTGACAATCTCGAGCGTCCGTTGGCCATCCTCCAGATCAGCCTCTTCGTCGCTATCTACATCGCTCTTGCCCAAATACTTACTTAGCGTTTCCCGGCAATCGTATTCGCTCAGCGCTAGGCGGGCCTCTACCCAATCCTTGCTGGAGGAAAACGGACCGCGATTCACGTCCTGGCGAAGATGATTACCCCAAAAAAACGCTGCAGATACGATTCGATCTACTTTGGGAGCCGATGCGGAGTAGATGTTGCCGATGCCGCTCAGTTGCTTCCTGAACAGGACGGATGAGAATTCGGCGAATCGTTTGACGAGTGCTTCCTTAGCCTGGTATGAGACTAGTTTCCACACATCCGCTAAAGGATTGCCGGGAAGTTTATTCATTAGAATCCACTCAAATCCCACGGAGTTGTCTCTTGAAGTGTCCGAGGCGACGACTTTTGGCACTGGGAGATTTGTATTTTGGCGCATCCATTGCAGTGTTGCCACTTCGCTGAGCGTCTTGTATCCAGGGTCGACCGGCAAGGCTACACGAAAGATGAGCTTTTCCGAACTCCCGCTAATGAAAATATTGTAAATCTTATTGAATCCCCCTTGGGTAAAGAAAGATATATCTATCGCGCCTTCCGTGATCGCAAGCGCGTCGACCACTCGTTGCTTGGCAGCTTCAAGGTCTGGTTCGGCCGTCCAGGCCGGCTCAAGGCCAAAGGTCTTAGAAACCCACTTAAGGCCATGGTTTTCTCGGCTGTTCATCATAGTCGGACACACTTCGCTGTTATAGGGAAGATTTTGGGAGATGCAGTTGCTTGTTGGTGCTGCCCATTCAGACGAACGAATTGCTGTCAGGGCTGAGTCGCCATTTTCACGAGGATTAACCGGGTGGATCGGTGCTCCGCGCTGAGGGCACAGAACTTCTGCGGGCCTAGCTTGCACCACATGACTTTCTTTGTGTCGCTCCGCTCTGACAGAGCACAACCAAGAAGGTTCTCGAATTGGCCAGCCCCTTTAGGTCGAAACGCCTTTGCTCACGACGTGTCTGCCTATGTCACCCATCCCGCGCCAAATTTTGACACTTCGTGCGCCCTTCGAGATATGACGAGCACAGTTATATTGCAGATGTCCTTCGTGAAAATGCAATAAATATTCACGTCACCACAATTAGGGTCCTTACTCAGGAGAAGTGTCCGGGCATCTGCCCGCTTCTGTGCTTTTCAGTTTTGATTGCCTCATTGTCGCCTTGCCTCAATTCTTTGTCAGGTTGTCTTTAGTACCCTACTTTCCGCGCTCTGAATTTTATCGCCGAGACAGCTCGTATTTTACTGTTCTCGAACCTTTTCACCACAGCCGAGAAAGTGAGTCCGCGCATTCTACACTCTCTTTTATGGCAAGATCCCAGACGCTGATTAAGCCTTCGGTTCTAGATTACGGCAAATCATTAGGCTAGGCTGTGGAGAAAGTGTAATGGAGAAACAGCGCGGAGAGAGCAGCAGAGGTATTGGACTTTTTTCACCAGTCGCAATATCTCGCAGCATCCCATAAATTCAATACAACTATGAGTACTTCAAGCTCAACAACAGAGCAAGATGCTCGTGCCTTCAACTATTACAATGACGCAATCAACTCTGTCAGGACTATCAAGCTGCAGATCGACGCACTTGTCAAAGCCGGCGAAAAGAAGGGAACTCGGATTTTGCGAAACGTTGAACACAGCTTCGCGCGATCAATCTCCGATTACCCAACCATGCTCGTATCGCGCCTCGTACGAGAGGTGGAGAATGAAGAGAGAGACATCAGCAAACACTACAATAATTACCGAGCTGCTACGTCCATCGACGACAAGAACCGAGCCTTGGTATCACTTCGTTGCTGCAACATTCCCTTCCACGTGGCTCTCTGGCGGGAAGCCAAACGGTGCAATGCCGTACTTGGATTCAGGGGGTCGGTTTCTTCCATCACTGGGTCATGCCCCAAAGGCTCAGATGCCTCTTCGCCCGCTCTCGCCAAGATTGATATTCTGGCCGAGAACGGGGCGCAGTGGGTAAGGATCTTAACCATTACCCAGAAAAATCTACTTCAACAGATGGGGAACGCTGGGTGGGACTGGGACTACGAAGGCGACGACTTGAATCTGGCAATTCTTGCCAGTGAAGAAGAAGTCGTCGAAGTGACAGGAATTGAGCCGGTAGATGTGGTCAGAAAGCTCATTGCTGCTGCAAAGACAACACGCGCATCCTCGTTCAACTACCAGTCACCAAGTATCCGTCTTGTTTTATCGAGGGTTAAGGAAGGGTTGGACAGACACGTAGACCAACTTGCCCGTGTGATCGAGGCTCTGGGAACTAAGATGATTCCTGTCACGGTTGACCTTGTACGGGATGATGACGACAACGACGACGAGCCCCTTGAAAATGTCCTTTTGCGGATGATGCCGACTTACGATTCTTACCTATCGCAAACTGTCAACCTCGACTGCACAGTGTTATTCAATTTAACGTCAGACATTTCTCACTACCCTCCAGAAACCTATCTCGAGACACCGCAGTTCAATGTTTATAAGGAAGACTTTCTGGATGAAACCTGCAACGGTCCGCGGCTTTTGAAGGACTTGTACCCCGCCATTCGCGGGAGACACTTGGTTTGTACAGAGGAGGCTGCTAACAACCTCCGACAGACTATTCTCAGCATTGGGGCCCCCAACGAGATTAAGCGACTGCAAGTCATCCTCCCAACCTGCGCCGCTGCGGCGTCTGCCACCCCGGATCCTCCTTCAGAAGAACAACGACTACAAGCCATCAGTGGTCTTCGCGCACTCTCGTCGTACCAGGTACCCGACGACCTAATTCTCCCCGTCACGGTGGTGAAGGCACCAACCGAAGAAGATATGAGAAATCTGGTGGGGGAGGGAAAGATGCCCCAGATTGTGGCTGACCTAGTCAAGCACAAAGGCTTCAAGAAGATGTCACGTTCAACAATATGGTATGCCATGGCGAACCAGGTTGCGACGCTGACATGCAACTTGTCGGGATTACTCTTGTTGAGTGAGCATTTTGAGGGTCATGGAGGGATTGGGCAGAGAAGGAGGCACTTCGTTCCAATCATGTATGGGAGGAGACTTGCTGGAAAGCCGAGACCTGAGTGGCCTCAAAGCACCGCTAAATATCGGCAAGAAGGAAATGGCCTTACGGGTCAAGGAGATCCAGAATCGGGTGAAAGCCATAGCGTATGATCAGGGTAGATCTTAGGGAGTCAATCCATTATAGTTGCGACATTCTATGATGCTCCATATATAAGATGCTTCATGTTTGCTTTCCTGTAGTTCCATTTCCGCCCTTTGTTCATTCTCGTATTTCATTCGTACAGTTTCAGACTTCGAGCTCCATTCTCTTGCTGACCTTCTGTCTCCGCCTCTTCTGGCATACGACTTTGGCGTCCATCTTCTGTCATACATATACGAATACTCCACTACCGCGTCACCTGCTTACTCTGTGGGTAGCCCGTTTTGAGTTTTTTCACTTCTAGAAGCAGCTTTTCTTCTGCTAGAATTTCGAGAGATTTCGTCTCCTCGAGCAGGTGACCACGCCCCGCATCACATGGCGTCTCGCATAGCGTTCCGTGAAATAAAAATATCTATATTTGCGTTCTTTAGCGTCCTTTAGCAAGATCTTTTATTTCGCTAAACGCTACGCGACGCGATACGACTTTTCAGGCGACCAAGCGCGCTGTGCTTGCAGAAGAAATTGGTTGGTAAGGACGAAAGGGACAATGCCCACGGCGTCAATATTATTACGACAAAGTTGTTGCTCATTGGTGCCATAACTAAGGCCCGACGCCGAATTGCCAAATAGCCAAATACTTAAATTCAAGCAACTTGCTGGAGCTTGGTCCGTTACGACTTATAGGTCATACCTCCGCCAAAACTAAACTCGCTATTCTTCCCACCCTCAGTCACCTTGCCTTCCGTGACTCCAGTCTCGAAGGCACAGGTTCCCATATCCATCTTCTTCGCCGGCCCCGACGGCGAGATGTCAAAGTCGAAAATGTCCATGGGTAAGCCCAGCGTGGTGCACGCGTTGGGAATGTCGACAATGCCGGCCACGTGGCCCTGGACGGGGGCGCATCCTAGGAGGAGGTAGCACTGGTAGTCGCTGTAGCCAAAACGACGGAGGTACTCGATGCAGCCTATGAGGATTATGAGTCGGCCTATGTACGAAAAGTGACTTTGGGCGGGGGAAATCGGGCAGGGAGCAAGGAGTCGAGCTAGCAGGGAGGAAAGTGTATTTGATGATGGGGAGAGTCCCCCGAAGAAAGGACTTACGGAGTGTGGTTTGACGATAGGCAACCGTGACGTCCATATAATGCTGCTTCCCGTGCTGGTCGACCGAGAACCCCTCAAAGTAGATGTATCTTCCTGGTCCAAAGTGCGGCTCAACTGGCCCTGGAAGGTAGATGGGACTCTTGAGTCCGAGGTCGGCCATGCCATTTTTCACCACCTTGAAGTTTATAGTAATGACGCCAGCCATCTCGATAGCGCCGCAGAAGGAAATTTCACCGTCGCCCTCTGCTTCATGTCAGTCTTTCGTTCTACATTGCCTTTCCCACTTTTCATTTCCCCTCGGACCTATGGGGACTTTGCTCACGAGAGAAATGCAAGTCTCCAACGCTAAACTTTGCGCCGTCCACATGCACCGGCAAGTATACTTTGCTGCCCCTGCTTAGATTCTTAATGTCGCAATTTCCACCGTGCTCGGGCCGACCGGGTATCGTCCTTGCGCCCTCCTTACCAATCTTAGCCTTCAGCTCCTCTTCCGCACTTCCTGCGTGCACGTTCGTAGGCTCGGGTGGGAGTGCAACCGTTCGAGCGAGCTTGTTAGCGGAAATTAGCTCAGCCTCGCGCTTATTCCACGTTGCGAGCACGTCGTGGGAGGGGGCGCAGCCGAGAATTCCCGGGTGGATAAGGCCGGCGAACTTGACACCTGGAATGTGGCGAGAGGTGCAGAAGACGCCTTCAAAATCCCAGATGGCTTTGGCTCTACGGTTTTGTCAATTTCAAGCTCGGGTCGACGGCTATATTAGAGACGTACGCGGAGGGATAGATCTCATCCAAAAAGCCGCCACCATTCTCTCGGTCGAAAATGCCGGTGAAGCCCCAGGGTCGGTCCTGGAATGGCTGGACATCCATTATCTCAACAAGGAGGAGGTCGCCTGGCTTCGCGCCCTGAACCTCGAATGGCCCGGTAAGATAGTGCACCCTGGTCAAGTCGACATTTCGGACGTCGTCTGCAGAGTCGTTGTTGCCAATCTGCCCGCCAGTCCTTCGTTCTCCCAATTAGTATCCTGAAAGTGGAAAGATGGCAAATGAAGACTCACCAATCAAGGCACTCTATTTTTACGGTTTCTCCATCTTTGATAGTTCCGGCGACAGGGACTGTCCAAACATCAGCACGGAAACTCTAGCTGCAGAGCTTCGCATGAATAAATTTCCTTACTGTCTGGATGCCATCGATTCTAAACGTAATGTTAGTTCCTGAAAGCTGCTATTTCACTTTCTTATGGAAGATCGGTCATGCACTGCATCTTACATGAAGAGCTGATTGCTCTGGGGGTGGCGTGTCGAAGCTCACTTTCCCAACAGTCCTAATCTCGGAGGTGCCCATGGTGATGGTTGGTCTCAAGCCGTAGTCATCAATATTGAAAATCCAAAAATGGTGAGAATGTGACGAGAGACAACTTGGAGGAGCAGACCGGAATCAGCCTAAGATGGAATAGAGGCTACTAAAGTAGGTATCACGTGAAGATGGAGACAATTGACCCCTCAGCTGCACTGATTCCATTGTTCAACGTCAGGATATTATGTAACATTCGATACGACCATGCCTCACCTCCCCCAGCAAAGTCTTGACGTATTTCCGTATTGAAAAGTCCGGCATTGGGCTGGCAAGCAATGTTTATCGGATCCCCCGGTGAGTGGGGGTAGTCCGCCCTTCTCCTTATCAGACAGGCTGGTCATGCAGCAAAGTGCGGGGGTGCGGTATTTAACTACGTCCCGATGACCTCACCAGTTCACTTCAACCAACGAAATTCGAGCCTCTTTCTCGAAGATGTGCCCTGTATCCTATGCTTTCTCCTGATAGATCACATGAGCAGCCGTCTTCGCATTCGCCAACATGAACCCAGGTCCAGCTAACCCTATTGCCGTAAGCGCATCAGACTAAACTTCGAATAATCAAATTGCAACTGCTGCTCTTCAGCTATTTCGCTATTTCGCGAAGGAAACGATATTGAGATAAGATAGTTCTAGATGGGGAGTTGATAAATATCTAACAGAAGCGAAGAGAATTATTACTAAAATATTACGTATTATTTTGGAAACTTGATTCCAAGTTCTAACCGAATCCCTCTAGCTTATTACTCCCCTTCACGTCTTTTGCGCATTCCAACCGTGGGATTCCCGGCCCTCGATTACCGAACTCGGGCTCTCTACATAGTATAGTTCACACCAGGATAATCATACTTACTCCAATCAATCCCCTTTGCATCCTCGTAGCACCACAACTCCATGGCGTCCTCATGGGTGTACAAAGCCTGCTCCGGCAAAGGCGGCATCTCCGCGCACTGCACAAACAAGTTGATGGGAATGCATCCCTCGGGCACCACGTCGTACACGCTCCCCACTCCTTCTTCGTGCGCGTACATCTCCGTGATGCTCAGCGCAATCTCCGGGTGGTTCGGCGCCGCAAACGTCTTGCACGCGATAAACGTCCCCACCGAGGCCGACCCCAGGCTCGGCCAAAACTGCGCCCACCCCCACCACTCGAACGCGACCTCGAACCCGACGGTCTCGCGGGAGAACTCGCCGACCGGCAGCGCCACCCCCGTCTGGTACTTTTCGGAGGAGGGCCCCGCCTTGGCATCCCCACCTTCGTTGCCGTCCTCGTCGGGGTACACGGCCGTCCAGACCTTGTGCATCAGCGACGCGTCCGAGTAGGTGCTGTGGATCTTGCGCGGCGGGTCCGTGTGCGGGGGCGCGTCGTTGGGGGTCCACTCCTCCCAGAAGGTGTCGCCCGTGGTATTTGAGACCGAGGGGACGAATTGGTTGGCGCCGATGCGGTACGAGTAGACTTCGGCATCGTTGATGGGAGGGTCGAAGTCGGCGTCCACAACGGAGACGACGAGGCGGAAGGCGGTGGAGCGGGAGGTGGGGGGGAAGTTTCCTTCTTTTTGATCACGGGCCGTGAGGGGGGTGGCGGCAGCGAGGCTAGCCAGGAGGAGGGGGGTGAGGATCATGGTTGATCTGCGCGTGGCCGAGGGATTTTGGTATGGTGACTGTTATTATAGGCGAGAGGAATAGAAATCTTGATGGGACCCGGAAGATTATTCGGAATTGTCGAAGAGTCGCTAGTTGTTAGAAAAAAGCAACAGATCGTGATGGCTGAAACGGTGGGGACACGCGTATTAAATACCAAAACCGTTCTGTCCTTATCCGGGAAGGAGAGTACAATAGCGGTCACGCCGACTGAGAGGGAAAATTCAATGTTTCCTTCGTTTACCCAGACATGCGGCATGTGATATCAGGGCAGTTAATTGACGAGTTTGCCTAGACAAACTGGAGCCGTTCCACAAATAGCCGCGCTGCCTCGTACAGACCGCTACACCAGAAAGCCGGGACGCAGCTTGGTGGCAACACAAAGTGGAATTGACCTCTCTCGGTGCTTGGAAAAGCCCTTTTACGCTCTGGTACTTTATAAAACATATTGAAATGCGGCAATGGCCGTTAGCCATATCTTCAATTCGAGGCGTCTTTATCGGAACACCGTAATTTGCCGGGTTATATTGCGGCTCGGTCGACAAGCGAAGGATTGTGCCGATGCCGTGCCGTAGCCGTGCTTGCTCCGCCACCAGCAACCCCGATGGAATGTTACACCCATCAAGGGAAAACGTCATTACGCGTGGTGCAAGTGATCCAGGGTAACTCATCATTTGAAGCTAGCCTTGCTCGTATTTGGGGGACACTTGGTGTTGCCGCCAGCATTGAGAAACGTGACAAGGCCAAGCAACCCCGTTGAGAATTATAAACAACCAAGTCATGCAGCCACAGCCACATACATGCGAGTACAATAGCCAAACTTGGGCGAACCAACGTCACAACTACAATGTCTGGACTTCATGCCTTGCGAGTGCGATAACGGCAGGAGATCATCAATGTCTCCATCTCTGCCTTTTGCAACGATACCTTCCATAGAGCGCACTTCCCAGCATGCTTCACAGCGGGGAGAGAGGTGATGAGCGAATTGCCTAAGAGTGCGTGAGGGAA
>Ga0247774_1001577_pt1 | contig 11458 bp, 11 predicted proteins | sample UWRJL001104B6_FD_179933 | JGI IMG/M metagenome (GOLD analysis project Ga0247774, IMG submission 179933) | Plant litter microbial communities from Arlington Agricultural Research Station in Wisconsin, United States - UWRJ-L001-104B-6 | ecosystem: Environmental > Terrestrial > Plant litter >... | reverse complement strand
CATCGCACTGCTCGTCATCCGGTCGAATCTGTAGGATCCCGCAATTCCGGTCCTGGGGCGACCAGATCAAACGTCACCGGGCGTCGCTCGTAGCCTTTCGAGGAGCCTCAGCATGGCATCGGGATCGCTAAGTGCGAGGGAATAGGCGGACGAGCGAGCCCACCGGCGTAGAAGGAATTCATCCGTGAACGCGGGCATTTCGTCTGCCAAGTACTGAGTGCCGAACTCGCGTTCTAGCGCTGCTTCCTCTGCCGTCATATCATATTACTCCGTGAAGTACGTGACAGGTTCCCAACTGTCGGTGCTTGGTGCATACTCATAGATTACCTTTGCGGCCTTGAGTGGCGTCGGATCTTTCTGCGGGAAGAAGTCGCCGTTTGCATCCTTCATGTTGGTCCCGTTGGGATTCTTGGCGAACTGTCCTGCTAACCAACCAGAGCGCCACCGGTTGACTCCTACGACAACTGGCCGCCAGTTCACCCCATCCGACTCTCGATATCCATTCCGGCATGCGGTCGAAGTGCTCGTAGAACATGTTCACAGGACCTCGTCAGCAGCGGGTTTATTGAGCCCAAAGTGTTACGCTGACTTCTCCTGTCTTCTCGTCGGTTAGCACGATTCGGTGAATGCGATCTCTATGGGTTCCTTCAAAGAATTCACCAAGTAGCTTGGAAACGACGAGCGCGCTCGCTACCGATGTCGGCATGTCAGAGTCTGCACGTCGATACTTTGCGGTTAGTACCGAGCCTGACTCGGTAAGTTCCGATACCATCACCTGAAAGAGATCAGGGTAGTCGGTATTCTCGAGGACGTATTCAGTGCGGCCGCCTTCCTGGATTGCAAAAGCCTTGTATTTGGCGTTGTGATACTCGAGTGGTCGATTCCACACGAGATGCCAATAGTCGGCAGGCATATTCTTGCGCTCGAGGTAGCCGGTTTCGAGGCCGCGGCCCCCTTCTCGAAAAAGGGCGTATTCCGCGAGGCGAAAGGGGTCTGGGCCACGAGCAAAGACTTGGTAAAAGTCGTCGACCGCAAACGCGTCGCCGCGTTCCGTCGCAAATCCAAACATGGTGTCCCAGGTGAGTACTGGATAGGGAAAAGCATAGTCACAAAATCCGTCCAATCGATTGACATAGTCATCGATCATGAGGTTCTTTAGGCGACCATCATATCCGAATAGCACTCGGCGTTCCCCCCACGGTTGTTTGACTGCGAGCTCTAGCCCGAAGAATGAATGAAGGAACGCTCTCGGAAAATCGGTCAATACAAGGTCACGCGAGGCCTCGAGCTCGATATCAGGTATCTCTACGAAGCGCTGCGAGGTCCAGCCTTGCTCGCGCAGCATCGCGAAAACTCTCGGGTAGCGACCTTCGAAAGGAGAGAAATCAAAACGTGGTGGTCGACGCTCCGTCATTCCTCGTCGCTCCCTTCTAGGTCTTCGCTACTTTGCATTGATGGTGGCAGGCTCGACATTTGGCCAATCGGTTGCTTGGTCGGAGGCGCGTTACTAGATTGAATCTGATTCTCGGGATGGGCAACGATGGCCTGACAATTGGGGCACTGCTCGATTGGCACCACTTGGCCGTTGCGCACCAAACCGCGGGTTTCATGGTGAGTTTGGCGAGACCGTTCGCGTCGGCCCCGCGCTCTGCATTCAACCAGACGACGCCTTGCAAGCTGCAAAACGCGATCACCAGATCTCCAGCCGAAGCCCAGCTTGAGCGAGTTCTCCGCGACTGTCACGACGGCTCCGGAGAACAGTGCGTCGGCGTCGGCATTCTCCTGGGCCAATCTGGCCTACGCGTGAAATGCGGCCTCCTCGACGAATTTCGAGAGGGCTCGAAGCTCGTTCGTAGTCGCCACGGGATAACTTCGCACTCGCTCCATCGTCAACCGGGCTGCGTCCACTCCCAGCCCCACGAGGCCGACGGATCAGTAACGACACAGGCCAGACCATCTGACCTGCTCAGGACAGCGATGCCGTGAGCGGGGCTGACTTCCGACAGATTTGCTGGCGGTTCGCTCGCGGCGCTTGCAAGATAAAAGGGCTTCTTCATGGTTCGTCACTGTCCTCATCGTTCATCGGCGGGGGCGTTGGCGGAACCAATGGTTGCCGAGGCGTGGCGCCAGGCGTAGCTGGTGCGGGGATCGCGCTCTCAGGGGTGGCGGGCGGAGCGGAAGGCGGCGTCTTTCGCCAGATCTTGTTCCCGTTCGAGTCCACCGCGTCGTAGTCGGGAACGAACTTACCATTCTTGAAGTTGGTGCCCTGCATTAATGGTGGCGCCTCCCCTTCAACCCTCAGCCCAATCGGTGCGAGCGGGTTAGACGGCGGCGGCGCGTCTGCTTGTAGCGAGTATCGACGAATATAGCTTCGTCCGTGAGCGTCAGGTAGATGTCCTCGGCGTAAACTTGGAGCAGGCTGACTTCGATGACGTCGGGGGCGTTTTCGGGCAAGAGCTGCGGATCGAAGCACTCGTATTCGATGGTCAAGGTCCGCCCGTTCAAGTCGAAGCGAGTGACCGCGATAGCGAGCTCGCCGTCTTCACGACGCTCGACGACATAGGCGACCGATTGGCCCTCTTCATCACGATGAGCCACGAAGGCTCGGTTCGAGGGTCTGGGCAACTCCGCGCGCTTTCTGCGAATGGACCAGACTGCGGTGCGTGCGGACTTAACGGCACCGAGATGCTCCCCGTCGTGCGTACGAAGGCGGCGAACCTCGTGCTCGAAGGCCTGCAGACTGCGCTCGAGCGTCGGGATATCGCTGCGGCGTTTGACGTAAGGATAGTACATTCCGAGCCCGGCTAGGCAGGACGTCCGCGGGTACACCGCGATAGCGGTCTGCACACCGAGCGCCAGCGCGTCGATCAACTGCGCTTCGCTCAGGTGTCGCTTGACCTGCGGTCCAAGCAGAGTCAAGCCGAAAATTGAATCCACCTTGTAGACGAGTTCTTGCACCAGCTCAGGGGTCAGCGCCACCGACGGGACGTCGCGTGCCAGCTTTAGACAGCAGTCCGTTGCAAAGTTCTGACGCGGAGTCGTGACCGCGTCTTGCCGCTGTGTGTCGCCGGTCTGGAGCAGGCAGGTCGCCATGGCCCCACGGACATCCGGCAACGAGAACTCACGCAGCAAGAGCTCGAGCACGGCGTTCGGTGCGAGGTCGTTGTGCTTGAATCTGTTGGACTTGCCCGCTTCTGGAGGCCAACTCCAAAGCGCGATTAGACGTTCAATCACGAGCTCACTCGAGGCTGCGGCAGTGGGGTCTACAAGACTCATTAGATAAGCCTAATTTGTTCCAGAGGGGTCATCGTCCCATGGCACCTGGGTCCCAGCTGGGGGAACGGGAACTCGGCGCGGGCCGGGGAGCTCCGGCGGAAGTGCGGGCCCGGGATCGACGGGGGGCAGCGGAGGCAGCGGAGGGTTTGGGCCCGGGTCTCCGTGCGAGGAAGTCTGGGTCTGCGATACGTCCGCACCCTGCGACGCAAGCTCGTTCTTCACGACCTCGGCCGAGTCGGGCTTCAGGTTTTCACCGTAGTGTCCCGACGAATCATCGACGCTGAGAAGTCGCCCGTTGTCGGCATAGAGATGCCCCGCGCCGGCAGGATCCTCACCGCCAGCGAGCGTGGAATGGTGAATGTTGCCAATATCGGGTTTGTCGGCATAGACATTGCCACTCTTGTCCATTACGTAGATATTGTCGCCGTTCACTGGTTCGCCCGATTGAGCGTACACGAGCCGACCGTCATCCGTCGGGACGACCCGGTGTGCCTCCAATTCTTCGGGCCCGTAGGTCTGAACCGGGTGCCTGCCGTCGAAACGTCGACCGTAGTCGGTCATCTCAGTGGCGCGATCGGCGTATGGATCACCGGTCTTGGGCGACGGAACGTCGCTCGGAGGCTTCGGCGGGGGTTCTTTGATGGTCGGAACGGTGTCCCGATCGCCGGAGTTCGTAGCGTCCGCCTTGCCGTTCTGTGCAGCGGTGTCGGGCGTGGGGCTGGTGTCCCCGCCCCCAGCCTCGGGTGCGCCACCGCGCCGGGCCGCGATCTTGCCGCCAGCGTACTTCATTATCCCCGCCGTTGCTGCCGATACACCAACGGTAATGAGGAAATCTGTCGTGCTCCACGGGTGGTCGTAGAGCAGCCAATCGGAGGTATAGCTCAAGGCTCCGGACGCCCCGCCGATACCAGCCATCACACCCACCCCGATCGCAGCCGGGCCTGCCAGGACGATCGCAGCGACGAACGGCAGAGCGCCGATCGCGCCAATAACCGCCCCCTCTTTGATGCCGCACCACACGCAACCGCCTTTGGTCATAGCGGCGCTCACGCCGAACCCCGCTGCGCCCGCCAGCGCACCAACGGCGACAGTGGCGGCCACCGCGGCCAAGATGGGCAGCTCCGCGGGCAGCGCCAGGACTGCCAGTCCCACGACCGCCACGCTCGCGGCGACCGACACGGTGGTCTTGACCCAGCCCGGCCAGCTCTCGCCAAACAACCCCAATGGATCGGTGAGGTTGATTGGGTTGCCTGCGACGTAGCGATACAGGTTGGCCGAGCCTGCTGGCAGCGCTGGGTCGAGACTCAGATAGCAGCCGAGCGCCGGGTCGTAGTAGCGAGCGCGGTTGTAGTGAAGGCCCGTCTCCGAGTCGAAATACTGTCCCAAAAAACGCAGCGGTTGATCCACGCTGCCAATGTCGATGTGAGTAGCGCCGTAAGCCGTATAGCGAGCGGACCAGACGACAGCGCCCGAAGCGTCGCTGAGAAACTGCGGCGTACCAAGCTGATCGAGGTGATAGTAATAGATTCGCCCGCGCGAGCACATCGCCAGCGGTCGATGCTCGCCAGGCCAATACATGTATTCGCGGCTGTATCGGTCTTCGCCGTCGGTTACCAGCTCTTGAACCAACTGGTGCCCAGACCAAACGTATTCGACTAGCAGTTGGCCGCGGCGCTTGCTCATTCGGCGCGAAAAAACATCGTAAGAATACTCAGTCGTGCTGCCGTCTGCGTGAGTCACACCGACTAGGTGGTTGGAAAGGTCGTAGCGATAGTGCGTCGCGCCTGCGGCGTTGCGCTGCCAGATCCTGTTGCCGCGTGAGTCGTAGCCGTATTCCGTCTCGCCATTGGCGATTGGGCGATCACCTGCGTCGTACTTCGCGAACTGCCCCGAAGCGGCTTGCCCCGAAGCGGCTTGCCCCGAAGCGTAGACGCGATTGCCGGAAGCGTCGTATGCAAACGATTCGAGCGTCGCTCCGGATGCGTTTCGCACGAGGGTAAGCTGCCCCCCCTCGTCGTAACTGAATCTCTTCGGGCCATCGCGATTGTTCTCGCGCGAGGCCACGCGGTCGAGCTCGTCGTGCTCGAAGGTATCCAGCCAAAGGCGGGTGTCACGTGTGCCGACCGCGATGAATCGCAGTCGTTCCACCGAATCGAACGCCATCTGCTCGATCAGTCCGTTCGGCAAGTAGCGGGCGATCGGCCGTTCGCTGGCTGCGAAGGTGAAATCCTGCTTGTTTCCCTGCCAGTCGATAGCTGCAGATAAGCGACCATCCGCATCGTACTCGTACGAAACCGCCCGTCCATCAGGTAAGACGAGGCGCGAGACGGAGCCATCCAGATACTCGATCCTGACGGCGTGCCCAGCGGCTTCGCTGACCGACAGGCGCCCAGCATCGTCGTATTCGAACTTGGAGGTGACATCGCCCAAGCTGCCCACGACCAAGCGATCTTTGTCGTCGAAACTGAAGCTGGCCTTCGTGCCGTCGGCGTACTCAATGCCGGTAACACGGGCCTTCGCATCGTGCTCGATCTTGGAGTGTGGGGCGTGTCCCACGCGGCGTTCGGTTATATTGCCTTCGTATAGATAGTCCTCGACGACTCCGCCGGCGTGGGAGATGCGACTGGGCAGGTCCCAGCCCGAGTATTCGAATTGGGTGATGTGGCCGAGGGGATCGCGAATGCCGGTAAGCCGTCCTTCGTCGTCGTACTGCCAGCGCCGCTCCCCGCCGGTGCGCTCGACAATTCGTACCAGCTTGCGCTGTTGGTTGTAGTCGAAGCAGAGGGCGCTGCCGTCAGCGCAACGATAACTCAGCAAATCGCCGTCCGAGCTGAATACGAACTGCTCGGTCACCCCGTCGTGACGTTGGGCGCTCGCAGGGAAACCGGCCTGATCGTAGCCGAAACGAATGGCACCAGCCGCCGGAGTTCGCAGTTGGGCGAGGCGACCCTCCGCGAAATCGAAGTTCGTCACCCGCTGCAGCGGCGTGACACTCTGAACGATACGACCCTGGTCGTCGAGCAGCATTCGACCGCGTCGGGACGGCGGGCCATATGCAATCTGGCCACTCTCGCTCGAGAATACCGCTTCCCCAAAGGCGGCCGCGAAGTCCGCCTCCAGAAAGCGACCCACGTTGTCACGCGCGAGCCGATCCTGCTGAGCCTGCCGCACCCTAAACGTCATGACGCCGCCGCCTGGCGTGCAGGCGGCACGCTCGGGTATGAAATGCGCACTCCTCGAACGTCACTCGCGTCCTTGCCCGCCAGGGCGCAGGTGGCTCGCCAGACCAAGCAAAAAACGGCGTCATCCGGCAAGAGCACGATGGTGTCCAGGTTTGCCACTAGCTCTCGAATCTCAGCCTGTTGCGTGAGCGCGAGCTGCGGCCTAAATCCCGGCAGAGAGAACTCCACCCGCCCCCCGCCCGCCGTCACGTTCGTCAATCGCACCACCTCGTTGCCCACCAAATACGGCGCGCCCTGCAACGTCAAATCCGCCCCGTTGTAAGCGTCGAACCGAAAATCAAGCGGCAGCTCCGGCTTGCGCTCCGCCTTCCACTTCTCATCGAAGGTCCCGAACCAGTCGACCCTCGGCCGACTATTGCGCGGAAAAAATCCGCACCCTGCTGGCCTCGGATTCGAGTCCCAAGTGCGGATCAGGTCGTCCGGATCCTCGATGTTCGGCAGCGCTGTGCCGTTGATGGAAGCCACCGTGCGCGCGCCGCAGAAGCCTTTTCCGAGGTAGTTGCGCTCGCACCAAGGCTTTCGATTGCCGACGATCCCCGCGGTCTTGTCGATGCCGCCGAACGCTCGGTCCCAGGTTAGCGGCATCTTCACGAATTCGGCGGGGCCAGCGATGTACGGAATCGCGTCGTGTTGCTCCGAAGGAAATGACCAAGCGCGATGACCGAAGACGCGCAGCTTCTTCTTCAGGGCGCCGACCTCGATCTCGACGTCGACCACCTTCGCGGCGCGACCGTAGGGAGCGTAGGCGTGGCCGACCAAGATCACATCGGTGCGCGGCTTGAACGGCACTAGGTCCGATTCGAACTTGAGCACGCCGCCCGGTTGCTCTGGGTCGTAGGGCTCGTCTGCCGTGAAGATGGGGAGTTGCTCGGCCGCTGCGCGAGCCGGTCCGCCACCGTTTGGGGGGATCTTGAAAGTTCCCTTGATGATCACCGATAGGAACGGCGCGCCTTCGGCCGTCTTGCCGAAGGCAAGGGCGGTGGGGAACAGGCGTGCGTTCTTGATTCGCATGCGAGCGCCTAGAACGCGAAGTCTTCGAGCCGGAGAGAGTGGCCGGGCTCGTGGCTGCACAGAAAGGCGTGTGCGGGCTGGTCTGACTCGATGAGGAAGCTGCCGATCGGAGCGAAGAAGCTGGTGAGCTCGTCGGGCGTACACGTCGGCAAGAAGACGCGCAAAACGCGAGGGTCGTAGAAGCGGAAGTACATGTCTTTGCCCTTCGCGTCTTGAACCATCAGAAAGCGGCGTAGGTGGCGGCGGAGGGCTTTGAAGTCAGTGAGGGCCCACAGGAAGACGCCCCAGCTTTGGCCCCAATGTTCGCGCACCAGGAGCTCGGTGAGCGGGGATCGGGCGTGCAGCTGGACTAAGTAAGGGGCCACTGCGTCGAGCACTTCGCCGTCGGGGCCGTCGTAGAGCGAGTAGTGCACTTCGCCGTGCGCGAGCAGCGTCGCGAGTACTTCGGGAGCGCGCGCGGCATCGAGGAGCGCGAATAGCGGCAGCTTCTGGCGCGCTAGGTAGTCGAGTAGGCGGGCCTGCTGCTCGAGCGTGAGCGTTGGCTCGTTGGACGCAGATGCCGGCTGTGGTGGAGGCGTTTCGGTGAGCGACACCTTGAACGCGCTGCTGCCCGCGACCAAGGTGTCGCCGTCTTTGAGCACGGCGGTTTGGACTTTTTCCCCGTTGAGGTAGATGCCGGCTTGCCCGCTGCGGTCGTTGATGCGGCAGCCGCCTGTGCACTTGGCGTTGCGGAGCGCGGCGACGAAGCACTCCGCTTCACACGCCTGGTGCTTCTTCACGCCTTGGTTGAGGTCGGCGACCGTGCCGTGCTCGCCGTGGCAAGTGACCGAAAAGTGGACGGGCGCGAGGACCGGATCGCCTAGAAATAGCTGGTTTTCGTGTTTTAGCCGACCGATCTGAACGGTCTGGCCGGGCGCAGCGATGGCGACTTTATTCGTGCCTTCCGGATGCAGCACCTTCAGCTCGAGGAACATCTCGGCGCTCGCTTCACGGGCAAACTTCGGCAAACGGCGCGCCGTTGCCGGCTGCCTTCTTCAAGGCGTCGGATTGGGCTGAGCCGGCGTCGCCGATCAGCACGGTGGGCAAACCGATGGCGATGCTGCCGCCGTGCGCGGATAGGTCGCCCATGCGGGCCGCGGGCATGCCGCCGATCAGCACGATGGTGGAGCCTTTGGCGATGACGTCGGGCGGACCTACGCAGACCATCATGTCGCCGACGCGCGCCGCGGGCATGCTGCCGATCAGCACGGTGGGGCAGCCGATGTTGATGGGGCCGCCGACGTGCGGAATGGGTGGAGCACCCGGTGTCGCCATGGGGCAGAGGTGGTTGTCACCGATTCGCGCTGCAGGTTGTCCCATGTGCTTCCTTTCCCTCCCTGAAGCTCAGTTGATTTTGACGAGCGGGCCCGAAATGTTGACCATCGTGCCGCCCTTGACGTTGGTGTTGGGGCTGTTGACCTCGGCCCCCGCCGCCGAGCATTTCATGGATGCCGGCCCCGAGACGATGCTGGCATCGGCCGAGCCGGTGGCCTTGACCGTCTTGGCGTCGAGTAAGACTGCGTTGGCGTCGATCAACACTTGGCTGCCGCCATCGGACTTCGCCAAAATGTTGGCATCCATCAAGATGTCAGCGCCGAGGCTAGCATGCGCATGAATCTTCCGGTCGAGCTGCAGCTCGGAGCCCGAAGCGGATTTGGCCAGGACTTTGTCGTCGAGCTTGAGCTGAGCCTTGCCTGCGGCAGCGGCGATCAACACGGAGTCGAGCGAGATCGACGCGCCGCCGCCCGCGGAGATGGTGATACCGCCGGGGGTGAGCGTGATTGAGCTGCCCGGCACGCTGATCGTGATCTTGTTGGGCGCCGAGAAGGTGATGCTGTCCGACGCCTTCATGTCGTGCGCGCCGGTAATGCCCATCGAGCTCTTGATCGGCTTGCCCTTGTCCGGGTTGTCCTTGTCGGTCACGCCGTCCACGGTCATCGACAGGTTGCCGTGAATGTGGATGAACTGATCGCCTTGGATATTTAGCGTGTCGTTGCGAAGAATTGTCGTCGTTCGGTCATGCTTGACCAGCGTCGACATGTCCTTCTCCGCCTGCATATGCAGCTCTTCTTCGCCCTTTTTGTCTTCGAAGCGCAGCTCGTTGAAGTTGTTTTCGCCGCCGCCCGGCGTGCTTCGGCTCTTGATGCCGCTTTGGGTGGGGGTTTGGGGGTAGGGGGCGGGCTGGTCGGCGTTGTAGACGCGGCCGGTGATGATCGGGCGGTCTGGGTCGCCTTCGAGGAAGTCGACGATCACTTCTTGGTCGATGCGCGGGATGTGCATGCTGCCCCAGCCCATACCGGCCCAGGCTTGTGAGACGCGCACGAAGCAGGAGCTGTTTTGATCGCGCTGGCCTTTGCGATCCCAATGAAACTGCACTTGAACGCGCCCGTACTCGTCGGTCCAAATTTCTTGCTTGGGGTCACCCACGACGATCGCGGTCTGCGGGCCTTCGACCACCGGTTTGCGCGTGATGCGCGGGGCGCGGTACGGGCGCTTGGCGTCGATCGCGCTGAGCTCGAAGCGGAAGGTCGGATCTTTGTCTTCGATGATGTTGGATTCGTATTCGGCGACGCGGATTTCGTAGCGGGCGCTGACGATCAAGTGCTGTTTGTTTTGATCTTCACGCGGGTACTGGGTGAGCGTGAATTTGTTGCCTGCCATCAGGCCGCGCAGGGGGCCACCGGCGCGCACGGTTTCATAGTCGGCTTGGTGCTCTTCGAGGCGGATTTCCGCGAGGGCTTCCGTGGCCGGGCTGGCTTCATCCGCGCTTTTGACGTTGATTTGTGCGGGGTAGTCGTAGAGCTCGAGGCTGGCTCCGGGGTCCGGGAAAGGCGCGCTTTTTCCGCCTTGGAAGGGCGTGGGGTAGGTAAAGTTGAAATCCCGCAGCGCGACGTGACCCTGGCGGATTTGACGCGAGAGGATCCAGGTGTCCACGTGCTCCTGCTGCCGCATCTCGCGTTCACTGGGCGTGTAGTAGGGCACGTGCTCGTAACCCGGGCTCGTTTGATGAGCGTTGGCCGAGTCCGCGAGCACCAGCGTGTGTTTACCCTGCGCGTGTTTGAAAAAATAATAGATGCCGGCTTGCTCCAAGATGCGGCTGATGAAGTTGAGGTCGCTCTCGCGATACTGGACCAGAAACTCCCACGGCTCGTAGTGCCCGTGCAGCGCGTCTTCGACATCGCTGAAGCCCCGCTCGCGCAGCAGGTCTTTGACGATATCGGGCACGCTCTGGCGTTGGAAGATGCGACACTCGCGGTTTTGACCCAAAAACCACAGCCAGGGGCGCAGCGTGGCGCGGTAGCGCGCGTAGTTGCCGTGCTCGCCGACTAGCGCAAACTCCGTGACGAAGCCGGTGAACTCGCGCACGCCGCCATCACTGAGCTCCACTCCTACCGTCGCGGCTTGGCCGAGCAACTTCGAGAGGTCGATCGAGTCGTCAGGGCTCAGCAGCTCGACCTCGTAGCTGAACAGGCGCCCGAGCGTCTCTTGCCCACGCATCGAGTAGAACATCAACAGTTCGCCCAAGGGGCTCGCGAACAGTGCTGTGCGGCTCAGTACCATCGATGCCTTTCACTTTCGTTGGCACGCTCGTCGGCCGCGAGCCGCCCAACGCAACGCCACCCGATTCCCTCGATCATCCGCCCGACCATCTCGCTGAAGGCTAGTTCCACGCGGCGAGTGTCACAAGCTAGAGCTCGCGATAGCCGCCGGGGACCGCGTAAGTATCGTCACGGCCGGCGGTCATGAACATGCCCCAGCAGGAAAGCCGGGTTTTGGCCGCGAAGACCAAGTCGTCATCGAGCGAGCCGATCGGGCCGAGCACGGCCAGGTTGGAGCGGTGCACGCCCCACGAGCCCGGCCCGTGTTCGAGCAAGGCCTGATGCAGATCC
>Ga0247774_1001576_pt1 | contig 11458 bp, 8 predicted proteins | sample UWRJL001104B6_FD_179933 | JGI IMG/M metagenome (GOLD analysis project Ga0247774, IMG submission 179933) | Plant litter microbial communities from Arlington Agricultural Research Station in Wisconsin, United States - UWRJ-L001-104B-6 | ecosystem: Environmental > Terrestrial > Plant litter >... | reverse complement strand
CAGTGCGATCGCCTTGACATCATCAGGAGTAGTATAATCCCTGCCGGCTAGCCAAGCGTGAGCTTTACTGCTTTGCAACCAAGCTACTGCCGATCGCGGAGAAGCACCCAATGCCAAATCCGGATGTTTTCGCGTATTGTGTACCAAAGCTAGCACGTAATCGAGCACTTTCTCTTCTACTTTGACAGTTTGTACTGCTTGACGGGCGCTAATTATTTGCTCTACCGTTGCTAAAGATTTTATCCTAGCTAAATCGAGGCGTTTAGCGCGAAATCCCGCCTCTGCGTTCAGCAACATTTGCTTTTCGGCGGCTGCATCGGGATAGTCAACCACAAGTTTAAATAAAAATCGGTCTAACTGAGCTTCTGGTAGCGGATAAGTGCCTTCAAATTCTAGGGAATTTTGAGTGGCGACCGTCCAAAATAATTCTGGCAGAGCTAAAGTCTCACCATCTAACGTTACCTGCTGTTCTTCCATTGCTTCTAGCAGTGCTGACTGGGTTTTCGGAGGCGTGCGATTAATTTCATCCGCCAGCAAAACTTCAGTAAACACGGGTCCTTTTTTCAGGGTAAAACTGTGGTTGTCAAAATCAAAAATATTCGTTCCCAAGATATCCGACGGCAAAATATCCGGCGTTAGTTGAATGCGGCGAAAATCTGCTTGTATCAATTGGGCGATCGCTTTTACAAGTAGAGTTTTCCCAGTTCCAGGGACTCCCTCAACAATCACGTGACCGCCGCTCAAAAGTGCCACTAGCAAGTGCTGTACAGTGGAAGATTGACCCACAACTATTTTGTCGAGGGCTTGGCTGAGGCGTTTAAAAATCGAGTTTGTTTCGCTCATTTTAGATTTTTCCTGTCAGAGGGGAGATGTTGACGGATCTGCTGCCATTTACCCAACCAGGCTAGCAAATCAGAATCGCTGATTCGGCGTTTATGAGATGGCGAGGGCAGAAGTTCTGACAATTCTGTCGCTTTTCGCCCTGTTTGCTCAACCCAAGCATTTGTTAGCGTTTCACTTTCCAGCGATGCCTGTCCCAATAATAATGCTTTTTGCAGCTGTAACTGTTCTTCTTTCCCGATAATTTCTACCGCGAAATCAGTGCTGTTTGCTTTTTGCAAAACACCTGCTAATGCTTGAATGTAAGCTTCGCTGTTGTCAACCTGCGGCCCTGATAAAGTTACAGGCTGTCCAAACCTGTTCCACCCGGCAAAAATAGCAACGAGTAAAATAATTGTACCCTGTATCAAAACGGGAAATAGAGGAGTTTTGGCTAAATAAGTGAATAAATTTCCCTCGTATTCGCCTTTAAGAACTTCTGGATCTTTGTAACCGTGAATGTATTCGTCTACCCAGACTTTATTGAGGATTTTACTCGTTCCCTGGCTTGGCGAGTTGCTCGAATTTTGGATTAATTTCACTGCTAGAGCCTGCTCGGTTCCCTCTATTTCTTGTTCTCCACCTTCTAATTGAGTAACCAGCCCTGCTAAAAATTCATAATTACCTGGAAAATCCTGATAAGCATTAGCAGCTAAATGGGAGGTGCTGGCAAAATAAACTGTACCCTTTCCCACTTGTTTTTTCCAAACAATTGCCCCAAATCGATCGTCTAAAACTTGTTTTTTGTCGCTGGGGTGTCTCCGCCCCGTGTCAATCTTGATTTCCCCGGCTGAAGCTGGGTGCAAGCTACTAAAAGGTGCTGGTGTCACCGGGGCGCGAACTCCTAAATTTACCAACGTATTGCCCTGTTCCACCCACTTTTCTTCTGTATCAGAAACTGCTTCTGGTATCAATTTACTATAGATACGTAAAAGTGTACTGGGCGGTTTTGCATCTTGGTTTTTAGCAAAGTCTTCAAAAGGTTTTTGCCAGCGCTGAACCTCGGTTCCCCGTTTTGACATAAAAGCATACCATGCTCCGTAGCCGTCCGGCGCTCTATTATAAGTAGAACCGCTGTTGACTTTGTTGTTAGCAGGAGCAAAGAACAGGGTAATGATCATTATTGCAGTAATGGCGATCGCTCCCAACAACCACAACCTACGCTTTGACAAGTTCATCTATCTTTAATCCTTAATTTGTTGATAAGCTTGCTGACACTCTTCAAAGGTTGAGGCGGAAGCTTCCCTATTCCCAAAATATAGTTGCTCATGTATTCTTATCAAAGTTTCGTAAGGCACTGGCTGGGGTAATTGCTGGATTAATTGCAAATATTCGCCATCAGTGCGGCTGGGTTGGTCAACCACGGTTCCCGCATCATTTAACCGCTGCAACAAAGCCATGTAAAGACAGCGACAAGCTTGGCGGTATTTGCCTTGTTGCTGCAATTTTTGCGATCGCAACAACCACTCTGCTACCGACAAATCTTTAATTGTTTTTTTCGCACTTCCATCAGTTGTTTGATTCTTCTTTTTGAAATTATGAATATAAAAACGTAACAGTTGCCAAATCTGCCAACTCGCCCAGACTGCAAGCAATGCTAAGATCGACCAAAAGGCGGCTTTAGAGATCGCCCCCAAGATCGGGGAATCAAACCAAGATGGCAATTTGACATTCGGTATATTTTGGGCTGTTTTGAGTTCCCACCACTCCTGCAATCGTTGTTGCGACTGTCCTAATTGCCAACCCAAATTAGTTTTCTCAAAGGAACTTTCAGACATAGCTTTACATCCTATTGATTCCGATTGCACCGGAATCATTGTTGACTGTTGACTGTTGACTGTTGACTGTTGACTGATGACTGATGACTGTTGACTGTTGACTGATGACTAATGACTTTTGACTGTAGAAGGAGGGGTCAAAAAAATGAAAATTGCGCGAATTCTTTGTTGGCCTCGGGATTCGACTTTACGCCCGACGATCAAGCGCGGATTTGATATCAATTCCGGCAGTAAGGCCGGAATTGATATCACTTAATCGATTTTGGCTTGTGGATTGGAAATTTTTTTATTCGATCATCTTACTGCACATTTTGTATAACTGTTAAGTTGCTACTAACTAATTGACTGCTGGATAGGAATTTCCCTGCAAAACTCAGTACGTCGATCGCCCAACCCATCGAACTCGGTTTTCCTACCACACATATTTGCTTTTTGTCAAGAGATAGATCTCACTTTTGGGATGCTTAACTGAGTGATAGGAAATTTGATAAAGATTTACAAAAGAAACGTGTCAGAATGGAAACAATAAGGTAATGGGTAACAGACAAGGAGGCACTGATGGTAGCGCTGACTGAACGAGTCCAACGCAGATTGACGGTGGAAAAAGTCGAAATTGCCTCTGATACAACGGCAATTCGATGCCTGGACTGGGATAGAGACCGCTTTGACATCGAATTCGGACTCAAAAACGGTACAACTTACAACTCATTCATCATTCGCGGTGAAAAAACTGCCCTCGTCGATACCTCGCACGAGAAGTTTCGCCAGCAATACATGGAAACTCTGACGGGGGAAATTGACCCCAAAGAGATTGACTATCTAATTATCAGCCACACCGAACCAGACCACAGCGGTTTAGTCAAAGACGTGCTCGCGCTGGCACCCCAAGCGATTGTCGTGGGGGCAAAAGTAGCAATTCAATTTTTAGAAAACCTTGTACACCAACCATTTGAGCGATTGGTAGTCAAAAACGGGGACAAACTAGATTTAGGAAACGGCCACATTATCGAATTCGTATCGGCGCCGAACTTGCACTGGCCCGATACTATTTTCAGCTACGACAGCAAAACTCAAGTGCTGTTCACCTGCGATGCTTTCGGGATGCACTACTGTACCGACAGCACCTTCGATGACGATTTAGCAGCAGTTGAGGAAGATTACCACTTTTATTATGAGTGCTTGATGGCTCCCAATGCTCGATCGGTACTCGCTGCGATGAAGCGGATGGCAGAGTTGGGAGAAATTGGTACAATTGCCACCGGTCACGGGCCGCTGCTGCGGCACAATGTGGTGGAACTTACCGGACGCTACAAAAAGTGGAGCCAAGCGCAAGCTAAGGCAGAAACCACTGTAGCGGTATTTTACACCTCCGACTACGGATGGAGCGATCGACTCAGCCAAGCGATCGCCCACGGTATCACCAAAACCGGTGTCGCTGTGGAAATGATGGATTTGAGAATCGCCGACTTGCAAGAAGTCCGCGAACTTGTCGGTACCGCCGCCGGTATCGTGATTTGTTCGCCGCCGAGTAGCGGTACTGCTGCTGCGAATGCCGAAGCTGCTATCAACACAATTTTAGTTGCGGCTAACAACAAACAATCTTTCGGTTTGTGCGAATCCGGCGGTGGCGATGACGCATCGATTTACCCGCTGCGAAACAAGTTCAAAGAGTTGGGTTTAAAAGAAGCATTTCCCAACATTTTGATTAAAGAAACGCCGACAGAAGCGATTTATCAACTTTGCGACGAAGCCGGCACCGACTTGGGACAGTGGCTGACGCGGGACAAGGCTGTCAAACAGATGAAATCCCTCGACAGCGACCTCGATAAAGCTTTGGGACGGATCAGCGGCGGACTGTACATCATTACCGCTCAAAAAGGCGAGGTTAGCAGTGCGATGCTAGCTTCTTGGGTGACGCAAGCCAGTTTTAAACCGCTGGGTTTAACAATAGCAGTAGCGAAGGATCGGGCGATCGAATCGATGATGCACGCGGGAGATAAATTTGTTCTCAACGTGCTCGAAGAAGGCAATTATCAAACCTTGATGAGGCACTTTTTAAAGCGTTTTGCTCCAGGTGCCGATCGATTTGCCGGAGTTAAAACTCAACCTGCTACCAACGGTTCTCCGATTTTGACAGATGCTTTGGCGTACATGGAATGCGAAGTAGTCAGCCGGATGGAACTTTCGGACCATCATATCGTATATGCGATCGTCGATAACGGTCGCGTATCCAATCCCGATGCACTGCCTGCTGTTCACCACCGCAAAGTGGGAAATCACTATTAGGAAGTCAGTTGACTGTTGACAGTTGACTGTTGACAGTTAACTGTTGGCAGTTGTCAGGAGCAAGAGGGAAATTTAACGATATATTGATTGACTGTCTGAGTCAACACGCCCCAAACGTATTAGTAAGGTGCGTCAGCCGATGTTTTATTCGACTTCATCATCGACTATCTACTGACGCACCCTACAATTACAGTCCAGGACGCAACTGGCTAGGCAAAAACTCTCAACGTTGGGTGCTTGTGGCGCACCTTACGGGGTTCTGGGTGTTGGGTGCGCCACAAGCAGCAAACCGGGCAAACCGTTGTTATGCTGACTCCATTTTCACTCTTAGGAATTGCCAATGCCTGCCAATCTTTTAGAAGACCGAGATTACACAATTATTATTGCCAGAGGCGATGCCAGCAGACACCCCCACCATCCTTGGCACGAGGAGTGGATAGAAGCACAGGCATCTCTGATCGACCTCGCCAAAAAATGTCAGCAATTTGACAGCGACGGCATCACCGTTTACGAAGCTTCTACTCCTATGTGGGAGTATAAAAATTCAAATGTTGCCCGGTTAGCTGAAATTTTGCAACGACTAAATACGGAACCGGATTCAGCAAAACCCACTGAAATTAATTTGGAAGAAGCTCTGAAAGCAACTTTTAGCAATTATTTCGCAAGCCAACCAAATCCCAAAGGGAAGAAAGGAGCAATAATTGTTGCAGTCCTCGATGAAAAACCCGCAAACGCCACTGCTGTCGCCGAAATTATTATAAGTGCGGCAAATAAAATAGATAAAGATGAAGAAATTGGAGTGAGCTTTATCCAAATTGGGGACGATTTGAAAACCAGGGAATTTCTGACTGACCTGGATACCCATTTACAGGATCGAGGTGCAAAGTTTGACATTGTAGATACCAAGTTTTGGCACGAAATCAAAAGAAGTTCTGTAGTTCAGTTTCTCATAGGTGCAATTAATGACTAACACTTTAACTCCTAGACTCGCATCTCAGACCAAACCCCGCGACGTGCAGTTTATCCCGATCGCACCCGATACTTTTATTGTGCGATCGCGCACTTGGGACAGACTCAAATTTGAAGTCGAGTATTCGCTGCAAAAGGGGACGACAGCAAATAGCTATATTATTCAAGCTGACAAAACTGCTTTGTTCGACCCGCCCGGGGAATCTTTTACTCAAAATTATCTGGAATGTTTGCAGCAACGGCTGGACTTGACCAAGCTGGATTACATAATTTTGGGGCATTTCAATGCTAACAGGTCAGTAACAATTAAAGCTCTGTTAGAAGTAGCTCCTCAAGTAGCTTTGGTTTGCACGAATCCCGCCGCAATTGGTTTGCGAGCCGCTTTTCCCGACCAAGAATTAAACATTATGATTGTTCGGGGAGAAGAAACTCTCAACTTAGGAAAAGGTCACGCCTTAAAATTCATCGCGACTCCGACTCCTCGCTGGCCTGATGAACTTTGCACCTACGATCCGCAAACTCGAATCGTGTTCACTGACAAACTATTTGGAGCTCACGTTTGCGGCGACCAAGTATTCGATGAAGGGTGGAGCGTTTACAGCGAAGATCGTCGCTATTATTACGATTCCCTACACGCATCTCAGGCAAAACAAGTGCTGGCCGCACTGGATAAATTAGCCGATTTACCAACAGCATTTTATGCTCCCGGTCACGGCCCGATCGTCCGTTACGGCCTTAATGAACTGAGCAATTTGTATCGGGAATGGAGCCAGCAACAAAATTCAAAAGACTTGACAGTTGCTTTGATTTATGCTTCGGCTTACGGAAATACGGCGACTTTAGCGCAGGCGATCGCCAAAGGAATTACTAAAGCCGGCGTTGCGGTGGAAAGTATCAACTGCGAATTTGCCGAACCGGGAGAAATTAAAGAGGCGATCGAAAAATGCGCGGGATTTATCATCGGAACTCCCACGCTAGCAGGACACGCTCCCACGCAAATTCAAACTGCTTTGGGAATAGTTTTATCTACAGCAACTAAGAGCAAATTAGCGGGGGTTTTCGGTTCTTTTGGCTGGAGTGGAGAGGCGATCGACTTAGTGGAAAACAAGCTGAAAGATGCTGGCTATCGAATTGGATTTGAGCCGATTCGAGCCAAATTTAAGCCGACGGCGGCGACGATTCACGAGTGCAAAGAAGCGGGAACGGATTTTGCTCAAGCTTTGATTCGATCGCAAAAATTGCGGGCACCGAAACCGCAGTTAGCAGCCGGTAGCGATCGCACCGAACAAGCAGTAGGGAGATTGGTTGGTTCGCTGTGCGTACTCTCGGCGAAGCGCGGGGATGTTAGCAGTGCGATGCTGGCTTCGTGGGTGTCGCAAGCAACGTTTAATCCGCCCGGTGTGACGATTGCGGTGGCGAAAGATCGATCGATCGAAGCTTTGATGTACGCCGGAGATAAATTTGTGCTCAATATCTTAGCAGAAGGGCGACAGTTGCGGAAGTATTTCATGAAAAACTTTGCTCCGGGAGAAGACAGATTTGCCGGAGTCGAAACAATGGAAGCTAGCAACGGCTGTCCGGTTTTGACTGAGGCTCTAGCTTATCTGGAATGCGAAGTGATAAGTCGGATGGAATGCGGCGATCACTGGGTAGTTTATGCGGCGGTTGAAAACGGTCATTTGCTGAAAAATGACGGCGTGACAGCGGTGCATTACCGGAAATCTGGGAGTCATTATTAAGCTACGGCTAGGACACGGCATTGCCGTGTCCTTACAAATATATCGAAGTTTTTATCTGCGTTAATCCGCGCTCATCTGCGGCTTAAAAACCGATTTACTTGTCCTCAGCAGTCTTTTCCGGCCATAGATAAATAGCGCCAGAAATCAAAGTTAAAGCCACAGAAACCCAAAAAGCAATTACTGCGGGAAAATTCCACGCTTCAGACAGAGGAGCAATTAAAAGTGCGATCGCCACAATCTGACTCACCGTCTTCAATTTCCCCCAAATATTAGCTCCCGAAATCGTAGTTTTATTAACACGCCACCCCGCAATTGTCAACTCCCGACCAAAAATCAAAAACACTCCCCAAGCCGGGATTTTCCCCAACTCAATCAATACCAAAAGCGGCGCGAGCACCAACAATTTATCCACCAAAGGATCGAGAAACTTACCCAAATCGGTAATTTGATTCAGCTTCCTAGCCAAATAGCCGTCCAGCCAATCAGTAGCTGCAGCTACCACAAAAATTGCGGTGCAAATCCAGCGGCTTTGCGCGCTTGGGTCGTACAAACCGTAGAGCAGAAAAGGCACTCCCAGCAAGCGAGAAAAAGTAATCAGATTAGGCAAATTCATAATAGATACGACTAAGGCCAACTGGAAAATTAAACAAAGGTATGTAGTTGCGCTTTAGCGCTCTTTCCTAAGCTAAGAGCGCTAAAGCGCAACTACATACATAAAATTTAACCTTATTTGTGACAGTTGGTCTTAATCCTAATAGAAAGAAGTTAGGCAACGAAACAGTTTAAGGGATTTAACGAATGTAACCTATCTCAGGAAGAAGTCAGAAGTCGCTCCTGCAATTCATTAAATGTCGATCCAGTTCTATGATATGATCTCTGCCGTAAGATTGATTTTCTAATCCTTGTACCAGATTTTCTGGCAGGTCTTGGGCAATTTCACTGCTACAGGAACCAGCAGCTAAAGCAATAGTTGCTACTGTATCGACATCTCCCGAAAAGGCAATGCAATCTTGGAGCAGTTTGCTCATACTATCATTTCGCATGACTGCAGTAATAGCTGCTCTAACACAGACTAAACCTTTAACGCTGACTTCTCCTTGCCAAGGTATCGACCACTCACCAGGTACGTGCTTTTCTAGAAAATTTCCCAAATTCTTCTTTAAACCTAGCTGATAAATAAAGTAATGGGACATCAAAGCGGCCGCTATAGCTGCTTTAATTCCATCAGGAGTGTTGTGAGTAATTGCAGCTTGAATGGTAGCATTTTCGATGACTTTTTCAATAGTAGGAAAAACCCCAATGGGCCCGGCTCGCATCGCAGATCCGCTTTTATCGCTAGCGGAGTGAATTTTTTCTAAGAATTCTTTTCCGTCTTGAACTTGTAGCAAAAAATTGTAAAATTTACCAGCATAACCAAATCGCCGATCGCGCTGAAAAGCTGCAACAAATTTGCTGGCTAAAAGTTCCGGTGTCCAAGGTTCTCGGCTGACGATAGCTTCTGCGACGGCTAAACTCATCTGCGTATCGTCCGTGTAACATCCAGGCTGGATATCGTGACGGGGATGCTTGATGTAGCCGTTGAGATTGTTGTACAATTCGATCGTCTGCTGGTCAACAAATTCAAAACCCGCACCGTAAGCATCACCAATCGCTAATTCTATTAACATATATTTAATCCGTTTCCTACTATTTCATCCCCTGTTTTTTCCTAAAATTTAAAATCCAAAAACACCCCAAAACAGCAAGTCTATTAACACGCACCGTTTTTACTGAAGACAACCCAAATTGTTTGGCAAATCAGAGTGATGTCGTAGACAACAGACCACTTGCGCTGATAGTCTAGATCCATGAGTACAATCTCGTCAAAGTCTTTAACTCCAGACCGTCCGTTGACTTGCCACTCCCCAGTCATACCGGGTTTGACATTTAAACGTTGCCAGTGAAAATCGTCATAGGCAGCAACTTCATCGGGAGTGGGCGGTCGAGTTCCCACCAAACTCATGTCGCCGACTAACACGTTCCAGAATTGAGGCAACTCGTCCAAACTCGTGCACCGCAAGAAGCGGCCGACGCGGGTAATTCGCGGGTCATTTTCATTCTTAAAAATGTGACCCTTGGCTTGGTTCCTAACTAAATGTTTGAGGTTTTCTGCACCGACAACCATCGATCGAAATTTCCATATTCTGAAATGTCGCCCTTGGAAGCTGCAGCGGACTTGACTGTAAAGCAGCGGGCCCGGATTGTCCAACAGCATCGCCACTGCCACCGGCACCGCCACCGCAGCAGCAATTGCCAGTCCCAGCAGCGAGCCCAAAATATCGATTAACCGTTTTACCTTGCTCGTTACGGATCGGTGATGTTGTTGTTTTGATACAGAGACTTTGTAAGTAAATTCTTGAAAAAATAAGGACAGCATTTCTGATAATGATGATTTCGACGAGGCACCCATCGGAAATTTCATAGGATTTCTCTCAACTTTAACGATCTCTTACGTCTATTTTATGAGCCATCCCAAATCTGCGGAAGCTGAAATGCTCAGCTTTGCACAATCTTTAAAAACCAATCACACTTTTATAAAGTTTCTATGTATTTTTTATAAAAACGTATAAAGTTTATGTAAAGTTACGTAAATTTACATAAAAATGTTAGTCCTGGACGCAAAAAAACCTGGTTTCGACTAGGACTCTTCCCGAAAGACAGGGAGGATTCTACTGAGAAACCAGGTTTTTTGCCGTTTAGCGATAAATATCGGTGCGAACATCCCAAGCAAGTGTTAGCGGTTCTAACAATTTTTGCTGGCTGCTAGAGGCGAGTTTGGCTAAATATTCGCGGACAACAGAGGCGTGTTCGAGATTCAAACGATAACCCCGTGAGACATCTTCAAAGAAAAGCGGCTCAGCCAAAATTGCTTCCCAATCAGGATTTTGTCTCGACTCCTCGGCCAACAGCATGAAATCTTCCTCCGCAGGCACAAGTCCCGCGGGCAAATTTCCTTCCAAAATCCGCAAAATCCGGGGTTCGCAGGTGCGGGTATTCACGCCCTGACGTTCCAACAACTGCAAAATTTCCTGAAAGCTCAAAGTTTCCTCACCCAAAACCTGCATTAATTCCCACAGTAGAAAAAAGTCGCTGTACTGCTGCTGCGACACATCCAAAATGTGAGGATATAGAGCCAAACTCGCCAACCCGCAGGCAACTCGACCAAATTTTTGGGAAAAATTTGTACTTTGAGATACCGAATTTAATGCAGAATTGTGAATCTCAAAAATATCTCGATCGCCCTGCAATTCGTGGTCTTGAACCACGATCGCATTCGGCAGCTTCTGCCGCAACCAGCGGGCGATCGCAGGCCAAGCACCCATACCCCCCGCACAAATCGCCTGATTAATCCCCGCCGGCGACATTCCCGCGCGGCTGAGCAAAGCATTCAATTCGCGGTTCAACTGCTGCACAAAAGGCACTAAAACCAGACTTTCCAAATCTTTGCGCTTCACATCCCAATGCTGCTGGTCAATATCCAAAGCAAAACTTTTTTGATGTTGCAAAATAACTTTTATTTGCCTTGCCGCTTCTAACAATTGCAGGCCAAAAGCAGAACCTTGTAACCGCTGCTGCAATTGATAGCGGCTCGGCAAATCTGGATGCCCCGGACGCGGCAAATCGATCGACATTCCCCACGTTTCATTTTTAGCCAACAACTGACAGATAATATCCTGATCGAAAGCATCGCCAGCAAAACCAAAACTCTGGCAAGTAAAATCAGCACGAGTTAAATCTTGAAGATTTGACGGCAACTCAACTAAAGCT
>Ga0247774_1001575_pt1 | contig 11461 bp, 5 predicted proteins | sample UWRJL001104B6_FD_179933 | JGI IMG/M metagenome (GOLD analysis project Ga0247774, IMG submission 179933) | Plant litter microbial communities from Arlington Agricultural Research Station in Wisconsin, United States - UWRJ-L001-104B-6 | ecosystem: Environmental > Terrestrial > Plant litter >... | reverse complement strand
GTTTTAAAAAGAAATGAGGGTGGAGATGTTTCACATTGACAGCGCCGATGTGTGGGACTATGTATAAAGGACATCCAGGTCTTTTCGGTACATAATTTTATGGAAGGGAGGCGAGGGACAATTTCCCTGCACACAAAACACGGGGCGAGGAGGACGAGGACGGGGATAATGGACCTCCCGATGGGAGTCGTTTTAATCACCATGCGCTGGGAGCTCATGAAGCGAGGCTACCAATATCTTGCATTGGAACGGCGAATATATGGAGTTTAAGTTTGTTTGAATTTCGTGGTCTAACCATACCCTGATGAGGTTAGGAACGTGTAGAAAGTTTGTTGAGGCCATGTTTTAACTGTCGGGGGTTAGGGAGTCGAGCAATTCTGGACTACAAAACAAAGCAGATGACGGCGCAGAATACACGAGGAGCGAGGATTGTTCTACTGCGACATGGACTTTCATCTGTGGATGGATAAGTTGGGAGATGTTAAGGATTTATGTACCTACCTACTTCTACTATCAAATTTCTTTCTTTTGACTGGTGCTTTCGAAAGCACTTCTCCTTTGCGCGGGGCGTGTGCGAGACTCCCTCGATTAGCTTTGATTATGAATGCTACCGTATCCGAACTTACGGTCCGTAGAACCAGTGTATTATCAATCTTTGACATCAATGCCAACATTCTCTGCCACGCAAGGCCTCTCTCTCTTAAACAAGCTTGGGAGTGAACATATCGTTTGTCGTCGATCTATCAACCTCAGATCCCAACTTCGCAATCGACACATAATTTTGTATCATACTTGATCACGTGCATCATCAATATGGTCCTCATTAGTGTCATCTTTTCGGCAGCATATCGCCATCAGTCACCACACTCCTCTTTCTCCCTCGGCCGTCTCATCAGCTTACCAAGCAGGCACACACTGGATAAAACCCCACCGAGCGCATCCTTGGGAGAGCATACTTCCATCTCTAGTTTGGTAACCATACTGCTCCGGTCAGAGACAACGCTCGTGGTTCTGCTAGCCAGGTCGGGAGACACATCCGAGTTGGCCTTCGGGGCGACGGCGACGTCGCTGAGACAGCCCTGCATAATCTCGATCCGGCTAGGGAGGTCTTTCATATCTAGGCCCATGTTTCGCACTTCGGCAGTTTTATCCTTCGCATCCTAGGCTAAGGCGAGGATGCCCAGCACAAGCCCTGTTGCCTCAGCCATGGCTGAGAAATGCGTAGTACGCGCACGGCGCGGGAGACATAAATGCATCGAAGCTCGGAAATATTCTAGGTGCTTGAAAGCTTTTACGAAGATCTAGGGCTCTACGAAAAATCGCGGTAGGTTGCCTACGATGCAGGATTCAAGAGGTTGAGTAAGGGACTGAGATTGTGTTCAGAAGGTGTCTCAAATTCAAAATGAATATACCAATCGCTCGCGCATGAAGGAACTCTGGATCGTCCTGTTAGCTCTCTAGGGCGCAGGATCAAACAAGGTGGTTCATACATGATTCCATACCAGATTTGTACTTGACGATTTGTACTTACTAATGTAACTTACCCCGCATCGGAAAACACTATCCCGCTTAAGCACCCGATTCTATATTCTAGCCATAACATTCTGGGGATGCAGTCGCTCACTACTCTACCCTTCCCTCCAAGAAGGACTCCAATTTTCTCTACCCCCTCGGAAGCTGTCTATTTGCCGTAACTCCTAGTTTATCTTAATCCCACTCCGAGTCTAACAAAATCCTCTTTTCTACTCATTTGACTACAATGTGAGTGCTAGATAGGCATGACGGACATTGTACCACGCGTTCCGACACGACCAACAAGTCCCTTAAGGAGGCTTCGTGCTTGCCTGGCTTGCTCTAAGGCAAAAACTCGATGCCTCTTCCAGCCTGAGAACGTAGAACGGCATCGATGCGATCGGTACGTTTCGGCAAGTCGATGTTTGCGATATCTCCAGGTGTGGAAGGGCCGTCCTTTTGACCCAGAGCTTTTAGATGCCTTTCATTGTCAATCGAGTGCGTGCCCAGGAACACGGTGTTTCTTCGAAAGCCACGACAGCTGGATCCTCTTCAGAGGTTAGTCCTTCTTTGATTCTACCAGGACAGCCTCTAAGGGTTGGTGGACTAAAGGTGTAGAAAATCAATGTCAAAGTCGCGTCTCTGGCTTAGGACAAAAGATAAACGACTTTACAGCTCATCTGAACAGTTCTGAGAGTAGCTCTTCGAAATCTAGGTCAACCAAAATTTCTCCCATCCCTTCTCACCAATCTGAAATGTCCAATGGACGCGTCCAAAGCCCTCCCCACGCACCGCCGAGCCTTCCAACTCTTGCGCCGGATAGTCATTCATTTAGCCCCATATCTCCATTTGGTTTAACGTGGCATCAATGCGACTGGATTCTGAATAGCTTTCTCCAAAGTTATCTTCCCAAGTTTCCGTTTCTCGCCTTTGATGCCAAGCCAACCGCCAGGACTCTCCTTACGGAGAAGCCGTTCCTCTTCAGGGCTGTCATGTTCGTGGCTTCGCCACACCCGGTGTCCCGACGGTTCAAGGTGCGTCGAGACTTAATGGCATATATGTCTCAACGACTCTTGGTAGAGGACGAGAACAACATGGACCTCTTGCAGGGCAGTTTGGTTATTACCATATGGTAAGGACCCTTTGCTCTTGCACGATGGGCAACGCTTTCTTAACTTCTGTACAGGAGTCCACTAGATTCGTGCGGAGACCGGCTATTCGTGAAAGTTGTGTACTTGGCCTTGGGGCTTGCTCACAACTTGGACATTACGAAAGTTTCGCCGTCGTATATGCCTAGACAGCCGCCTCCGTTGCAGGACGAGGAGCGGACATACCTTGCGTGCGCATATTTACTGAGCGTGTAAGCTCCCCTCCGTTTCCTGGAGCTTCTATTATCTAATCGGCACGGGAGGTCTACTTCCCATTTCGGCCGACGGAACGAGCTTGGTGGGAAGTTCATCGACACCTACTGTAGGTCTTTGGCTTGGCACATGAGTGGTCCAGACGATTACCTCCTAGAAAAGATTATGCGTCTGGTCCATTTGACCGAAGAGATATCCGCGACTTTCGGTATTCCCTTTCAGGGGGACCGGAAGTCTGCTTTTGCGGCGCTCATGGAGGGGAGGGCCCGTCCTATTCGCAACCAGCTTGGTGGAATCTCTGAAGGAATGACCGAAGAGAACCCTCACTATGGTAAGTTTCTTCGTCCAACAAGAGCAGTGCCTGATACTTGCAACCGTCAGAAATCTTCGCCATGCACTTCAACTATTTTCTCTGCCGCTTGTACGAGCCTGCCGTGTCCTTCAAAGTCACCACGGCACCCGACCCAACACCTTCAAGCTCGGCAACGTCCGCCAATACTGCCGGTTCCACAATCTATCGACACCTCGCACTCACGCAGTGCCTCGAAGCTGCCAAGAAATTCTTCGTTCAGCGGCTTGCCATTCGTCCGCACCAGTATCCATACCTTCCCGTTGCGACTGCGGAGCAGACTCACTTTGTCATCGCTGTCGTGGCAAGGCTGCTCTGGGTAGACGCCGAAGGCTGGCGGGCGGACCTGGCGCGGGACGAGCTTGATCTCCGAGATATCATTTCCAAGTACGCTCTCCAGCTAGAAGAGGCGCGCCGAGCTGGGGCCGAGCGGTGGAGAATGTTTGCGGCAGAGACGGGATCTCCCGCGGAGCAGGAGGCTTGGACTTTGGACGAGAATGACCTGTTTTCTAGGCAGGCGAGAAGCGCACAGCGGATAAAGGAGTGGTACGAGGGAAAGCTTGCTGGAAGGCCCGTTCCAGACTTTATGGGCAAGGAAGGAGATGCTGATTCCAGTATCGCTGGCCGGGAAACAGGTCGCGAGAAGAATACCGTCTGGATGGCGGGTTTGCTGGGCAACTCGGCATGGAGCTTTGATGGAATATAGATCAGATCATGTCACCGGAGAATCCTATAACCCATCTAAATATGACTTTTAAGTTTCCATGGTTGCCACTCTTCCATTCTCTAGCGATGCATCTTGCACCAGCGGAGCTTGTTACACCCTTCTTCTCTCGTTACATATCCAGATCCTAGCTTGGGGTTAACATGGAACGAGGCCTTCAAGATTGATCAACTCTCTAGCCCTTTTTAGTATCTTTCGAATAGCACAGGAAACCTCCTTTGAAGGCTGAGTAATCATTTCATTCATGAGCTTTGCAGATGATTGAACAAATTACTTGGCGCCAAGGCCAGCGATGGAGGTGGGTTGCCTTGCGTGGCCAGGTTCTCTCCCGAACCTGCGCTACTCCTGGTAGCCCTACAAACTGGCCTGCGTGAGGTTCTAATGCGGTCCGCGGATCGTCCCTGCTTCAGCCTCAATGGGAGACGGGTCACAGCCGCGATGCACCTGCGGCTCGTTCATCGCCCCTGTGACATGTGGACAATCGCAAAGAAAGAGAGAGGTGTGATTGTCCCCTCGTCAACGTTTAGTGGGACAGAACTGAAAGAACACCGTCCACGAAGCCGGGTAAAGCTCAAACGCTTGTCTATACTGCATCGAGGAAAAGCGCGTAAGAGGCATTCCGAGCGACAAATCCGCCCCTACCCTCCCCCGCAACTGCTCCTGAAAACCAAGCTTCTTCAAATTGCGGCCCTGATTGGAATGACGAGTGTTTGTATGCCAAGCAGTCAAGTACGATCGATGTGCAGGTGAGGCGCACTAGATCGGTCCTGGGGAGGGTAGGTACTGCCCACAATGGCCGCGAGGTGCGGGGTCCCATGCGGCGCGTATCGGTTTTACAGCGCGAAGTGCGGCCGACCGAGACGCAGGTCGAACAAGCGCCAGGCTGAGGCGAGCCATGTAACCAGGATACGGCTAGGCTGCAACAGATATTGAAGATCTGGAACGGACGAGCTCCGGACCGTCGCGGAATTCTCGGCCCTATTTTCTGTCCTTTTCCCATCAGTCTTGGAACCTGACGGAAATAGTATCAGCGCAGCCAACCTGGCCGAAGCATATCGAGGCTGTCGGGGATGCTCGTCGTTTCCTGTGATTGATGTTGATGGTGCCAGTGCTGGCTGGCCAATCGATCTTCTGGAGCTCGAGGGCTGCGGAAGCCTCTGTAACAGGAAGGTTGGCCGTGCAGTGGCTCGGCTCATGCCGCTGAATGCGAAGCTGAAGGTGGCGGTTTGATATCGTTCATTTTCTCGTAGCCAGGGGCTTTAGTTCGAATGCACAATAAAGGGACCAAACTGATAGAGGAGAACGGGGCACATGTCCTCCCGAGGTTCTTTTCCCGAGCCACTTTGCCCGAGGATAAATGCTTGTGGGAGGTGTATTTGTTCATGGAGGGAATCGCCAGCTGTGCAAAAGGCTCTCCAAAAGCTTGGAGCTCTCAAATCTAGTGGCGTGACCTTGACAGCTTTGACCAGTTTATTTCATATGATTCCTCGAAGGGGTGTCAACCTATTCCAATTGACCGACTCCGTGGGGAAATCATCATTGAAAAAAAAGCACCAAAGAAAGCCAACCAGATATCCGAAGACCCTGCCATGGTGGAATCAGCTGGTGAAATTTGATATTTCATCACAGGTTGGCACCTACTTTCCTCCCAGCCATCGGTCCATTCGCTTGTTAGTTTGACGAGTCGACGACGTGTTCTGTTGTCACTTCAAATTTCGGATTTGAAAAAAATTCTCAGCCACCTCCTTCCGAATCCTCAAGTCGGAAAAGCGTTGCCGGCAACCATACTAGGCTGTTTAATAGGGCTACGAATCCACGAATCCCAATTCGGCCGCACCAACACCAAGTTCCCATATCGTGGACTTGCTTAGTTGAAACCCCTCGCCAGCACGAATGTATGTTTTAACTGTGAGTGTCGTCTCAAAACATTCATTTGTACTTTCCTGTTTCCCCCTTCGTCTCTCCGGCACCAAAGTTCCCTTTACCTCCTTCCTACCTGATTTACGTGATTCTTCCCGTGAGCCGAGCCTCTGCGCCTATTGCGGCCAGAGCCATTCTCTTTGGTCCCGTGCACAAACTGGTCATTTTGTTCCAAGTTGGATTTGGATCCCTCTACAAGCAACTCCACGGCGCCGATTAGCAGCGTTGGCACACTGCAACAATCAACATTGCATACCTTCCCGAACAAGCTACCTCTGCCTTGCCTGTCTTGAGCTGATGGGGCTGAAGATAAAGGTGCCGAGACGTCCGAAGACCTGGGCCAAACGCAAGCTGTCTTAAAGTTTACATTTCTCAGACCAGCAATAGCAGTAGGAATTGTGACACGGTGTAAAGCTGTTCAATGCCGGCGACACCCCGATTGAACGGTCACGTCCCCCTCTGCTTCGCACAGTCCCGCCGAAAACGTACTTTTTTTCCATTGCCCACTTTGGTCTTACAAGCATCGGATGGCCTGGCCTCGTCCGCACGTCGTCGCCAATTTTAGTCGTCAAGCGGCCCACAGTCGAACCGGATTCGTGAGCGATTGCCATTTCAATAACACCTATCGTACTTCCACAAATACCGACACAGCTAGAGGAGGGTCAGAGGATCGATCTTCCTTGGCAGAGCTGGCCCTGCCCAGACATAGTCAAAGGGCGACGATCTGAAATAGCGTTGCACTATTGGTGCACATAGAGTGCTGGCGCAGCACCAGCGAATCGACCTGCCGGTGCCCTACGTCACAACCCCTCCAAACAACGACGAATGCTGGTAGCACGACAGGCTTGAGCCCCCCATTTCGCCAGGGCCAATCCCTTAAATCCGCAGCTCGCGCTGCCCCCTCGACCGAAATGGTTCGAATTCTACCACAACGGCTCAAGTCCACCACCGCCAGTAGTAGAAGCAATAGTCCGTTAAGAAACAACAAGATGAGCAGCCCTACCAAGGACAATGGATTGGCCCTGAGGGTGGTCATCATGAAGGTATGGCCAACGTGGCTTTCGCCCTACGCTTACGTCTCCGGTCAAGAACGCAAGGCTTAACGAGTATTGTGTGCACAGGGCCGAAACCTCGCTGCGAAGGATCGCGGTGGCACGTCTGACCCGGTAGGTCTTTTCCACGACAGCAAGCATAATACTGTAGTCAATGATGCTGACCCTTGATGTCGTAGTACCTCGTCCTCTCTCTCGGCGATGCCAATATCCAAACGCACTCGGTCTCGAAGACGCTGAACCCCGAATGGAACGCAGTCGAGGAGATGCCCGTCAACTCGGTGCAGAGCTTACTCCTTGACGTAATATGCTGGGACAAGGATCGATTCGGGAAGGATTACATGGGCGAATTTGACGTGGCGCTGGAAGACATCTTTGCCAATGGGCAGACGGCGCAAGAGCCCAAGTGGTACCCGCTAAGGAGCAAACGGCCGGGGAAGAAGACTAGCGTTGTGTCTGGAGAGGTTCTCCTCCAGTTCACGCTATTTGACAGCTCCAATCCAGGCTGCGCGACCCAGCAAGTCTTCGACAAGTTTAATGCCCTTGTGAAGTCGCTGCCTGATGGAGCATCTAGGACTGTTACGCCCAACATGACGCCTCTTCAAGCGCCCGTCCGAAGCCCGATGCTGCCTGCCGTCCGACCTGAGGGCTCGGCCGACGACGACGACGATGACGATTTTGAACTGGACGAAGAGGCCGGGGAAGGGCCTGACGACCTTAATAAGCCCGAGGCTATTGAGCGACGAAAGCGCCGGTTGAGGGTCAAGAGTTTGAGGAAGAAGAGAAAGATGAATCCATACGAGTTTACAAATGGCGGGTCCGATGTTGTGGGAATAATCTTCCTCGAGATTATCAACATCACGGACCTGCCTCCAGAGTCGAACTTTACCAAGACGAGCTTCGATATGGATCCATTTGTGGTGGCGTCTCTCGGCAAAAAGACGTATCGAACCCGTCGCATTCGCCACAATCTTAATCCCGTTTTCAACGAGAAGATGGTATTCCAAATCCTCTCCCATGAACAGTCGTATTCCTTCTCCTTCACCGTCATTGATCACGACAAGTATTCGGGTAACGACTTTATCGCTTCATGCTACCTTCCCGTCAAAGAAATGATCGAGAAGGCCCCCTCGGCAGACCCACAAACCGGTCTCTACGACCTGCGAGAACCAGCCGAGTACGGAGCCACCGGTAATGGTCAGAAGAAAAAGGGGTTCAGGAAGCTCGCCATCTCCAGGTCATCGTCGACCCAGAGCTTGAGCAAGCTGATCCGGCCAGCATTGTCAAAAACAGTGTCGAGTGCGTCGACTGCTTCGGCAGTAACAACGACAGCAGAATCGGTCCAGGCACAGCAAGCTCCTAACCCAGGTCTACTGACCCCTGGCGATGCCATCGCCGTCGCAGGAGCTGAGACGACGGAAGCTGCCGCCGACGCTGATGATGGCGATTTCAACGACCACAGGATCCCCTTGAAAATGAAGAACACGGAGAAGTGGGAAGCGAAACATAATCCGGTGCTCTATCTCAGGGCCAAGTATATGCCGTATCCCGCACTTCGCCAGCAGTTCTGGAGGGCCATGTTGAAGCAGTACGACACGGACGAGAGCGGCCGCATCAGCAAGGTTGAGCTTACCACCATGCTGGACACGCTCGGTTCGACTCTGCGGGAGTCGACTATCGATAGCTTCTTCCAGCGCTTCCCCCACAAGATTAATGGCTCCGACGAGCAGGATATGACTGTTGACGAGGTGGTGATTTGCCTGGAAGACCAGTTGCAGGCGAAGACCAAGCCTCTAACCCTGGTAGACCGTGTCAAGGGGATGATGCCCGACGCGGAAAAGATCAAGAACATCATGACTGCACCGCAGCCACTAGGGATCGAGAGCACTTCACGTCCTACTGAAGGTGATGGTGCATCAGCCTCAACATCTGAGCGACCGTCGCAATTGACGCTGCCGTCTCAGACGTCATCGTCCACCATCGTCGTCCCGGAACTGAATACACCTGGGGAAGAGGGAGAATTCCTTCGAGATGATCTCGTCGAGGACCGCGGCGAGGAGCATGTGGTCGAGATTCGGGAGTGTCCCATCTGCCATCAGCCACGGCTTAACAAGAGGAACGACGCCGACATTATCACGCACATTGCGACTTGTGCCAGCCAGGATTGGCGCCAGGTCAACACACTGATGATGGCTGGCTTTGTCACGGCCAGCCAGGCTCAGAGGAAGTGGTACTCCAAGGTGATCACCAAGATTTCGTACGGCGGCTACAAGCTCGGAGCCAACTCTGCCAATATCCTCGTCCAGGATCGCATGACGGGCCAGATTAACGAAGAGAAGATGAGCGTCTACGTGCGTCTCGGGATTCGACTTTTGTACAAGGGCCTGAAGGCGAACAACATGGAAAAGAAGCGAAGTGGGTATCTGCATGACTCGAGTGATTTGAACGGCGACTGACCACTTTACAGTACGAAAGCTGCTGAAGAGCATGAGTATCAAGCAGGGCAAAAAGTACGAGGACCCTGCGTCTCGGTCCCAAATCGAGCCATTTATCGAGTTCCACAAGCTCGACATGTCCGAGGTCCTCCTGCCGGCCGAAGGGTTCAAGAACTTCAACGAGTTCTTCTACCGCGCCCTGAAACCCGACGCGCGGCCGTGCTCGGCCCCTGACAACCCTCGCATCATTGTGTCGCCGGCCGACTGCCGCAGTGTCGTGTTCAACCGCATCAACCACGCCACGGGCGTGTGGATCAAGGGCCGCGAGTTTTCCGTCAAGCGCCTGCTCGGCGATGCCTACCCGGAGGACGCCAGACGGTACGAGAACGGCGCGCTCGGGATCTTCCGCCTGGCGCCGCAGGACTACCACCGCTTCCACATCCCCGTCGACGGGACCATGCTCGAGCCCAAGACCATTGCGGGCGAGTATTACACCGTCAACCCCATGGCCATCCGTTCGGCCCTCGACGTGTACGGCGAGAACGTCCGTGTCGTGGTCCCCATCGACAGCCCCGAGCACGGCCGCGTCATGGTGATTTGCGTTGGTGCCATGATGGTGGGTAGCACCATCATCACGAGGGGTAAGGGCGGGGAGCAGGTCAAGAGGGCCGAGGAGCTGGGGTACTTTAAGTTTGGCGGCTCGACCATTGTGGTGCTGTTTGAGGAGGGGAAGATGATGTTTGATGACGACTTGGTTGATAATTCAAACACTGCTCTGGAGACTCTGGTAAGTTGTTTTCCCTCTTGTTTTACCGCTTCTCGATCAATTCTTGATGTGGAGTTCTCGAGGGAAAATACAAATGGCTGACCATTATTCTAGATTCGGGCTGGCATGTCGATCGGGCATTCACTCGGCGAGCCGCAGTGGACCTGGGATATGCGCAAGGACGACAAAGACATCACCGAGGCAGAGAAGCTGGATGCTAAGCGTCGGATTCAGGGAAGCCTGTCGGCACCGGAGTCGCCTGAGAATAGCGGCGATGACAAACCAGAAGAGAGGGCGCGATCACCTGCCTTCCTGTCCCCCGCGCATGCGGCTTGAGAGCTGCCACGTCGGTGTTGTCGCCCGCGTCAACCGGCTCACTGGCAAAGCCTGGAATTTGCCTCGGAGCGACAGTTGTGCTTTCCGGGAATTTCAATTCAAGTGGGGTTATCATCTCCTGACTAACACGAGAGAAGAGAACCGGGGCTGAGATGGAACACGAGTTGCGGGGCTTAAATGGGAAGGAAATAAAAAAGAGGATAAATAAATGAGAACGGATATTACATGGTAAGGAGAGCCGAATCTGGTATACACTGTGCAGGTGGAGTCAGGAATGTAGATCCACTAATAGCAAGCAAGCCTCTATTTACGAATTTCATATGCCATTCACGTCTGGGAACTGCTAGTAGTAGAAAGAAATCTTGTGTATGCCGTGCTATCCTTCTCTCGTCGGATATTGATGTTCTGGATGTTGTTTCTGCTAGGACAGAGACAAGAGATTACGGAAAAGACTTGAGTGATCTGACAAACCAAACCCGATTTATGAAGGTCCTGAAATTTAAGGAGCGTAGTAAGAATTTGAGAATGAGTCCGGACCAATGGTGCAGACTTATCGAACAATATAAAAGGGCTTCAAGGCGCGAGTAGCTTCGAATGCCACACATTGAACAGTCACGTAGCAGGAATGAGCGGGGAGATTCACTTTGTTTCTGAAATTGGATGCTCCGGGTCCCACAGCCTAACTGCGCCGAAGGCCCGGCCGCCCGCCCAGATCCGGGATCAAAGAACCACTCCGCCATCTGGGTTTGTTAACAACACAACAGAGAGCTCCAGCGGTCCCCACGCTTGCCGGAACGGCGAGCACCGGCCCTTAATTTTAATTGGCGACGGAGCCGGCATGCCGATTTCTGGATTGTGGGTCTGTCCGGAACTTTTTGGCGCCAAACCTCCGTACCTAGCCGTTTACAGGTGGATGGAATCCACCGGTGTGCGGCTGGACCGGAGGCAACGGCGGGGCCGCAGGCGGGCCCAGTGGGGGGGGGGGGGGGGGGGGGGGAGCCCCAGG
>Ga0247774_1001574_pt1 | contig 11468 bp, 6 predicted proteins | sample UWRJL001104B6_FD_179933 | JGI IMG/M metagenome (GOLD analysis project Ga0247774, IMG submission 179933) | Plant litter microbial communities from Arlington Agricultural Research Station in Wisconsin, United States - UWRJ-L001-104B-6 | ecosystem: Environmental > Terrestrial > Plant litter >... | reverse complement strand
GACAATGAGTAGACCTCAGGATCGTCCTCAGCGCCACCCTCCAGCAAATACAACAGGGGCGAGCTGATCGTGAGGGCCTGGATAGCGACCGGGCGCGTCGTCAGCGTCGTCGGCGTGCACGAGCCGCAAACGCCCGCTGCCGAGCAGCAACCGTTCGGACACGAAGTCAGGGTGCATTGACAGGTGCCCTCAATGCATTCCAGGTTGGCCGCGCACTCGGAGCCAGTTCCGTCGATGCAACCGCCAGACGAGCCCGCCGCGCCGGCCACGCCTACTTGTCCGCCATCGTCGGCGCTCCCGATCGCGCCGGCCCCGCCTCCGCCATCGCCTCCGCTCGCTCCGGCTCCGCCGTCGTCAGGGCCTTCCCCGCCTGGTGACGCGGAGGCACTGCCGCCGGCGCCACCGAGGCCCCCAAAGTCACGCTGTTTTCCTCCGCAGCTGATGCAAGCGGCCACGAGCAACATCATAAGCATTCGTCGACCGGGCATGGAACTTTGTACCATAGCCGACCGGAACGATCTTCTCCACGCTGATTTCACCCATCAGCACGCGGCGCGTCTCAGGCGTCCACGTCATCTTCAAGTACGCGATAGTGGCGCGCACGCCGCAGCGACAGCTTGTCGTTGAAGAGCGTGACACCGCGGTCTCGGCATGACCGACGACAGCAGCTTGCAAGGCGCATTCTCGATGTACAAGCGCCGCAGCTTCTTCAGGCTGTTGTGCGCGGCCGGCAGATACTTCACCCGTCCGTATGCGCTAGGTGCTGCAGACGGGCGTGCGCGGCACGCGCTTTTTCGGCGTGGGCAGGGAGCCGTCGACTCAGCTTGGGCCTCGCGAATTGGTTCTTCAGTCGGCACCTGCCACAGGCTAGAGTGCGCCTGTGAGCCTGGGTGCGGACAAGGTGGTGGTGCGAACCCCGTTCGAGGACTTCTTCGTGCAGGTTCGGCGCGGAGGCCCGCGTCCCGATGACGAGGGTCTCGAGCTCGCTCGCTGGGCCGCGAGCCAGTTCCGCTTGGGCATCGATCTAGGTGATCCCGGAGTGGTGCGGGCCGCACGGCAGCTCGTGCGTCTGCTCGATGGTGAGGCTCCCGGGCTGGCATTCGGCTTGGGGAGCGACTTCGATGACCGCAGCCCGCTCGAGTCCGCGTTCGGCGGCACCGCTGCCCGGCTCGAACGAGAACTGCTCGCGGGACAACTCGTAGTCGAGCGCGAGCGCGTGGCTTCGCTCACGGAGCGTCGCGACACCACCGTTCCGAAGCTGCCGCCGCTGGCGCCACCTCCGCGCGAATCGGGAACCCACACCTTCGAGGTACGCTTCGTCGACGAAATCGGCAGGGCAATCTCGGGGATCGACGCCGAATTCACGGCCGACGGCGCCCAAACGCGAGCCACCAACGCCGCTGGCATCGCATTGCTCGAGGGCGTGCAGTCGTCCAGCGCCAGCGTCGAGATCCTCGACCTCGACGGGCTTTCCAAAGTTCTCGACCCCCGTTGGGAGAGCTTTCGCCCGGGAAAGCCGCCGAAGGAATCGAATAGTCTAGAGGTCGTATTCCGCGGCGGAGAGCTCGGCCCCTTTTCGCTCAAAGCCGAGGTGCCCAACCGAGTGGTCATCAAGCCGCCGCTCGGCAAATTGTTCGTCGAACTATGGGACAAGATGGGACGCGTCCGGCACGCAAATCGGACGTACCAGATCACGGGTCCGCAATCTTTCGCGGGAACGACGGACGATGACGGGCGGTTGCTGCACGAAGACGTGTTTCCAGGGGACTATCAGTTATCGTTGGCGCTCGACTTTTTCGAGGAGACGGACCCCGACCGCAGCATGGACATCGTGGACGGGGCGCTCGTGGTACTGGAGCCGGACGCCGCCCAGCCTCAGGTGCGACGACTCGGCGCCGTGCCGCGCTCGGTGTTGGCGCGGCTACAGCTGTTTTTCAACACGAACAAAACCTTTCTCCTGCCGACAGCTCTGCCGAGCGTCACGAAGCTACGGAAGCTGTACTTCGAGAACGCACCTTGTCAATTGTTGGTGGTCGGGCATGCCGACACGCGCGGCAACACGGCGTTCAACGACAAGCTCTCGCTCGAGCGCGCTCGAGCGACGGTTGCCTATTTGAAAGATGACGTGGAGGGCTGGTTCGAGTTCTACGGTCAGGACGCCGACGCCAAGAAGCGTTGGGGCAAGACCGAAGATCATCTGATGATCATTTCGATGCCCGACTTCGGCGACAAGCCCAAGGGTGAAGACGCGGTCAAGTGGTATCAGCGCACGCGCGGACTCGAAGTGGACGGCGATGCGGGCAAGCAAACCCGTCATGCCTTGATTGAGGAATACATGGCGCTCGACGGCGCTTCGCTGCAAGACGTCGTTGGGGCGGTCGACGCCATTCCGCACGGCTGCGGCGAGAACTTTCCGCTCGAGGACGCGACGGTCGACTCCCAACCTGAGCCCGCGAAACGGCACCCGGGCGATCGCCGCGTCGAGCTGTTCTTTTTCGATGCGGAGTTCGGCATCACACCCCAACCCGCCAGCGAGAACTCGCAGGCGCAGAGCCCCGAGTACGCGCTGTGGAGGAAACGCGTGAGCGAAACGGTCGAGCTCGGGCCCGCCGATCTCGACGGGCCGAAGGTCGACTTCATCGAAATCGCCGACAGCTTGTTCCGAACCAACAGCGCTGTCGTGCTCCCGGAGGGGGAAGCTCCCAATAGCGATCCGGCTCAGCATCAAAGCCTCAGCAGCGTCAGCAGCTTCGCCATGTTGTTGCGACTCAACGAGGAGCACCCAGGCAAGCAGCTCTTCGTAGCCGGTCACACCGACACCGCTGCCTCCGAAGACTTCAACCAAAAGCTCAGTCAAGAACGGGCGGAATGCGCGCTGGCCGTCGTGGTCGGTGACCGCCAAGCTTTCGTCGATCGCTGTCAGGCTCGCCATACCGTTGGCGACTACAAACAGATTTTGGCCTGGGTTTCGCGCGCCTTTTCCGATTTCAGCTTCAGTTGCGATCCAGGAAAAATCGATGACCGAGCGAGCACGGGCGTGGCGCCCGTCAAGCGCTTCCAGACCGCCTACAACGCGAACCGCCTCGGTATGGGCATCGCGCAGCCCGCGATCGGCGTCGACGGCTCGGTCGGAAAGGAGACCTGGGGCGCGTTCTTCGACTGCTACGAAGTGGCGCTGGCGCGAGAGCTGGGAGAAGATGAAAGCGGCGTGCAGGCGCTGCGCGATCAGCTCGTGTTCGTCGACAGCGACCGTAAGGCTCTTGGTTTCGGCGAGTACTTCCCGATCGAAGAGCTCGGAGTGGACAAGTTCCGGAGCCAAGCCAATCGCCGCGTCGAGCTGATGCTGTTCGACCCTGGGGAGGAGCCTGATCTCGTCCACGCGCAAGAAGATCCGGAAACGAGCGAGCTCTATCTGCCCGGTCACTACCAACGCGAGCCGCTTCCAACACGGCCCGGCGGCGCGAAACCACACATGACCTTGACGCTGTCGCTCTTCAGGCCCGACGGGACGCGCTCCGGCGTCAGCTACGAGCTCATCAATGACGATGGCACCTTTTCGCAGAAAATATCCGAAAGCGAGGCAGCAACGGAGAGCGATCAGAGCCTGCTGCTCGAATTCGAGGACGTCCCCATGGGCGCCCCATTGACCCTGCGACAGCTTTCGGGCTCGACAGCCATCGACCTGGCTTTGCAAGTGCCGCCCGCCGTTGCGCTGACGAGCGCGCCGCTACGAACTTACGTGACGACGCTCTCGCCTAGAGCCGAAGACTCGACTTCGTTTCTCGACTACGATTTGCAGGGGGCATTGGCTTAATGGGCCCTAGGAGCTCCACACTTCAAGTCGGTCGCCCAACCCTGTTCCGGCCGTTCACCTCGGTTTCTACGCCCGCGCAGGACACCAAGACACCGGACTTCGAGTTCCAAATCCCGCGCCAAGACGACCAGCTCGTGCTGCTGAGCGAGTCGCGCTGGCCGAGCACGCGTTTCGTCTTCGTGTTTCTCGACCCAGCGCGGCTGGTCGGGCCCACGCTGGAAGCCGTGGCGCTGACCTTGCTCGTGGGTCCGAACGCTTCGGGGAACCCGTTGCTCGCCGTCGTTAAGGTCGATCCGAACGACGACCAGTCGGTGTGCACCGGCGCCGAATACAAGAATGCGCTATCGGCCGGCGTCCCCCCGCCGTTCAAACCCGTCGCCAAGCCTGAGTTCGTAGCTGCGGAGCCGGACGCCGAGACCCAAGCACTGGGAGGCTCTTACGCCGTAGCCGCGCCCATCCCAATTCCACTCACCGCAGTGAGCCAGCTGGAGACGAGCCGACCAAAAGTGTTGCCGACGCTCGGAACTGGCATGGGTATCGGTGTCGAAGGCCCGGTCACCGCCACTCCGAACAATCCAACTTGGGTCTTCCCAGTCGTCGATCCGCTACTGATTGCCGAGCAACTCACGCGCAAATTCTACGAGACCGCGGACAACTTTCTGACCGCCTCTCAGCAGATCGATCGTCCAGCCGCGCGCAATGACGCCGAGCGAGCGGCTCGGGAGCAGGGAGAGATCCTGCGGCTCAAAAGAACCATCGCCGACAATCTGATCGGCCTTCGCGGCGCGGCGCCCGACCTGGCGTCAGCCTTCAACGACAACCTGCTGAGCGGGTTGCCCGACGCATTTTCGCGAGAATACGTCCGCGGGTTGAAGGATCTAGCGTTCGAGCGAGAGCTGGCGGCCTTCCAACTAGTCGCTTGGTTGGAATCCGACCTGTTCACGCTGGCGGATGATTGGTGGCCTCGCAAGCAGGGCAATCCGGACGCGGACTACACCTTCTACGTCGACGCGCTGCTTGGCGGCCTAGCGCGACTGACCGAAGCCGATCATGGCGTCCAGTACCTGATGGACGTCCGCAATCGGTTGGAGGCGGGCTCGTCGCCGGTGCCATCGGGCGTCTTGAACGTCACCAACGAGTTCGTGTTCCGTAGCTCGTTGAGCTCGCCTCAGCAGCTGCTCATCGCGACCAAATCGGCCGCAAGCCTGCTTCAAACCTGGGCTGCCTTCGTTACGGCGGCACTGGGGGTCCGCCAGCGCGTGGTCAGGGGCCCCAACCCCACCACTTCGCTCATTCAAGATCTGCAGGCATTTGCCAATCGCCTTCAGTTCGTGTTTCAGCAAGGGATCCTCACGGTCCAGATAGACAACTTACCGCTCGAGCTACCCAGTCCCGGCGTCAAGACCACTGTGGTGAACATTCCCGTTCCGTCCTTCAAAGTGGGCGCGGTACGCCAGCAGCTGCAGCGCGCCAAGCTGACGACGGCTCATCTCGCAAGGGTGGCGGCCGTGCTGAGTTTCGGCGCGGCATATGCCGCCCTGCGCGCAGCACTCACGGAGGGCGGCGATCAACGAGCAAAGGACATGGCCATGGCAGATCTCGCGGGCGCCAGCCTCGGGGTCATCGACACGGCCATCGCCCTTCCCGTCCTGGACAGCTTCCGCAGCAAGATGGCCGGGAAGCTCGATATGGGCACGAAGCTGCTGGGGAACCGAGTCTCCGCGACGCTTGGCTTGCTCGCGTCCGTCGCGTCCCTGGTCAGCGCCTCGCTCGCCACGGCCGACTCGTACGACAAGGGCGATTGGGATCAAGCGGTGTCTCACATGACGGAGGGCTTCGGAGCCCTGCTGATTGGAGTGGGCTCGACAGTGATCTTGGTGTCCGGCACCACCGGCCCGTTCGCGCTCTGGACGATTGTCGCCGGAACGGGGATCAGTGCGGCCGGCTTCATCTGGTCCGTCTTTGCCGCTGATACCGAGATCGATCAAATGCTCAAGTTCTGCGCATTCGGCCAGCAGAGCGGCCAGGCGGCGTTGAAACCCCCGGGCTGGAGCCAATGCGCAGTGAGCTTTGCCGAGTGGGACGCGACCACCGTGCCGGGCTTGCTCAACCAGCTCAAAGCCTTTCAACAAATATTTTACGCCTTCGAAGCATCAGGCGCAGCACCGGTAGAGCCCGGGCCGCTCGCGTCCGATGGCATCTTGCGGCTTACGCCTTCGAGCTTGCGTCTCTCGTGTTCGTTCGTCATCAACTACACGGCGGTGTATTCGCTGCCGGCGGGCGGACCACAGGTAACTCGGACCGGCACCGCCACGATCATCATACCCAACACGCAAGCAGGCAGCCCGACGCTGGTTGACGCGGGCGGCAACTACCAGACCGCCGGCGCCATCCGCCGGCACAGAGACGGCGGGAGGGATGCACTGGACGTGCGGTTCCGACCCGTCACGCAGATCGTCGACAAAGCGAGCGCGCGGCCGCTCGAGCTCCGAGACCTCACTTGCCTCGTGCAATTACAGGTGCCAGGGGTCAAAGTCGATCCGTCGGGCAACAACAATGACGAGTCACTCGTTGTGCCGACGACGGCCAAGGGGACGACGCCGTTGATGGTCAGGCCAGTGCAAGGGCATGCGCTCGTCGCTGACGCGCAGCTAAGCGTCAAAGTGTAGTGATGCTTCACGGACAGAGGGCTGCGATCACCTTCTCCCTGCATGCGATGCGCTCCCTTCCCGTTGGAGCGTATCCGAGACACGCGAACGCCGAAACCGGATGCTGGCGACAGGCATTCATCAGCTCGGCTTCCGTACGCAGCGGTCCAGTAGCGGGACACTCTCCAATCGCACGACCGCAGAGTCCGGTGCCTTCGTTCCCCCTATCGACTTTGAACAAACGGTCACAAAGTTCGCCGTCCTCTCGGCAGTAACCGCCAAGCCGCGCGGGTTCATAATTGAGCTGAAAACTCTCCCTGGTCCTGATCCCAAACCGCTTCTCAATCGCCTGGCTCAGGTGCTCGCGCCCGAATGGCTTGCCGTTATATTCCGATTTATCGAACATCAACCGGATGTAGAGCAACGTCAGGTTCCCCCGGCAGCTCGCCTGCTGCGAGTAGTAGCCGTACACGTAGTTCCTGCCAATGTAATCGAAGAGCTTGTCCTTCGTCTGAGGTCCGGTCTCCAGAACGTAAATCGCGCCGATGACGTAGGCCGGCACCAGGTGACCAAAGCGAACCCACAGGTCAGGCTCTTTCGAGTCGATCGCCTCGCAAACCGTCGCCTCGTCCACCCCTTCGGGGAACGGCTTGGGCTGGATCGGTTTAAGCTTCGGAAGCGCAGCGGGCGTTGGTGTCGACGCTGTTGGCCCAACCTGACTCGACGCGCTGGCGATTGGGCTCGGCACGCCCGTGGAAGCCGACGCCGCCGCGCTCACTCGAGTCGGCTCGCCCGCGCGGCAACTCAAGGCCAGCAAAGCGCTTAGCAGGGCGGACCACAGAAGCTTCGCTCCACTCATGGTTGATGCAGCCTACCATCTGCCTGGAGTGTTCGCGCACGACGTGATCCATCTATGGGGATGCCCAGGCACTGGACGAGCCGTTCCGCCGGATCAATCCGCTCGTCGACGAGACCACCGGCGATCGCGACGCCGCGAGTCGGGCTAGCACTCGGGCGGAATGGACGGGCGAAGTGGTACGGGTGGTAGAGCACATGACCTCGTTGTCCAAACCGTCAGCATGCCCATGGCTGGTCGCCCTAATGTTCGTGCATGTGTGCCTTTACTTGGACGCCACACTCCGCTGGGAAAATGGCTTCGGTTTCGCACGGTCGAGCTGGCTCGTGACGACGTTGAAATTCGTCGCAGTTGTTGCCTTGTGCGATGGTCAATTGCTCCGCTGGCGAGTCCCTTTTTGGTTACACGTAGCGTTGGAATTTGCGGCGTTGACGCTGGGCTTCGTGCTCGTAGGAAGGAGCCACGGAACCCGGCCTTTGGCGGCGAGCGAGGTTGAGCTCCCGCGCGCGAGGGTGCCGCTTCACGCACTATCCGTGCTCTCGAGAACGACGGTGCCATCTCCGCTCGGCGTTTAGTGGTGAGACACCGTCGTTCCCCAGCTTCCATGAGAGCTACTCGAGCGACGGCAAGGTGGCGCTCGGGGGCGGCTTCATTGGCGTCAGCGGTCGCATCATGTCGTTGTCTTCGTGATCGAGGATGTGACAATGCCAGACGTACCCGGGTTTGACGGTGGGGTCGAAGCGGAACGGGTTGTCCGCAGTGGTGTCGGTTTCTGGTTCTTGCGGTGCCCAGCGCACGCGGATGCGGGTGACGGTGCTGGGCGGCACGGCCACCGTGTCTTTCCAACCGCTCTCGGTCACGCTGAGCTCTTGCGTGCCGGTGTAATATGGTTCGGCGCTGACCTCTTTGGTGGGGTGCTTGAGGGGTAGCTCTTCGCCGTTGGCCGCAGTCCACGCCGCCTGGTAGCCCCCGACATCCACGGTTTTGCGCGACTGCACTTGAAATTGCACGAGGTGCAAATGAATCGGATGATCGCTGGGAGTGAGGTTCACGAGGTCCCAATCCTCAGTCGTACCCAGGACGGGTGTCTCGCTGACCTCGGCGTGAAAGCTTTGCCCGTTCAGGAGGCTGATGTCCCCCGAGTGCAGCGTCATCGTTTTGACCGGCGGGACCAGGGTTGGCTCTCGAACCAGCTCAGGAAGCGCCTTGAATCCCGTCAGCGCGGCTGCAGGCGGTACCGGATCTTTGGACGACAGCGTGAAGCGAACGACCTGGGTGAGCGGGTCGGTCGGATCGGTGCTCGCGGCGAGGTCTCTCAACGTGACGAAGTCGCCTTCACTCTTCGAGAAGTCGATCAGGACGTCAGCCCGTTCGCCCGGTGCGAGCTTCACCACGTCGACCGGCTTCGGTGCGGAGAGGTAGCCGCCATCCGTACCGATCACCGTGATTTTCCCGCTCGAGAGCGCGAGTTGGTAATAGCGACCGTTCGACCCATTCAGTAAGCGGAACCGGTAGAGCGTGCGATCGACGTCTAGGTGAGGCCAGACTTTGCCGTTTACGACGTTGGTGACGTCACCGCCGAAGTAGTCGAACGAACCATCGGTCTTGAACGCCCGATCTTGGAGCACGAGCGGCCATTCGTGCGCCCGATCCGGCAGTCCGCTCGGTTCGCTGCCCGTTGCACCGCGAATGATGTACGCACCAGCGAGTCCCGCGTAGACGTTGTATTGCGTCATGCCCATCGTGTGATCGTGATACCAGAGCCCCGTAGCGGGTTGGGAGTTCGGGTAGTCGTAGGTAGGGCTACTCTTCCCGTTGGGATCGTAGGTGAACCATGCCGTGGGTGCGCCATCTGAGGCTGGAGCGACTTCGAGGCCATGCACGTGCGTGACGATCGGCACCTTGCCTTTGGCATCGGCGGGGATGGAGCTCTCTGCTTCGGGGAGCACGTGCTTTTCTTGGATTTCGTTGACCCAGGTGACGCGCGCGGGCGTGCCCCGATCCATCTCGAACGTCGGTCCGGGGCTGCTTTGATAGTTGTCCTGCGAAGCCGCGGCGCTGTCTCGCCGTACCTTTCCGCCGTAAGTCAGCGCTCGCGTCGCCGGCCAAGGCTTCGGAAGCATCTGCACCGGAGTGACCTGAACCGTCACCTTGTACTCGTCGGGCTCGCCTACCTTGGTTGACTTGCGCGTGGCCACGAAGACGGCGGGCTTCTCCAGCACGTTCTCCCAGAGCGTGATCTGCTTGACGCTGAGTGGCTCGACGGGTGCGTCGGCCGGCTCCGACCCACCGTCTCCCAATTGCGGAGAGTCCGCGTCCTCGCTCGCCCCGCCCGTATCCGCACGCTCATTGTTCTCGACTAGGTCGCCCGGTTGAGCACGACCGCTCGGCGCTTGGCCGCTGCAGCCGAGCGCGAGAAAGCACCATAGTCCGCTCGAGCACAATACAGAAAAACGTTTGAACGACATGACAACTCCTTGATTTCACCATTGCGACCATCGACTTACCAACCCACGCAAACGACACACGACTCCCCGAGCGCGAACGCACTCGAAGAACCGTGGGACTCGACGCGTGCGCGGTTCTCAGCGCGCGACGAAGGCTGAGCGCGCTGAGAGCCGCGCCAGACTCCAAGAACCCGGGAAGTCCTTCCTCTCAGGACTGTGTTAGATCCTCGGAAACCGGGTGAGCTCGAGCGACGTGGGAGCGCAGCCGCTGCTGTGTTTTTCCGGCTACTCTGGCGAACGCAGGGCGAGCGCCGCGGCTCGGCATGCCGCGAGGTTTCGTAGTCGACTGCGCCGCCCAGCACGTTACTCGTCATCAACTACGACGAGTGGGGCGGCTTTTTCGACCACGTGCCGCCGCCCACGGCGCCGATTCCCGCCGCTGATCGCGCAGCGGGCAACGAAGATGGTCGCTTGGGCTTCCGCACACCGGCGCTGCTGATTGGGCCCTGGGCCGTCGCGGGTGCGATCTCGCACACCCAGTTCGATCACACTTCGGTGCTGAAGCTCATCGAATGGCGTTGGTCGCTCGAGCCCCTCAGCGTACGCGACGCCTTCGCAAACAACCTGGCCGACGCGCTCGACTTCAAGCAAAAGCCATCGCACAAGCCACTGTTCTTCGTGCCCCCAGGCCCGGTCACCCCACCTTGCCCGTCTACCTTGCCGGAGGACGAAGTCTCGTTGGCGTCGTTGCCAAGCCTTGCCCAGCAATTTGGCTTTCCGATCTATCGTTAGTGCTGCCCCGCCATTGTAGTTCGTAATACGGCCCGCTTCCTCCGGCTGGCGGCCGCCTACGCGAGACGCGCATGAGCTGCGCCGCGCGCCCTCGCAGAGCGCCCTCGCAGAGCGCCCTCGCAGAGCGCCAGGTGTCACCGAAAGGGTACAGCTCGGTCATTCCGTCTTCTTTCGGCGAGGGGGGCTTCGTCCGGCCGCCAGCCGGAGAAAGGAGCCACGCATGGCGGGCAAGGCCGGGATGAGCCGGCCGTGATGACGTTCTCCTTGATACTGCGGAGATCGTCCGTCTTGCCGCAGATGGCGGCTTCGGTGAGCACCTTGGTGGTCTCTTGGAACGATCGCAGACAGTGCGTGATCTAGAGCGTCGGGTTCGGATCCTTTGGTCGGTCCGTGGCATACCAGATGAACACAACCGGGTGGTGCCAGTCGTCGGTAGGGCGCTTGTAGTGCGTCACCAAGAGGCCGTATTCGAGACCAGGGCGTTGCAAGACTTCCTCATCGAATTGCGGAGCGTCGTTGGCCGAGTTTAGAACGTACAGTTCACCGGCGAAGTACTGCTTCGACTTCAAGTTCATCCGAGTGAGGGCCGCGCGGAACCCCCGCGCCGGATCGACAGCTCCAGCCGCGACCTGTCCGGCCACAGCGCTGAGATCGGGTGTTGGGGTCAGCCTCGTCATCTTCAGCTTGCCACGCGCCTTCGTGATGCGAGCAGCCATGAGGTCGGCGATTCGTTGCTCCGTCTTTTCGTCAAATAGCGTGTAAGTGGCTGCGGATACCGCAAAGCCGAGCCGCGGATCGCCGTGTGTCGCGAGCGCAAGCAGGTCCGCGTCGGGATCCATGAGGGTTTCGCGGCTGCTCGGCTGCACCATGCGCGCGGCCAACCAATCGCCAGCATCGCCCTTGTAGGCGAT
>Ga0247774_1001573_pt1 | contig 11470 bp, 9 predicted proteins | sample UWRJL001104B6_FD_179933 | JGI IMG/M metagenome (GOLD analysis project Ga0247774, IMG submission 179933) | Plant litter microbial communities from Arlington Agricultural Research Station in Wisconsin, United States - UWRJ-L001-104B-6 | ecosystem: Environmental > Terrestrial > Plant litter >... | reverse complement strand
GCACAGTCCTGGTCGGTTGCGCACGCGAGGCCCAGGGCCTCGGGCACGGGCACGCACGCGGACTCGGGGGTCGGCTTTTGGTAACCTTCTTCGCACAGGCAAGCGTCGTTGCTTGCCACTTCGTGCTCGGCACAAGGAGCGCAACCGGGGCTACCATCGGGATTGGTGCCCGCGATGGTGTTGCCAGTGCACACGCACAAGCCCGCGCTGGCGTCGTAGGCTTGTCCAGGATCGCAACGCTCGCTCGAATCATATAGGCAGCTCGACGAGACAAGCAGGCCCGAGAAGGCCACCAGCATCCCCAACGCTGAACTCCGACGCGGACTGACCATGGACAATGCGGCCGACTCTAGACCCACCGTTTGACTCTCACTACTGAGATCCGCGCGCCGGCCTGCCAGCATAACTACATGTCGGCGACAGGAATGCTCCGCGTGCCACAGCGCTCCGCCGCTAACCATTCCGTGCGAAGCGCACGTCGGTGGCCGGGCGAGGCAGCAAGGTGGCAGCACCGCGTGGCTGCCGCCGATGTCTGCATTTTTGGCTTGTACTGGCGGTACAACCGCTGGTACAAGCTGAAGCGTGCCGAGGGCGAGCTTTCAGCAATTGCCGGTGGAGCGGCGTGAGGAAATTCTGCGCGCTGCTGCGGAGGAGTTCGCCGTACGAGGCTTTCAGGGCACTTCGTACAATCAGCTGTTGCTACGCCTCGGCATTGGCAAGAGCTCGGCCTATCACTACTTCGAAGACAAGGCAGACCTGTTCCGCACTGCGGTCTCCGAGACCTATACCAAGTGGTTTCGAAGCTTGTCGGCACTCACCCCACCGAGCGAGCGTGCAGCATTCTGGCCATACATCTTCGAGATAAACTTGGATGGCTTCCGCTTCATGCTGGAAGACCCTACGTCGGCTGCGTTGATGCAATGCGCAGTGCACGAGGCGACAAATCTCGAAAAAGTACTGGGCGCGGAGCAGGTGCTGGCTGCCATCGATCAGTATCACCGAATGCTCTTGGCCATGGGGCAGAAGCTCGGTGCGGTTCGCACGGATTTGCCGCTCGAGCGGCTCTCGCTGCTGTCGCGCGCGATTGGCTCCGCAGAAGATCAGGGGTTCATCCAAGAGATACGGCGTGACGGTCGCGAGGCGGTGGCAGCGCGCCTCCCCGCCCTTGCCCAGCAGCTGACTGACATGCTTCGGCGCGTGCTCGAAGCCGAATAGCGACGCTCGAAGACTGCTCGAACAACTAGGGAGGTAACGATGTCTGATTTTGGTGATTGCGACCGAACCGGGGCAAGCGGACGAACGAGCCGAGGAGCGGGGGCGCTCGCACGGTCTATCGTTGATTTTTTGGCTGATGGAACAGCGATTCGTGACGTTGCTGGCCATTCCGACGTCCGTAGCCGCGATTTTGACCTGGGCGACTCGCGGCGGCCCGGTCGTGTTCATCGTGGCGTGGCTCGCGGTGCCGCTACTCGGCGTGGTCTTGCCGCTACGGTGACGATCGAAAAGTGGTACCAGAACTGGCGTCGCAACGAGGCCAAGATCGTCGAACGCTACGGGGAGCGCTGGTTTCGGCTCTGGTCATTCTTCTTGGCCTGGTCGGCGTTGATCGGCAGCCAGGGCAGCTCGGCACTGTTCATGATCACGATGACCAAGAACCTGAAGAACGACCGTGAGACGTTGCCAAAGACCTCGAAGCTTCGTTTCAGTCGGCGCAGGCGCTTCATTGGCCCGCGGGCGGTCGCAACGCAACAGTAGGGAGTGAAGCCGATGACCCCTAGCTCGTTCGATGCCGTCCTCGCGAGCCCCGGACTCCGGCTCGTGCTCCTTTCGGGGCTTCCCAGCCCTTGGTCCGAAGCCGCGCGGGCCATCTTTCGCTACAAGCGGCTGCAGTTCCTGTGCACGAGCTCGCGACCAGTCGATCCCGCGTTCCAGCGTTGGAATGGCGCGAGGAACCTGCCGGCCGTGCTCTTGGACGACGAGCCCGTGCGCACGGGCTGGGCCGAAATCCTGGCCCTAGCTGAGCGCCTCGCGCCCGAGCCCCGACTGCTTCCGAGCGATCCGGAGGCTCGTATTCGCACCATTGGGCTGTGCCACGAGCTGATGGCGGAGGGAGGATTGCTGTGGAACACGCGGCTTCTGGCCATTGACGCGGGCCTCTCGACGCAGGGTCGGGAAGGCTTTCCAATGCGTGCGGCGCAATACCTGGCGCCGCGCTACGGCTGGGACAAGTCGTGCGCACCGCGCGCGCGTGAGCACGCCGTTCGCACGCTCGCCCTGCTCGATGCGGAGCTCAGGCGCAATGGGGGCCCCTACTACGCGGGCAGCGAAGTGAGCGCACTCGATCTCTACTCGGCCGCAGCGATGAACATTCTGGTGCCGCTCTCCGACTCGGACTGCCCGCTCCCCCCTCCCCTGCGCGCCGCCTTCGTTTGGATGGGGCAAACCTTGGGCGGAGCGCTCTCCTCCGCCCTGCTCGAGCATCGGGACCGGGTCACTTCACGGTTCTTCGAGCTACCGCTCGAGGCTTGAACGATGCGCGTCAGCCAGGTCCACGAAGGCGCGCTGGTGCAGGCGGGCGAATGAGCAACGCCGTGATCACTCGCACCAGCGCGCGCGGGGTGACGCGCTGGGATTGCAGCAATAGCCAGTTCATCAGTCCGTGGACGGTGCTCGAACGGCCGCGTTGCATGGCCCGGTAGGCTGCCCGTGCGACACTGTCCGCGCTGGCAGCGCCGAGCTGGAACAAGCGTGACCTGTCGACGCCCGATAATGCGCCGAACTCGGTGCGCGTCGGACCGGGACAGCTCACCGTCACACTCACGCCGCTCCCGCGGACCTCGTACGCAAGCGCCTCGCTGAAGCTGTTCACGAAGGCTTTGCTGGCATAATACGTGGCCATGTACGGACCGGGTTGAAATCCGGCGGTCGAGCCGATGTTCAAGACTCGGCCGCGCCGCCGCGCGAGCATGCCCGGCAGCACCGCCCGCGTGAGCCGCACCAGCGCCGCGACATTGAGCTCGATCATCGCAAGCTCGCGGTCGGCCGGCAGCTCGGCAAACGCGCCCACCGTGCCAAAGCCTGCGTTGTTCACCAAGTAGTCGAGCTCCAGGTCCTGCACTTCGACCAGCAGCGCGTCGAGCGCGCTCTTGGACCCCAAATCGCAGGCAATTGCGCGTGCTTTCACGCGGTGCTGTTGCTCGAGCTGTGCGCACAACGCTTGCAGCTCCGGCAACCTGCGGGCAACGAGCAGCAGATCATGGCCATCGGCTGCGAACAAGCGAGCGAATTCGCGGCCCAGCCCCGCGGATGCGCCGGTGATCAGTGCGGTAGCCAAAGCCAGGCAAGCCTACCACGACTCGAGACGGGCGAACGCCAGTTGGGTATCCAGCGCTCGCTCGCAAGCCGAGCTCAGCCGCGCCAGGCTCGATACGCAGCACGAATGTGCTCGACAGCCGCGCCGCGACGCAACGCGAACTGCAGCGCGTATTCGGCTTCGTCGTAGCGCCGGTGCGCAGAGCTGGGCCGCGGCGTGTCGACCGCGATCGTGTCGTGGTCCGGTAAGCAGCGCCTGTGCGCGAAGTTCGCTGGCGTTTTGAGCTCGCGCGGAAATGTAGTGAACCAGCGCCACCACTGGCCGCTGATCAGCTTGCCGCGCCAGGCCGCGGCTGCGCTCGCGGCCCCGTCGGAACAGCCGGGAAGCGGCGCGTATTTGCTGAAGTCGTAGACCAAGCGCTCGGGCTCGAGAGGCTCTTCCGGATTGTAGGGTGCAATCGACCAATCGGCGCGCTGTGGCGCAAACTCGCCGTACAAGCTGTGCGCGTAAAAGTCGGCGATGGCGTGCACCGCGAGGCCGAAGTCAGTGAGCTTTTTGCTCGCTAGCCGCCGTTGAACTCGCTGCCATCCTTCCGGCAGATACGAAAAATCGAAGTGATCGCGTGGATCATAGGCGAGCACGTTCACGTCCACGCCGAGACTGACCCGGTGCACGGTCGCAAGATCCGCAGCGCTCATCCCAGTCAGCGCCTCGTCGTAGATGCTGTTGTGAATGCTGGTAGCGTAGCTCGGCTTGAATCCTGCCCAGAAGTTGCGCTGTTCGAGGTACTTCGGCAGCGGACGCAAGGAGTCGTCCTCACGCGTCCGCACGCGCCACAGATGATGGCGATTGAACACGAAATGCGGCAGATACTCGGCATCCACCGTCTCGAACGCCGCCGGCGCGCCCTTACCCGACTGGCGCTGGGCGCGCGCGGGCTGCCGCTGCGAGGCCGCGGCCGGTGCGGCGCTCTCGGCGCCTTGTTGGCTGAGCGCCAGCGGTTCCAAGATCTGCCACGCGCCGCTCTCGTTCAGGTACACGACCCAGGCATGATCGGCCTGCTTTTCCGGCCGAAACGTCACCTTGGGCGTGGCTTTACCCGGCGCGCCCGCAAGCTCGATGCGCGTCGTGCGCTGAGTGAAGCTGCCCAACGCGACACGCAAGCAATAGGCGCTGATGCCACTCGCTTCGAGCAACGCAGCCAGCGCAAAAGCCAGGTCCTCGCAGTCGCCGCCGCCCGCCGCCAGCGTCTCGTCCGGGAAGCGCCACTCATCGAAGCCGCGACCGGTCTTTTGATAGCGAAGCTGCTGGCTCACGTAGTCACACACCGCTTGCATCCTGAAATCGAACGAGCCCGCTGCCCCGGACCCAAACAACGCTTGCTCGGCCGGCCCCAAGCCCTTCACCAGTGCGCGCAAGTGCGCGCGAATGACCGCATTGCTCTCGGTGCTCAAGTACTCTCGAATATCTATCGGATAAGAACGCTGGCGTGTGCGGGCGATCGTGCGCGAGGCCGGAATGATCGGCTCATGAACGATTTCGTCGCCGCCCCAGTGGTAGCGTTGAATCGAGCTCACGCTGGTCGGTTGGAGACACATCGAGGCAGTGTCTCAACCCGAACAGGCTCGCTCAAGGGCTTCGACAAGGTAGCCTACGCCAATAGAAAAATGACCAATCCAGGGGTGGTCCCCGCTGCGCGTCTAAAAATGCGATGTTCATGCCCGCGGCTGCCCGAAAGGAGCCTGCACGTAAAACCGTGGAATCGACTCGCCAGCTCCGAAGCGCCGTGACCGCAACCTCCCCTCCCCGCCCCCGCGCGCTTCGGATCATCATCGGCTACAAGCTGGTGAAGGCCCCCGTCGCACTGCTCTTGGCCGGCTACCTGGCGTTCGAGCCGAGCTTCGCCCTGCACGAGACGTTGAGGTTGTCCCACGATCTCAGCGAGGGTGGCGCGCTGCTCAAGCAGCTCGCAGCCTTGATCGATCGGGCCGCAACACCTCATGCCTTGAGCCGCGCGGCGCTGCTGGCCACGCTCGATGGGCTGACGACGGCGCTCGAGGCGTTCCTGTTGTGGCGGGGCAAGCCTTGGGGCGAATGGATCGTAGTGCTCGGGCTAGCAGCGCTGGTGCCGCTCGAGGCACTCGCCGTGGTTCGGCGCCCAAGCGTCCTGCGCGTCGTCGTGCTGACGCTCAATCTTGCGATCGCGGCTTACCTAGCGCGCCGACGTGTCTTGGCGAGCCGCGCCTAGCCGCGCGCAGGAGCGCGGGGTTTGGCAACGGCGATTGGACCCAGGGCGCAGCCACTACTTACTCGGAAGTCCACCGGCGTCGCCCGGCGACAACGTCTGCGGCGGGCAGTCGAGCTGCTGTGCATGGGCGCGGATGTAACGAGCAACGAGCTCGTCGAGAGGGATCTTGTAGAAGTCATCGTCGATCGCTGACCACGCTTCCCACTCGTCTCGAAGCGAAGCCATTTGCGCGTTGCGCGTTGCACGGTCCTCGGCAGGCTGGCTCGGAAATACGTTGAAAGCGGCTTCGACGACCCGCGCCAATTCGCCGCCGATTTCGTGGGCCGCGCGGCGCGCTCGGGCGGAGCAGTCTCCGCTGGAGTTTGCGAAGTATTGGTGAAAGCCACCGTTCGAAACCTCACCTGCGAGTTGGTCGATCAAGGTGAGGTTCTGCTCGGCCTCGCTCATTCCGCCCAAACCGCGCAGCGCGCGCTGGTCCAGGAGGCGCGCCGTGGTTTCGGAGGCCAATTGGGGATCGGCTTCGTTCAGCAGGGCGCGGAACGGCGCCCGTCCCAGGTCACGGGGCTCGTCGCGCGCTTGCGCCGCGACCAGTTCCTCTTGGCTAGCGGCTTCGAGCTCGCAGCGCGTGGTCGTCTCCGCGAGTCCCGCTCGAATGCGGCCGGTCAACTCCTGGTACGACCCCACGTCGTAGAGCTCCGCCTTCTGGCCCGTGCTCGATAAGCCCAGACGACTGCGGCGGCCACGCAGACAGACGCGATGACGGCGATCAGTTTGAAGTTCACTGCGCGTGCAGCAACGTTAGGCGATGATGGGACCGTTCACTGCTTGGTATAAATGTACTTGGCGCCATAGCCAGTGCCGTCGGGGTAGAAAAGCCAAAACGTCGTCCCGTCGACGACCGTATAGTCGACGGGCTCCGTGCTTCCGACCAAGCTATTGTCCGGCGTTACGCAGGTGTACGTAAAAACCGGGGGCGTGCTGAACGTGTCGTAGGTCGCCGTCCAGCGGTACGCTATATCGAGCAGATTCTCGTAGGAATTCAGTGTGGTCAGGCCGCCATTCACCGCGACCGTGATCGTCTGGCCCTCGCTGGGGGCCGCCGTCATGCCGTAATATTGAATGCCTGTCAGTACGTAGGTGCCCGCCACGAATGTGCCGTGGCTGGCAGCTGGTAGCACTCCGCTGGCACTGACCGATTTGATCACCAGGCTCTTCTGCGCGAAGGTGTTGCAACCGTTCGGACTCGCCCGGCAGCCATTGCCTAGCGGATCGCAATAGCCCAGACCGCAGTCAGTATCGACCAAGCACTGAACGCACTTCGAAGTCGTTCCGAGATCCTTGCAGTGCGGCGCAGCCGACGTGCAGGCCGCGCAGCTCGCGCCGCAGCTCGAGTCGGCTTTGCAAACTGCGCACATGCCAGCGCCGCTGCAGCCGATATTGGTGCCCGTGCAGGGCGCGTCCATGCTCTGGTAATTGCACACGCCCGCGCTGCAGGTACCGGTGGCTGCAAAGCTGGTCTTCGTCGTCGTATCCTTGCAGATCGCTGGTTTCTGCGTGTTGCAGGTCACACCCAGGCACGGATCCGGATTGCACGCGCCGTTGGCACAGCCGAAGTCACAGTGGCTATCGCTTGCTTGATAGCTGCAACTGCCAGCGCTACACGTGCCCATGCTGGCGTATTTGGTGAGAGTCGAGTCGTCTTTACACTTTTGCCCGGGCGGGGACGCGCAACTGACGCCGAGACACGGGTCGGTCGTGCACGCACCCATCTGACAAGTACAGTTGATTTGCTGGGAGGCGTAGCTGCAGACCCCGGCGCTGCAACTGCCTTGCACGTCGTAGGCTCTGAACTTCGTCGTGCTCTCACAAGCGCTTTTCGGCGGCGTAGCGCAGGGCTTGCCGATGCACGCGTCGAGCGGCGCACCACTTTCACCCTGCCCCGCGGCTCCGCCGTCGCTCTGCCCCGCAGCTCCGCCGTCGTCCTGCGTCGGCGCGCCAGCTTGGCTCTCTCCCGCCGCTCCGGCGTCTCCTTGGATCGGCGCGCCGCCTCGGCTCTGCCCGGCTGCACCACTGTCATTGTGCGCGCCGCCCGCTGGGGCACCCCCGGCAAAATCGGAGCCGCCCGTGCCACCAGGGAAATTCCGCTTCGGCGATGAGCAAGACGCCAACCCGAACAGCACGACCGCGCACGCTCCAAGACAACTCCGCAACCGCTCCGCCATCTGTGTCTAATCCCTTCCCGCTAGAAAAAGCTGGGCGACTGCATAAGCCATCGCGAGCCGCTCGAAAACCACTTGCTCATGACCCGGGTGCACTCGAGCGGAAGCGTCACGCGAGCAAACAGCGTGTCGCACGAACGCGCTTCGAGTTTGAAGACCGCACAGTCTCAATCGTGACAGAAATTATCGGGCCGAGGCAATCCGAAGCCGAAGACGATCGGCAATCCGCGTGTATGTCGGTGTCCGCTCGTGGCAGAGAAGCGCTCACTCAGCCGCACCCATCGCTACTCGGCTCACGGCGCGGTCCATGGTCAATCCCCGAGCGACTTCAGCCGACACTCGATGGCCGAAATCGCCTGCCGACGCGCTTTGGGCACGTCTTGTTCGCGGCACAGCAGCGGCAACGGGGACTCGAGCGCACTCCGGAACGCAGCGCTCGGTCGCGTGCCGAGGACCAAGACTTTGAACACGGGGTTGCCCAGAAATCTCGTCAGCGAGTCGCTTTCCGCGCACGCGAGCAGCAGCTCGGGCAATGCGTCGCCCGTCACGTCCCGCTCGGGACCGAAGTGAACCAGCGCTAGCCCCGCCGCTTGGCCCGCCTGCGCGAGGTCGGTGAAATTGACGTCCGCGGTCAGATCTTGAGTGCCAGGCGCGGTGTAGGGATCGTTGGGCCGCGGCACGTAGTCCTGCCAATGTCCGTACACGCGAAACGGGAAATCTCCCCGCCGCGCGCCCTGAACGAGGCCCCAAGTCGTGTCTCCGTAGTCGAGGGTGACGATGAAACCGGCAGCGAGTGACGACGCCAGCTCGCTGATGAAACGGCTCGCGTGCAGATTCACGTAGGTGACGACGCCCGAATCCTCGGCGGCCAGGGCTAGCGCATATTGCGCTGCGTTGGCCCTCAAGTGCGCTGCCAATTCGGGAACCGCCGAGACAGGCAGGTACGCTTCCTCGAACCAAAGGCCGGCGAGTAACGTCTCGCGCCGCTCGCTCGGGAACGCCACCAGTGCCTTCATGACCTCGGCGTAGGTCGCAGCATCCAGGTAGAAGTCAGCTGCGTTGCCGGCAAGTGCGAATGTGCTCCGCGCGGCAGCGTTCGCGGCGGCGATCCGCTGAGCGAGCTCTTCGGCGAGCGCTTCCTTCACGGTCGACTCCACGCGCGGGATCACGAGCGCCAACAGGGCGTTGCCTTCCGCGCCCAGGATCACCTTGTGCACGCCGAAAGCATCGGGTAGCTCGTTGCTGAGCACGAGCCCTTTGAGACCGCCGGGGAAGTCGCGCTTCAGCGCCTCGCCGGGAGCTCGAGCATCCCCTTCGCCGACCCAAGCGCCCTCGCCGAGCAGCGCTTTCTGTTTCTCGCGCAGCGACGCGGAGCGTTCGTAGATGCGGTACTGAACACGCGCGGCGAAGGTCATCCAGCGCGAGCGCTCGCCCGCACTTCGCTCACGTGCACCTTCGGCTACTGCGTCCAGGAAATCACGCGCCAAGCGCCCATTGCCGGCACCGAGCTCGATCACCGGAAACGGATCCGTGTCGCTGAGCTCTCCGTGTGCGACCAGCTCCGCCCAAGCCTTGAAGGCCCAGGCCGCGACCCACTTGCCATAGTGGGGAGACTGCTCTTCCGGGTGCGTGTCGAAGTGGCCCATTTTTCCGATGCGCACGCTCTGGGCGTAGTAGCCCCAGCTCGGGTCGTGCAGAGCGCTATCCATGTACGCTTCGAAGGTCAGAAACGTGCGGGCCGCCCGGGCGTGCACTGCCGCCTGCAGCGGAATCACGTTGAACAGCTCGGGATTCGCCAGGACGCGGCTCGCCGCACCTTCCTTCGCGCGCGGAGGCAGGCTCGCCAACGTGCCCTCATCCGCGTCCGAGATCACGCGTCCGAACGAGATCCGACTCTTCATCCGGCGCAACCCGCGCGCGCCGGGCACCAAGGCGAGCAACTGATCCAAACTTCGGTAGGGCCAATGCGAGAGCAGCTCGCTAGCAATGCCAGCGCGTGCCTCGGAGGGAGCTCCCGCTTCCGTCAGCAGTCCGAGCAGCGCGTCACGCCCGAGCTCGTTGATGCGTAAGAGCTCCGGGGCATCCTGCGGGATTCGGCCGATCTCGCGGGCAATTCGCTCGAGAAAGGCCTCGAGCGCACGCGCCGAGCGAGCCTCACTCGAGGCTGGATCGCGGCGCGCAGCGAGCTCGAGCACGCCCAGCTTGGTCTGCATGGGCATCAGCCGCCACCAACGTTCCCGCAGATCGGTGCCGAACGAGAGCGGCAGACGACCGGCGAGGAAGCGTTCCACCCAAGGCCGGTAGGCGCGACCTTCGCGCGAGCGCCCAAACTCGAAAATCCAGCGCTCCGCCTCACGCCTGCCTTGCTCTTCGGATTGGCCTAAATCCCGATAGCGGTAAGCCAGACCGCGCCGCACGCCTTCGAACGCGAGCGACGGATTGCCGAGCAACACCGGCAGCCCCACCAGATCACCGTTCACGCTCCAATCCTCGTACGCCATCAACTGCACGAGATACAGCAGCAGCAAACTCGGCCCGATCCCGCCTTCGCGCGCCCGCACTGCCAAGAGGCGCAGCTCGAAGGATCCGTCGCTGCGGCGCCGCACCGCAAAATCACCGTCATTGATGCAGACATCGGCGATGGCTTTGCCACCCAGGACGTCGGGCTCGTAGTGATACACGAGCGCTGCCACCATCTCGGCCAGGAGCTCGGCGGTGGTCTGCGCCCCGAGCGCGACGCTCCACGACCTTTTGCCTTCCGAAAGCTCGGCCTGAATCGCTCCCAGGCCGAAGTTGAGCGTGTGATGCTCGGGCAAGGCCTCGAAAATCGCGCCCGGCACGTTGCCCTCGAGCAGCATCAGGCATTGGGGCTCGACCACGAAGCGCTTCAAGCCCTGCGCGATGAAGCCGCTCATGTGCTCGTAGTTCAGCCGCGGCACTTCGCGTTTCGCGCGTCCGCGCCGGCCCGGCTCGTCCAAGACGCGCGGCACCTGCAGCGTGAACGGCCCATCGCGGCCTTCGCACGCGATGTCCCACGTGAACACGCCCATCCGGCCCCAGCCGAGTTGACACGGCCCACGCGAGCGCTGCAGCTCTTGCACCAAATACTCCAGCGATTCGAGCTCGATCCGTTCCGAGATCCTGCCGTCGTACAGGCGTGCGGGGTGAGAGCTAACGAGATTGTCGCGCGACCACCGGCTCGACATCAGCGAAGAAGGCGCAGCCAGGTCGTCCGTCGGCATCATGCGCCGCCAGCGTAGGCGATCCGAGCCGCGCGTTGCGCGGCTTTAGTTTTTCGCTCTCAGCCGAAGCGAGAGGGGAACTCCGATCGGGCTCGAACCGGGAGCGAGACGGGCCGGGGCGCAAGCGGTTCGGTCGCGATTTTCGGCCCGCTTGCGGGAGAGCGCATGCTCAGTGCAGGCGGAGGTGTGGGCGGTCCGCGCGCTCGTGGCGAATCCCGACCCTCGGCCACGAGTACGCGCTATCCGCCGATCACAGCCCAGACCACGCACCCGGGTTGACGCGACCCAGCGTTGTCGCGAGGGTTCGCCGATGAATCGAGATCGCGCAGCGCAGGCCCTCTCTGCTCACGACCACTTCATTCATACCGATCTTTCGCAGCAGCTCGAGCAACACGCGACCACGGATCCCACGCAGCACTTGCTGGAGCTGTTCGAGCGCACGCGAGCG
>Ga0247774_1001572_pt1 | contig 11472 bp, 8 predicted proteins | sample UWRJL001104B6_FD_179933 | JGI IMG/M metagenome (GOLD analysis project Ga0247774, IMG submission 179933) | Plant litter microbial communities from Arlington Agricultural Research Station in Wisconsin, United States - UWRJ-L001-104B-6 | ecosystem: Environmental > Terrestrial > Plant litter >... | reverse complement strand
CACGTCCCGCTGCATCCGCTCGACGTGCTTGAGCAGCTCACCGACCAGGTTGGGCGGCAGCACCCCGCCCCCCGAGGCGGCCGCCCGCACGCTGTGCCCGAGCCGGTCGGCCGAGACCGCGCCGCGCGGCAGGATCGCCACCACCCGGCACTCGACCGCGGTGAGCAGGTCACCCTCGTCGATCTCGGACACCACCAGCACGACCGGCGCCCCGGTCTCGGCCCCCGCGCGGCGCAACGTCGCCACCACCTCGGTGCTGAGCCGCTCGGCCGCCACCACGAGCACGTCCGCCTCGGCCCACTGAACGTTGCGCAACACCGTCAGGTCGCCGCGGAACTGGAGCAACGCGGCCAGGCCGGCGTGGCTGAGCGGGTCCGTAGCCTGCACAGCGATTCGGATCTGTTCCATGGCTGCCTCCCCATAACAGTCAAGGAGATCAGTCTCAGGAAAGAGCCTTCAGGAAACCTTCATAGATCCTTCATCACGGACGGAAGGTCGATGAGCCAGTTCAGCAGAGGCCCGCAAGCGCACGGAAGCACGACGGGCGAACGGTGCCCCTCCGTGCGCTTTGTGTTATCCGTCGGCACCTCGGACAGTCCTTCTAGGCATTGACAAACATCGACCCGGGAGGACACGTGCCGAACGTCTTGCGCGTCAGCGTGCTCGGGCCGGTGCGCGCCTGGACGGGCGAGGTCGAGGTCGAGCTGGGCCCGGCCCGGCAGCGGGCGGTCTTCGCGGTCCTGGCGGCGCGCGCCGGTCGCCTGGTCGGGCGCGACGAGCTGATCTCCGCGATCTGGGGCGTCTCCCCGCCGGCCACGGCCCTGGGCAGCGTCTACACGTACGTCTCGGGGCTGCGCAGGGTCCTGGAGCAGGAGAAACTCACCTCCGGCGCGGGCGGCTACGTGCTGCGCGTCGACCCCGCGCACCTCGATTCGGCCCGGTTCCAGCGGCTGCGGGCCACCGCCGCGGAGCTGCTCGCCACCGGGGATCCGGACGGCGCCCTGGCCCGCTTCGACGAGGCGCTGGGGCTCTGGCGCGGGGACGCGTACGCCACTTTGGCCGGCCCGTTCCTCGAGCTGGAGCGCCAGCGGCTGGCCGAGTTGCGGCTGGCCGCGGCCGAGCAGCGCGCCCGGCTGCTGCTCGAGGCCGGCGGCGATGACGGGCTCATCGCCGAGCTCACCACGCTGGTCCGGGACCACCCGCTGCACGAGCCGCTGCACGAGTTGCTGATGCGCGCGCTGCACCGGGCCGGTCGGCACGGCGAGGCACTTGAGATCTTCCGCACAGCGCGCCGCACGCTCGTCGCCGAGCTGGGTATCGAGCCCGGTCCGGCCCTGCGCACGCTGCAGCGGCAGCTGCTGGCCGGCTCGGCCGAGCCGGCCCCGGTGCGCCCCCGCCCCGACTCGTTCCGCACGGTCGTGCCCACCCCGATCGCCAAGGCGCTGCGCGACGGTCTCGGCGGACGCTCCTGGGTCGGGCGCGTGGCCGAAATCGATCACCTGCGTGGTCTGGTCAGGATGGTCGCGGCAGGCACCGGCGGCGCCGTGTGGATCTCCGGCGAGCCGGGTATCGGCAAGACCGAGCTGCTCACCCACGCCTTCGCCGACGCCGCCCGCTTCGGCTGCCGGGTGGCTTGGGGAGCCGCCGATCAGCTCGGCTCCCGCGTACCGCTGCAGGTCCTGTCCCGGGCCTTAGGGCTGGAGAACGCGTCGCGGCGGCCGGAAGGCCCCGAGGCGGAGCCGGCCGACGACCGCATCGTGGCGGCGGTGCGGTCGGCCTGCGTCCGGTCACCGCTGGTGCTGGTCGTCGACGACATGCAATGGGCCGACAGCGCGACCGTGCGGGTCTGGGAACGACTGCTCGGCCTGGTGGAGAAGTTGCCGCTGCTGCTGGTCGCCTCGGCCCGGCCCGACGCGCACCAGGCCGGTCTGCGCGGCCGGGTCCGCGCGCGGCAGACGATACCGCTCGACCTCGGCCCGCTCGCCCCGGCAGACCTCGACCGCCTGGTGACCGCCCTCGTCGGCGCCCCGCCCGGCCCCAACCTGCGTGCGCTGGCCGCCCGCTCCGGCGGCAATCCGCTCTTCGCCCGTGAACTGGTCACGGCGTTGCGGCAGCGCGACGCCCTCGAGATCGATGGCGGCCGCGCCGAGATCGGCCCCGAGGTGACGGTCGACCCACCGCAGACGCTGCTCGACGCGGTATTCGCGGCGCTCGACGTTCTCTCCCCGGAGACCCGGGAGGTGCTGCGGCTGGCCGCCCTGCTCGGCTCGGAGTTCTCGGTGAGCGAGGTTGTCGCGGTGACCGGGCGTTCGGCGCTCGACCTGGTCGGCGCGCTCGAGGAGGCACTCGCCGCGACGGTGCTGGTCGACAGCGGCACCGACCTGGCGTTCCGGCATCCGTTCCTGCGCCAGGCCCTGGTCGCGAGCGTGCCGCCGGCGCTGCGTGCGGGGTTGCACCGGCACGCCGCCGAGGTGCTGGCGGCCGGTGGCAGCCCGCTGGTCCGGGTGGCCGAACAGCTCAACGCCGCGGCCCCGCACGCCGACTCCTGGGTGCTGAACTGGCTGGTCGAGCACCACTCGGCGGTGGTCCGCCGGGCCCCGCAGATCGCCGGCGACCTGATCCGGCGCACCCTCGGCACCGACCTGCCCTCGGCCGAACAGCGGGGCATGCTGCTGGTCGCGCTCGTACGGCTCGAGTTCCGGCACGGACGGGCGCCGCTGCAGCAGGCTGAGGAGGCGATGAGCCTCGCGGCCGACCCTGGTGACCGGGCCGAGATGCGCCAGTTGCTGGCCACCATGCGGCACCGGAGCGGCCGGACGGCGGAGGCCGAGGCGATGCTGCGCGACGCCGTCGAGGACGACCGGGTGCCGTGGACCTGGCGCTCGCGGCACCGGGTACTGCTGGCTAACTTCCGCCGCGGAGATCTCGACGACCTCGACGCGGCCGAGCGGCGGGCGCGGGCCGTGCACGACGAGGCGGTGACAGCCGGCCAGCCGTACGAGGCGGCTTTCGCCCTGCAGACGATCTGGCTGACCAGTTCGATCCGGCGCGATCACGAACGGGCTCTGGAACACGTGGACCGCGCGCTGGACGTGGTGCGCGGCCACCCCGGGCTGGCCGGGACGTATTTCGACCTGCTCGACAACCGGATGTTCTCGCTGCAGAACCTCGACCGGCTCGACGAGGCGCAGCAGACGCTGAGCACCGCCGCCGCCTTCGCCGCCGAGCAGCGCCTCCCGGCCGGTCTGCAGGTGGCGACCGCGGTGCAGGACTATTGGCTGGGCCGGTGGGACGAGGCGCTGGCCGAGATCGGCGCGATCACCGAGGACGGTCCGGGCATCACCTTCCACGGCCAGCGTGAGCCGGGCGCGGTGACCATGCTGCTGCACGGGGTCGCCGCGTTGATCGCCCTGCACCGGGACGCGCGCGACCTGGCCACGGCCCACCTGGGCGCCGCCGACGCCGTGCCGGCCAGCGAGGCGGAGCGCGAAAACTGCGACTTCCTGCTGGTGGCGCGGGCGCTCGCGGCCGAGCAGCGGAACCGGCCGGAGGAGGCGCTCGACCTGCTCGGGCCGCTGCTGCAGCCGGCGTACGCCCCGCTGATGCTGCGCCACCAGTGGCTGCCCGACGTGCTGCGGCTCGCCCGCCGGCACGAGCGTCCGGAGGTCGCCGAGCGGGCCGCCGCGATCTGCGCCACCGAGGCCGCCCGCGAGGTCCGGCCGGCCCGGGCGTACGCGGCGAACCTGCGCTGTCAGGCCCTGCTGCACGGCGATCCGGCCCCGGCGCTGGCCGCGGCCGCCCACTATCGCAAGGTGGGCCGGGTCTTCGAGCTGGCCGGCGCGCTCGAGGACGCCGCGGTGCTCAGCGGCGAGTGCCCGGAGGAAGCCCGGCGCCTCTACGCGTCGATGTCGGCGCACTGGGACGTCGCGCGGACATCGACTCGCATGATATGACTAAAAGGACAATCTTCAGTCGGCCAACCACCCCGGCGCGACGCATGGCGCTGCTCGAGGTAGCTGACGGGGCCAAGACCATTCCTGATCCGGGAGGGCTCAGTTCACCTCGGCCGTGCCGAGTACATGACCGTCGTGGTCCTGGACCTCGATCCGGCTGACGTTGGGCATCTGGATCGAGGTCGCGCCGATCACCTTGGCGTTGCCGCTCGGCGTCGTGCCCCAGACCATGGCCTGCTCGATCTGGCCGGACGACCCGCGCACCTGGCAGTGGAACGGGCCCTCGCCGCCCAGCCGGCTCACGTCGAGCGCCACCGAGACGCCCCACGTCTTGGGGGTCAGCACGGCCTGGCCGCCCATGCCGCTGCCCTGGGCCGGCTCGAACTGCGCCGTCACCAGCCCGGGGCTGGGCAGCACGGTCGGTTGCCGGTCCTCGCGGTTACCGCGCACGACGCTGATCCCGACCGCCACCGCGACCAGCACCACCGCGGCGGCGGCCAGCCAACGGACGCCGGCCTTGCGGCTCTGCCGGAAGCGGTCGGCCCGCATCCGGCGCAGCAGGCCGTCGATGTTCTCCTGGCTGGGCCGGGCCGACATGCTGACCGGCGCCGAGGTGGTGCCCGGCTCGGCCCGCTCGGCGTCGGGCAGCCGGCGCAGCAGCTCGGGCACCGCGGCAAGGCGGTCGAGTTCCTCGCGGCAGCGGTCGCAGTCGCGCAGGTGGGCGTCGAGCCGCTCGGTGTCGGCCTCGTCGAGGCCGCCGAGCAGATAGCCACCGAGCAGGCGGTGCAGTTCGTCGTGGTCGGTGCTCACCGCAGCACCCCCATTTCCTCGAACACGGTGCGCAGAGCCCGTACCGCGTAGTAGGCCCGAGACTTCACGGTGCCCTCGGGCACGGAGAGCCGGCGAGCCGCGTCGGCCACGCTCTGCCCCTCGTAATACATGGCCCGCACTACCGCCTGGTGGTCGGCCGAAAGCCGTTCGAGCGCCTCGGCCACCAGCCAGCCCTCGACCATCCGGTCGACGTTGTCGGCCGACGGCATGGCGTTCACCGCGGCCTCGTCGGCCACCAGGTGCGGGCGGCGCTGCTCGGCCCGCCACGCGTTGGTGACCACGTTGCGGGCGATGGTCAGCAGGTAGGAGCGGGTACGGCCGGGGTCGGTGTCGAGGTGGTCGATGTGCTTCCAGGCCCGCAGCAAGGTCTCCTGCACGAGGTCCTCGGCCCGGTGCCGGTCATGGACATAACGCAGGACGAAGCTGAGCAGGACCGCGTAGTGCTCCGTGTAGAGCGCGGTCATCAGCTCCTCGTCGGGGTTCACCCGTCGCCTCATCCGCGCCTGCCTTCTCGAACGCCGGTTCGCCACCACGTTGTACACCGTGATGATGAACTCGGTTCGACGAGACGCGCGGAGAACCAGCCAGAATGGGGACGATGCCCGGTCCCCCTCGCCGGGACCGGGCATCGTGTCATTCGCGGGGCAGACGCCTCAACAGGCGCCCGGTCCGCCGTATCGGAAGGAACGGCCCGACACCCTCGCCACGTCGTAGACGTCGGTCGTCGAGCGGATGCTCATCTCGACCGTCGGGCCCTCGAGGAACGAGACGCTCGAGGCGCGGGCCGCGTTGTCCTTGATCGCCAAGGTGCCGTTGCCCATCTCGGTGCAGGGCTGGGGGCTGGACGCGGCGACCTCGCCGAAGACCTGGACGAAGCCGGAACGGTTGAACGTCGTACCCCGGTCGCTCCAGATCTTCGCGGGGAAGTAGCCGACCCACTCGGTGTCGTAGGCGATCCACCAGGCGCCCTGGTAGAACTGGATGCCGAACTTCTTGGTGACGCCGTAGGTCAGCGTCGAGCCGGGCTTGACGTTTTCGCTGGACTGCTCGAAGCCGCAGTCGTTGTAGCAGGTCGGCTCGCCGTTGACCCAGTGGAAGACGAACAGGTGCGGGTCGTCGTCGCCATTAACCAGACGATCGACCGTCCAGCCGACCTCGACGATCTGCTTGCCGTCGGCCGACTGCAACGCGATCTCGGCCAGGGTGTGGAAGTCATTCCGGTCGAGCTCGGGCTTGCCGATCGTCAGGTTGGAATAGATGCCCGCGGTGTCGGCGGTCTGCGAGCCGACGTTGTAGAGGTAGCTCACTTCGCTCTCGGCGGCAGCCTTCACCCCCAGCGGCTTCGGCGGCACGGCCTCGGTCTCCTCGGAGCGCAGCACGCTGGTCAGGTCGCTGCGGCCCTTCGGACCGTATTTCGCGTCCGGGGCCAGCGAATCGCTTTCGTCGGGCGGGGCCGCGGAAAGGCCCTGGGCCCGCAGCGTCGTGCTGGTGTCGCCGCCGTCTCCGCTCTTGATGTCCTGTTCCTCGTCGCCCCACGGCAGGCGGGGCGGCTCGACGCTCGCCACGTCGGCGGCGGCGGCGGTATCAGCGGCGTCCGGTGAGTCGGGGGCGTCGTCGTCGGCGACCGTGGGCGCGGAGCTCGCCTCAGGCGGGCTCGCGATCTGGTCGGCGCCCGCGTTCACCGTGGAGACGACGCCAATAGCGCCGACGACGGCAATTGCGAGGCCGGCGGCTAGGAGACCGCGGCGTGACTTCAACACGTGTCCGTCCTCGTTGATCGGGGGAATCGGAGGGTCGGGCGAGGTGGCCTCCGGCACCGGTTCTCGGCGGCTGAGTCACCATATAGCTTTCTCGATTGCCGAGAACCTGCTCAGCTTCATTTCCGACTTAACGGCTGACGCGCTGAGCCGATCCGGTGAGGCATCGGCGCATTTCGTTTACAGAGCGTATCGATACGACTGCGGAGGGCCGAGATTCGCGCTCGATCGGAAAGAGGCTAACCGCCATGAGGTTCTTTCGGCTACCGCTCTCCAGCAGGTCTTGATCATGGTGGTGCCCGCTTCGTCCTCACCGGATGGACATAGTGGAATACACCGGCCCGCAGCCCCCGACAATGGTCATCTACCCGCCGCATTGCCGCGGCCACTAAGCAGTGGCGACCTGTCCGGATTTATCCCATGCGGAGCATCGCCGGCGCCCCGGACCAGGAATACGCAACCGGTTACTCAATAAGACTAAAAGTAACGACGCTCTCAGATCTTGGAAGTGGTTTGACGATCGGCCCGGCCCCGCGCCAGCATGGTGACCATGCAGCGGAAGGGCATCCCTCTCATCGCCGACCTGGCGATCGATCTGGCACGGCACGCCAGCGCCTGCTGTCCGAGCTGACCAGCGCTTCGCCCGCGGCCTCGCACGCCGCGCGACCCTGATCGGCCAACTTCCCGCCACCCGAGTGCGCGCACCGCTATCCTTGATCGCGTTGTGGCGTTAAACCTATAGGACTGATAGGCAATGTATGCAAAGCGAGGAGCTCCCGTGACCGTCGTCGATACCCGCCTCGACCATCTCGCCATCGCCACGCGCTTCGCCGCCGCGCCCGAGCAGTGGCCGGTCGCCCCCCGGTTCAACCCGGTCGACCGCTGGTACCACCGGCTTCGCGTGGCCGACGACCACGAGGTCTGGCTCCTGACCTGGCTGCCCGGACAGGGCACGGACTGGCACGACCACGGCGGCTCGGCCGGCGCGTTCCACGTCTTCGGCGGCACGCTCACCGAGGACGCAGTCACGCTCACCGACGGCCGTCCGCCCCGCCGCACCTCCCGCGAGCTGGGCGAGGGCGCCGGCCGCCGCTTCGGCAGCCACCACGTCCACCGGATGACCAACCGGTCGCCCCGGCCCGCGATCAGCGTCCACGTCTACGGACCGGCGCTCACCACGATGACCAAGTACCGCCTCGGGGCCGACGCTCTCGAGGTGCTCACGGTCGAACGGGCCGGCGCCCAGTGGTGACCGCGGCGCCGCCCGGCTCCCTGGGCATCGACGAGATCCTGGCCAACGCACGCACCCGACTCACCCGGGTCGGCCCGCTCGAGGTGGCCGCCGCGATGGCCCGCGGCGCGATCCTGGTGGACATCCGCCCGGCCGCCCAGCGGGCCGAGTTCGGCGAGATCCCCGGCGCGGTGGTCATCGAGCGCAACGTCCTGGAGTGGCGGCTCGACCCGCGCAGCGACGCCCGACTGGCCTTCGCCAGCCGGTACGACCTCGAGGTGATCGTGACCTGCCAGGAGGGCTACACCAGCAGCCTGGCCGCCGCCGCCCTGCAGGACCTGGGCCTCTGGCGCGCGACCGACCTCGACGGCGGCTACGCCGCCTGGCGCGACGCCGGCCTCCCGACGGTCTGACCCTCGGCGGCGACGCCGGTGCGCCGCCGCCGATCGGGCTCAGTGGCCTTCGGCCTCCGGGCCCGCCCGCTGGGCAGCAGGAACCGTTCCGGCCTCCTTCAAGCAACTTCCGGCCGAGGTCTGTCCGTACGTCGTCCGGCACGCCGATGCCTTGGTCGGCGGCAGCCACGAGGCCCGTTTCGATCTGGGTCTGGAGCTGCTCGTGGACGGTTTGGACAAGTAGGCGACAGGATCATCCTTCCGATCGGGGGACATCGGCCCAGATTGATGGCTTAAGTCCGGTTCAGGACGGGGGGAGGGGTGGTTGGACGGCTGGTTCCTAGTGTTGATACTGGGACCATGGACGGTGAGATCCAGACGGGTGCCCGGTTGCCGGCGCAGATCACCGCGTTCGGTCCGCTGCACCTGCTCGCGTTGCGGGCGCACCGGCTGGCGACCACCGGCCGCGGCCACGAGGCGCTCGACGCGGCCGACGCTTACCACGCCATCGCGAACGCGGTCGGCGACCACCGCACCGTTCCCTTCCTGGTTCAGAGCCAGATGTATGCCAACCTCCACATGGGACGGCTCTCCGAGGCGGTCGATCTCGGCGAGCACCTGCTCCTGCTGCACCGGGCGGCCGGCTCGGTGCTCGGCGAGGCCAAGACCCTCTGCGACCTGGCCCAAGTCGACGTCCTGCGGGGACGCTACTTCCTCACCATGCGCAACCTGGCCCGCGCCGCCGTCCTGCTCGACCTGCCCTACACCGACCGTGAGCGCCGCGTCTCGGCCCTCTGCTCGTTCGCCGAGGCAGCGACCGCGGCCGAGATGTACGAGATCGCCGCCACGACCTACGAGCAGCTCAGCGTCGTGCACGCCGGCTTCGGCCTGGTGCACGCGGCCACCCTGCTGCACTGGGGCCTGCGGCTCAGCCACGTCGGCCGGCACGACGAGGCCGCCACCCGGCTGCGGCGCAGCGCCGAGATCACCCGCCGCCGGGTCGAGCAGCGCCCGGACGACGTCGTCTCCACCGCGATGCTCGCGCTCGCCCTGGCCAAGCTCGGCGACGTCATCCCGGCCGAGAAACTGGCCCGCGAGGCGGTGATGCCACTGCGCGAGGCCGAGAACTACCGCAACGCGCGGATGGCCCACCTGGCCCTCGGGATCAGCCTGCGCGCGCAGGGATCGCTCGCCGGCGCCCGCACCGAACTGGTCGCCGCCCGGGAGCTCTGCGCCTTCGGCGCCGCCTTCCCGGACGAGAAGCCGATCATCAGGTTCGAGATGGCGCTGACCGCCCTCGCCACCGAGGACGGCCAGGTCGTCCGCGACATGTTCGAAGCGGTCGAGGGTCAGACCCGTGAGTTGTGGCGGCTCCGCCAGCAACGGCTGGCCATGCTGCGCCAGGCCCGCCAGCGCGAGGAGTCCGAGGCAGCCAGGGCTCGGGCCGAGCGTGAGGTGCTGCGCGACCCGCTCACCGGCCTGGACAACCGGCGCCGTTTCGACCTGCTGATGGAGCACATCGACTCCGGCCTGATCACCAACCCGCTGGTCCTGCTGATCGTCGATGTCGATCACTTCAAGGCGATCAACGACGCGTACTCGCACGCCACCGGCGACCGCGCGTTACGCGAGGTGGCCCGCATCCTGCGCGCCCACTGCCGCGCCGAGGACGTTCCCGTGCGGTACGCGGGCGACGAGTTCGCGGTCTTCCTGCGGGGCGACCTGACCGTCGGACGCGAGGTGGCCGAACGCATCCGGGCGGCGGTGGCCCGCACCGACATCCTGCCCGGGGTGCGCCTCACGGTGAGTGTCGGCCTGGCCGCCCTGGCCGAGGGCATGTCCGGCGAGACCCTCTTCCGCGAGGCCGACGACCGCCTCTACGCCGCCAAGTGGAGCGGCCGCAACACCATCGCCGCCTAGCCGATCTTGATGATCTCGGACCGGCCGCTGTAGAGGCCGCGCGAGTTGTCCGGGCCGCGGGGCGTGTCCGGGGCGTCGAGCCAGACGACGTACGCGGCTCCGGATCTCAGCCCGCTGATGGTGGCGCTGCCGGTGCACTCGGCTCCGGTGGTCACCGTCTGCCAGACGGGCTCGGGCTGGGCACCGGTCACGATCTCCTGGTTGACGGCGGCCACCCGATAGCGATGGCCGTACCGGTTGGGCCACTGCACCTTCAGCGACCCCGCTCCCGACGTCACGATCATCGGAATGAACACCTTGCCGATGTCCTCGTTCCACAGGTTCGCACAGGCCGAGCTCTGCGGCAGGAAGGACACGGGCGGCAGGCCGGGCCGGGGAGTACCGGTGGACCGGCTTGTCGCGCTCGTGGTCGGCTTGCCGGGTTCGACGTTCACCCAGGCCTTGCCGTCGCCCGTGGGGCTCGCGCTCGCCGACGGTTCCGTGGCACCGCCGCAGGCGCCGAGCAGCAACGGGAGCGCCGCCAGGGCCGGGGAGAATCTCCTCACCTCCTCCGATCGGCGCGCGCCGCGGGTGACTTAGGCGACCGGGCCGGTCGTCCCCCGCACGACCAGGCGTGGCGGGATCACCACCTCGCGGTGGGCGATCTGCGCCTCGTCGATGCGCTCCACCGCCCGGGCCACCGCCAGCGTCGTCATGGTCTCGATGTCCTGCGCGACCGTGGTCAGGTCGATGTGCGCGAGCCGGCTGAAGCTGCTGTCGTCGTAACCCACCACGCTGATATCCCCCGGGACCGACAGCCCGCCGCGGCGCAGCACGTCGAGCAGCCCCGTGGCGCTCAGATCGTTGAAGACGGTCACCGCCGTCGGCGGATCGATCAGCAGTTCGCGTCCCGCCCGAGCCCCGTCCTCCTCCCCGAAACCCCCGTTCACGACCCGGGCGTACGCCTCCAGCCCGTGCCGCCGCATGGCATCGCGATAGCCCTGCCGCCGTTCCGCCGACGCGAGCCACCGCCCGCCGTCGACGTGCGCGATGGTCCGGTGCCCCAGCGCCACCAGATGATCGACCGCCAGGTGCAGACCCCGCGCATCGTCGGTGCGCACCACGTCGACCTGCCGGTGTCGCACCGGGCGCATCATCGCCACCACCGGCAGCCGAGCGGCCAGGGTCCCGAGCTCGGCGGTCGGCACCTGTGGCCCGAGCAGCACCAGCGCCGCGCACCGGTCCTGGAGGAGGCCCGAGATCGCCGTACGCTCGTCGCGCCGCGGAGTCACCGCGCTGAGCGTCAGTTCGTACCCGATCCGTTCGGCCGCGTCGTAAAGCCCGGTCAACATGTCGTCGTGGAACGGATGCTGTACGCCGAAGACGACTCCCAGCAGCCGGCTGTGCCC
>Ga0247774_1001571_pt1 | contig 11476 bp, 9 predicted proteins | sample UWRJL001104B6_FD_179933 | JGI IMG/M metagenome (GOLD analysis project Ga0247774, IMG submission 179933) | Plant litter microbial communities from Arlington Agricultural Research Station in Wisconsin, United States - UWRJ-L001-104B-6 | ecosystem: Environmental > Terrestrial > Plant litter >... | reverse complement strand
TCTAGAAAAAGACTACAATCGAGTTCTAGCACAGGAGCGAATTATGATTGAACACGTTAATCGGAGTCTCAAAATTTTTAAAATATTGTCGAGTCGTTATCGGAATCGCCGTCGCCGTTATGGTCTGCGTTGTAATTTGTTGTCAGCAATTTACAATTATGAGTTAGCTCTAGGGGGCTAAATTTAAAACTTCTGATTATAACATATATCTTTTTTGCAGCAAGAGGTCTATTATATCATAAAACTATTTTGCAAGAGATCTATTATCTCGGTCATATTACCAAAAAGGGAACTCCAGCTATTCAAACCACGGTTCGGTATACCCAAAGTAGCCGACAGCAAGTCAAAGACAAGCTTGCATTACTTAAGGGCTAAAAAACAGACAGTGCAGGTAAAAGGAATTTATATTGATCTATGCAACAGTTGGTGAGCGGGCATTCGGCTTATTATTTGCAATTAATTTGAGCCAAGTCGGATGATTGCAAGCCCGTTGCAAATAATAATGAGTCTGTTTGCAATTAATGTGAGCCGAAGTGCTTTTCTGTATGCAATTAAGGTGAGCCGAAAATTGTCTTGTTTGCAAGCCGGAGCGTTTATGTTTGCGAGCCGCAACAGCTATGGTTGATTTTTAAGAGTTTCTATTACATCGAACTCAGGTTGATTACACTCGCAGTTGGAGGCGCGAAATTTCCGTTTGGCAGAAGCCGCCTCCAACACCTGCCGATCACTCACCTCTAAATATCTCCCCGCAACTGTTGTTTAAACCCAGAATCCCGACCCTTCCAGGACGGGGAGTATGTCAAAATAAGAAGGTGTATTATTTGTATTAATACACCTTACAAAATAGGCATTGCTGAAGGGCTTATTCAAAGGATATTTTATGAGTGGGCGATCGCTTCCATTCCAACACAGATAGGATCAGAGGAATGGGAAGGACTAAGAGAGTGTAGAAGTTGGTTAGGGATCTAAATAATAACCGTTGTCCAGGATCGTTGACGAGATCGAGAATGGGATGTCCCAAGGCACTTGAAATTCCAATGACGGTATATCCTACTGTTACTGCGAATAACGTTATCAGATAGGCAATGGCAAGGGGACGGCTATTTTTGAAGGGCAGTGCTTTCATCGCGTAGAAGTACAAAACATTCTCGAAGGCTACTAAAAACAGAAGAAACTGAAAGCCGATATAGGGGAGATAATGATACAAGAAGTTTACTTCTGGGCTCCAGACAAACACAATTCTGAACCAGACAGTCAAGAGAATTTCAATGGGCAAGAAAATTGCCGCGACTATATAGGCATAGAGTGGAGCTTTGTTTTCCCTATACGCATCTTGAATTCTCAAAAAATTAAAAATTATATAGAAGAGAAAAGGAACTTCCCACAAGGGTAGGAGCATCGCCGAAACCGTTCGACTGGGTTCATGATCCAACCAATTACAGGAGTGATTAAAGCCAAATAATTTATAGATTGCAGTGGTATGGGGATCAACGTCAACCACTGTTTCAGTCAAAAACGCTCCCACAAGCAGTATGGTAATTAATGCCACATAGGCAATAATTCTTAAAATTTCTGGATTAAACGTCAAACTAAAAGCATAGTTGAGTGCCTTATTCTCGGTTGACTTGTCGACAGTCATATTCGTTTTACCTCAATAAAAGGGTGATTTTGATTTTGGATAACTGAGTAATTAAGGTTTGAAAAACCTTACTATTGATCAATTAGTGCCGCTTATTTAGTTACTTGTAAGTAAAAGATGAAGAAGCAATTGGGAGCATCCCACTTTTTTGAGTGGTGCAAAAGTACTAATTGTCAAACCATCCATTCTGCGGAGATTCAGTTTTTATTTTCTAACCGCGAAATAAAAACTGGGATGCACCCGAATGATTCTGCATAAGAGTTTAAGTTTACTACTTAAGCATATTTTTTCTGTATTATACACTACTTAAGCTGAATAGCCAGAATCTTTCCACATATTTTCATATTCCTTACGGAGACGAGCATATGTACTATCAGATACACAGTACATCTACTTATCTTTTATGCAGTCACTTCCTAAGAAATAGCTGGATCAGGTGCGGGATGCCATTCGTTTTAAACACTACACCGCACTGAAGAAACCTACGTGCAGTGGATTCGCCGCTACATCCTCTTTCACAATAAGCACCATCCCAAGGAGATAGGCAAAGCTGAAATCGAAGCATTTCTCACACATCTAGCCGTCGAGGGGCAGGTTTCTGCTTCGACACAAAATCAAGCTCTCAGTGCTTTGCTGTTTCTGTATCGGGAAGTACTCAATCTCGACATGGCAGGCATTGACGCCGTTCGAGCGAACCTCAGTATGTGCCAACCGTGTTGACCAAGCAGGAGGCGATCGCCCTGATCCAACAGTGTGACGGTATTTATCAACTGGTCGTGAAGACAGAAATAGTTGGGGAATGACTGGGCGGACAAACCTATCTCTATGTCAAGATTGGGGATGGAGACACGCTAGTCGTGCAAACAGACGGAGATAATTCCAGCCAGTTGCGCGATATTGTTCCTATTCACATTAGCGGCGATATGAGCCATCTGTTTGACTTACAGGGTGAAGCAGTTTTAAAAAGCCGTCGTCACCAACTCGTATAAATAAAATGAACAGCAATACCAGTACAAGCTCAACAATCAAGCTGAATCAAGCTTCCCTATCTCGTTTACCTGGAAATGTTCGCATACCCAAGTACGATCGCCATCAAATTTCTAATGGAATTGTGCATATGGGTTGGTGGATTTCATCGATCGCACCAAGCGCTTTATCTGGATGATTATTTCCATCAGAATCCTGGTAGTGATTGGGGAATTTGTGGTGTTGGATTGCTGGACTATGACTATGACAGGCGGATGCGGGATGCGCTTCAATCCCAAGATTGTTTGTATACCTTAGTTGAGCGATCGCCTGAGTGCGATCGCGCTCGAATCATCGGTTCGATCGCTCGATACCTGTTTGCACCAGACAATCGTCAAGCAGTTATTAAAGCATTAGCAGATCCCAAATGCCGGATCGTTACTCTGACGATTACTGAAAGCGGCTACTACTACATTGAAGGAAGTGGCAATTTCGATGTAAACCACCCGACGATGCAGCACGATTTGCAACATCCTGACCAACCAATTGGCACATACGGTTTTTTGACTGCCGCACTCTCCAAGCGCCGTAAACAGGGTTGGCACCCTTTACAGTCTTGTCCTGCGACAATATCCAGGGCAACGGCGACATGGTGCGGAAAATGCTAACAACATTTGCCCAGATGCGCGATCCGGCTTTGGGACGTTGGATTGCTGAACACGTTGCGTTTCCCAACTGCATGGTCGATCGCATTACTCCGCTGACAACCCCAGCAGATATCGAAATGGTGGCCCAACAGTTTGGTATTGATGATGCGTTTCCATGCGTCGCGGAGCCTTTCACCCAGTGGGTAATCGAAGATACATTTTGTGCAGGCAGACCCGATTGGGAATCAGTTGGCGTACAGATGACTAACGATGTTCATCCCTACGAGATGATGAAACTTCGGCTGCTCAATGCCAGTCATATGTTGATTGGCTATCTCGGCTCTCTGGCAGGTTATACCTACGTTTATGAAGTCATGGCAGACCCGTTATTCCGGCAAGCCGTTGCTAACCTGATGGACGAGGTGACACCAACGCTCCAACCTGTTCCTGGGATTGATTTAGACGAGTATAAAAAGACTCTAATTGAACGGTTTTCTAATCCTAAAATTCGCGATCGGCTTCCGCGCCTGTGCCTGAATGGATCGGCCAAAATTCCTAAGTTTGTTTTAGGGTCGCTCCGCGATAAATTACAACTTGGAGGTGCGATCGATTACCTAAGTTTGACAATTGCTGCTTGGTGTCACTATCTCAATGGTTATGACGACCAGAACCGTCCTATCCCCATTGATGACCCCTTAGCTGATAGCCTCACTCAACAAGCCCGCTCAGGTAAAACAGATCCCAGACCCTTGCTCAGCATATTTGAGATTTTTGGCGATTTAGTACAGTCGCCACGTTTCGTCGAGACTGTTGCTGACAAGTTGGGTGGTTTGCATGAGTTTGGTGCTCGAGGAACGCTTGTCCGATCCTCCCAGGCACAGTAATGGCATTATCAACTTAAGCTGCGATTTTTAGCTTTATAGCTGTTGCCAGTTTCATTAGGATATAGACTATATATTAGTAGTCTCCCCGCAACCTGTCATGGCAAAATCTTACAGTTATCAGGGTCAGAAAGTGATGCAAGCAATTGAAGTCGATAGTCTAGAGAAAAGCCTGTGTCAGTAATTCAGGTCAACGGAATTGATTTGTACTACAACATTCAAGGTTCCAGCGAAAACGAGCCATTACTGCTGATAGCGGGGTTTGACAGTGACAGTTCAACTTGGGCTGCAATGATGCGATCGCTAGTTAAGCAGTATCAGGTGATTCGCTTTGATAACCGAGGAGTTGGGCAAAGTGAAGCGCCAGACAGTCCTTACAGCATCAAACAAATGGCGACTGATGCAGCCGCGCTGTTGGATTACTTGAGCATTTCTCAAGTCCATGTGGCAGGTCATTCAATGGGTGGACAGATTGCTCAAGAACTGGCTTTGGCATATCCAGAAAAAATCCAAAGTTTGATACTTCTGTCATCTTTGGCAAGGGGAGATGAAAAGTTTAATTCACTCATCAAATTGTTTGGCGACTTGACACAGAAATTAGAGGGAACGCTTTATCAGAGGGTTATCTTGCCTTGGCTGTTTACCGATGCGTTTTACTCGATTCCAGGGGTAATGGAACAACTCCTCATCTGGATTGAGAATCAACCATTTGCCCCGACACCTCATGGACTGTATCACCAATGCCGAGCTATTCTTGGCAGTGATACCAGCGATCGCCTTGCAAACATTCATTGCCCTACACTCGTTATGGTTGGCAAAGAAGACCTTCTTACTCCGGTCAGATTTTCGGAGGAACTAGCTCAAGGTATACCCAATGCTGAACTAGCTATCCTCGAGCAAGGTGGTCACGCCTTTGTGGTAGAGTCGGCGGATACTGTAGCGAAGGTCATGCTTGATTTTCTGGCGAAGCACAGACAACGCACCCTACAATCCACACAGGAATAACTACTGCCCAGTTGCTTGAAGCGGATGGTGCCCAAGTCGTCTATCTGCCCCCTATTCGCCTGAGTTTAACCGCATAGAGAAATGCTCGGCTTGGTTGAAAAGTGGAATTCGCAAACAGCTACACCACTCCCATACTTTGCGCGATGCGACGGAAACGGAAGCCGTTCTTAAGACAGTGTCCTAATGTCTGTGGCGACGGCTATATTTGGCAACAAATCTAATTTTGAATTCTTAACTTTTAAGTATTTGAGGATAACCTAATGTTGCTTGGGATAGATTTAGGAACAGGCTCTGCTAAGGCATTGCTCCTAGCGACAGACGGAACGGCTGCTGGTGAAGCATCAAGCTCTTATCCTGTTCGTGCACCCCACCCTGGATGGGCTGAGTCGGAACCAGAAGATTGGTGGTTGGCTGTTGCCTCGGCTGTGAGGAAGGCTGTAGGAAATCATGCCGATCGAGTACAGGCGATCGCACTTTCAGGGCAAATGCACGGTGTTGTCCTAGCTTCGGAGTCAGGTCAGCCCCTGCGTCCTGCTATCCTCTGGGCAGATACTCGCTCCTTTGCCGCGCTTAACACTTATCATTCGCTCGATGCCGCTATTCTAGAGCACTTGGGCAACCCGGTTACGGCTGGAATGGCAGGCCCCACGTTGTTGTGGCTGCGAGAACACGAGGCTGCTGTCTACAGCGAAGCGCGTTGGGCACTCCAGCCAAAAGATTGGCTGCGGTTGCGGATGACTGGAGAAGTCGCAACCGAACCATCTGATGCTAGTGGTACTTTGCTTTACGATGTGGTGTCGGACAACTGGGCCCTGGAAGCCATCTGGGCGCTGAATCTACGCGGTGATTGGTTACCAAAAATTATCCCGTCTAGTGCGATCGCCGGCTACCTCACAACTATTGCTTCAGAGCATCTTGGCTTAAGAGTTGGCTTACCTGTTATCGCTGGTGCTGCGGATACCGCAGCGGCAGCGCTTGGTAACGGACTACTAGAGCCTGGTTTGGTTCAACTAACCATCGGCACAGGCGCTCAAATCATTACACCTCGATCGCAACCAATTATCGATCCTCATGGTCGTACCCATCTCTATCGAACCGCCGTACCTAACCAGTGGTACAGCCTTGCAGCAATGCAAAATGCCGGGTTAGCGCTTGAGTGGGTGCGAGGTATCCTCGGCTTGAGCTGGCAGGAAGTCTATACTAAAGCGTTTTCTGTTCCCGCAGGATGTGAAGGATTGACATTTTTGCCATACCTCACAGGTGAGCGAACTCCACACCTTGACCCCCATGTACGCGGGGCATGGGTGGGGCTTGGACTTCATCACACACAGGCGCACCTGATGCGGGCAGCTTTAGAGGGAGTTGCTTTTGCCTTGCGACAAGGTTTTGAGGCACTTGAGGCAACAGGTTTTAAAGCGACAGAACTGCGTTTAGCAGGCGGTGGAACGGCAGAAATGCCTTGGAAACAATTACTGACCGATGTATTGAGAATACCCCTCTATGCAACTACAGTTGCTGCTGCTTCCGCGCGAGGTGCTGCTCTACTGGCGGGTATAGGAATTGGCATATACGCAGATGCTAATGACACGAGCAAACTGGCAGCCACACCAACGCTTGTTGCAACTCCTCAATCAGTCGATCCAACCCTAGAAGAGGCTTGGATGCGATATCAATCGCTTTATCCACAGCTTAAAAAAATCGGATAGGAGTTATGGCTTAAGGAGGACGTACTAGAAGCTATATACAAATTATTCTTAAGCTAATACTGCTTAATATCAGTCAAATAAAAGAAGAATGTTTACTAACATAATAGGTACCTATAGCAATCCTTGCAGGAGTCATAAATTTTTTACCCCACCCCAGCCCTCCCCTTGGTAAGGGGAGGGAGTAAGAAATTCACAAATGATTTAGGATTGCTATATTACATCAATATAGTAAGTGGAATAAATCTCCCAAAATTAGCCGATGCTTCTAATTTATACATACAGTGTAATGAATCTCATCTATAAACTACCAGGAAGATGAAAAAAAAGTTGTCTTAAGTCAGGGTGGTATTGTCTCCTCAAATTCTTACTTCAATTCCTTTTACGAACTATTTTATACTAAATATACTACTCTTAGCTCTATCTACTATGTGCTGAAACTTGAAGGAGATTTTAAAGTTTCTGTTTACAGAGAAGTTAACGTAGAAAACAAAAGAGAAATTATTTCGGAACAGAACTTTGAGAAATGTCAATTCTCAGAGCGTGTAAAAATCTTACCAATAAATCTCCTTCAAAATGAAAAGGCTGGCAGAATAGACAGCAGATTTCCAGCTTATAGACGACAATAGCAGCATTTAGAAAACCAGTTCTTTAGATGTTGAGGATTAATTAAATAAGCGTGCGAAGTGCGGCCCGGATTTGATATCAGATGGAAAGAACTTGAGTTAAATGATGACATATTCTTCGCCCAAAACAGCTTGACTGACCTGTGGTTCCGGCTCTACTGGGTCGCTGTAATGAGTGTTAATGTGTCCGATCAAACTTTCCCGATAAGCTTTCAGATGCGAGTTAAGTGCTTCGATATCCTGCTGTCCGGTCGCGAAACTGCTATCTCTTCTAAATTGACCCGATTCCTTAACAAAAGCCATGTCAACTTGCCACAAAGCTCTATCAGTCGGGCGATATGACAAATCAACAATATCGTAAGGTGCGAAGCCTTGGGACTTCATAAAACTCATTACATCATACATCTGACCGAACAAAGTAACTTCTACAATTACATATTCTGTCTGCTGCAAAATTTCAGTTGCTCCCGCTAAAACATCTACTTCCTGTCCGTCTACATCAACTTTAATTAAATAGGGGCCTGACAAGTTTCTTTCCCTGCATATTCCATCGAGGGTAATTGCTGGTATGTTTCTCAAATAAGGATTGCTGCTGTCAGTAACGCGATTTTCAGAAAGTGAAGAATGCACCATACTGGGACTGACGTTGAGGGTGAAAAGTCCTGATTCTTTGCTGGCTGCTGCAATAATGTATTCTGCACTTTTGAGGTGGCGGCAAATTTTGGCGAGGTAAGGTTCATTTTCGGCGATCGGCTCAATTAGCAAATGTCGCGCATCGGGGAAAGTTTCGTAAAGGTTAAACGTTCCCAAGGCGGCACCGACATCAATCACAGTTTTTGGTTGAAAACCTAAGTTTTTAGCCAGCAGCAAGCTGCCTGACATTGAGTTTCTGGGAGTTCCTATTTGTTGGTTCACAATTTTTTTCCTAATTGGTTAAAGCTAGATAAACGTCAAAGGTGTGGGATTTGGTATTGGTTTCTCAATCTAAAAGGTTCCACTATTCTGTACATTTTTTTAGCAACAGGCTTTTGGGTTTGTTCCACAAGAGACAAGAGAATTAATTTGTAATGGAACAGGCCCAAAAGCTTCTGAGATTGTTGCTAGATGTGATCCTACCCAACCTGCTACTATTTCGCTGACTTCTGCGCTTTGTTTTCTGGTTCGACAGATTGCAAAGCTTCGTCGAGAATTGCCCGCGCTTCTTCGGCTTTACTTCTAGCTTCTCGATAGCGGACGTTAGCTTGAGCAAAGTTTTTGAGAACCTTGAAACCATCTTTCAAACGACCAATTTCTTCGGCAGTCACAGCCTCATCTGTAAACAAAATGTCGATCGCCTCCCGGATTTTGAGTGCTTCTTCGCGGGATTCCATGACTTTCAATTTGAGACTTGCCAAATTGCTCAAAATCTGCACGGCTTCAGTAATCGCGTCCTCGCCTTCAGACGCAGCATCCTCGATATCCTTAACTTCAACAAACTGCTTGGGCCCAAATCCCTCTAGCAGTTCCGTAGCCAGCTTGCCCTCATCCATGAGCTCCATCAGCCGATCCATCGCTTCTTCGCGGGCTTTGGCTGAATCTTTCCCTTTGACAGTTAAAATAATTTCGGGGCTTTGAGGAAGTGTATAGCGAACCATATTTTGACAGCCTGTGCGCGAAAACAATTGAATGATATTTTATCTTTATTCGATCGCCAGTTGCAGCTATCAATCTGCTCCCTTACCAACCGCTTGCCAAAAGTTGACAGATATGCACTCACAAGGAACGCTCCACCATGAAAGATAAATTTCTTAACTTTCTCAACTTGCTTTTAGTAGCTGATGTGTTTTTCGTCTTTGCTAGTTTTGCGTGGTTTGCGATCGCAGTAGCGGGTCGATCGACCGGGGTGAATCTCGGTTTTGATTTGTGGTACAGTCTCTGGCAGCCCGTATTTAATCCCGCCCTGGGAATTCTTATGGGCGGTGCTATTCTCAGCGGTATAATTAACCAAGTTTCTAAACGCCTCAATCCGAAGTAAAATTGATGTTTTGTTGGAAACTGTGATTGGCGATGCTACGCCAGTTAGCGATCTTCCTTGTGGGGTGCGTCAGGGATGAGCAGGTCAATTAGGTCGAAAATAATGCCATTGGGACCCACCCGTACTAAACTTGCGATCGATCGCCTCAGTCTGCAGGCCGAAGTCAAGCTGTAACTGTCGATCGTAAATTGAAATAGGTTTTGACTGCGGATTAGTCAGCGGGCGATCCGACTAGGTACCAAAAAATACTGTCACAATTGGAAAATCTATAAATTGCAACCATTTACTACCCAAATTAGAGTGCGCCATTATGAAATGGATGCTCTCGGTCACGTTAATAATGCTGTCTATCAGCATTATTTAGAACACGCTGCGATCGAACATTTAGAACATTTGGGATTTAGTCTCGATCGCTACCGGGAATTGGGCGGCGTCTTTGTAATGCGGCGGATAGAGATTGACTATTTGCGATCGGCCGCCGCAGGCGATGGACTGGAAATATTCACTTGGATAGAACAAATGCGCGGCCCGCGCGCTGTCCGCCGCTACGAGATTCGCTTAGCTGGAAGCGACCAAATCTTATTAAAAGCCGAGGCGCTTTGGGTTTGGGTTGAACTTACCACGATGCGACCGCGAGCAATTCCCAAACCAATAATTGATATTTTTCAAGATCAGTTTCAAGCATTACCAACATAAAAAAAATTAACTTTTATATTGGTCAACTTCTATAAAAATCTATTGGTGTGTAGTGAGGACGACTGTCCTCTATTCCTCACATCTTGCATTATTGTTAATAAGCCTTGCACGGGCGGGATCTCCTGCCCAACGCCTACTCTTGACAAGAAAATTTACTTTTTGGGGAACAGGCCCGAAAGCCTGTTAAGCCAGAAGGGTGCAAGATGTGAGTAAAAATCAGTTTGCAGTCAGGACTTTAGTTTCAGTCCCAGACGCAATAGTCATAATTAGTAAGGTGCGTCAGATATCTAAACCCTGAATAACCGTTCGAGAAATTTACCCTCGGCACTCTACAATTTGATTTTAGTGAACCACTTGGTCTTAGTCCTGAGTTTTTTCTTTCCCAACTCGATCGCACTTCAGCAAAAAGTTTATTATGCAGCGGGCCGCAAATCCCGATCGCAAAAAGTCGGATCGCCCGCCTGCCAGTTTGGATGCTACAGAGGTACGATGGAATATAGGGAGGGAGGCCAAGCCCGGTAAGGTTAAGCTTGGCGACAATACCCACAGGAAGGGAAAAATGACACTTAACTTGCGGCGACCGATTTTAATTGGCGGAATAGGACTTTCAGCGGCGCTGTGGCTGTTGGAAACTCTACAGCATTCGGGTTCAGAAATGGGCGAAACGGCACTCATCGGCTTGGCGGCTGCCGGTGCCGGGTATTGGTGGTGGAAACAACAATCCCCCAAACTCGAACTCGAACTCCCGCAACCCCTAGCGAACAGGGAAGCAGCCGAAAAAGCGATCGCGGCTTCAGAAACCGCAATTAAATTGCTAGCCTCAGAAGCTCAAAACTCTGCCGATCCTGCTAATCTAACAGCAAAGCTCGATCGCCTGAGAGCCGAATTAGACAGACAAGATTTGCGGATTACGGTAACGGGCGGCAAAGCTGTCGGCAAAACTGCTTTAATTCAAGTTTTAAATTCTAATTGGGCGTCTCAACACCCGCAAAAGCTTAGTTTACAAGAAACAGCACCGCTGTTTGCTAATACAAATGCTTCGACCAAAATCAACGGTGATTTAGTGCTGTTTGTGACAGCGGGCGACATCACAGATTCCGAATTTAAAACATTATCTCAGCTAGCGTCCGTCGGTCAGCGCGTGCTGCTAGTCTGGAACAAACAAGACCAACATTTGCCAGCACAGCAGTCGCAAATTTTGCACTCTTTGCAGCAAAGAATGCAAGGAATATTGGGGACAGAAGATATAATTGCGATCGCAGCTTCTCCCAATTCTATTAAAGTGCGCCAACACCAAGC
>Ga0247774_1001570_pt1 | contig 11481 bp, 10 predicted proteins | sample UWRJL001104B6_FD_179933 | JGI IMG/M metagenome (GOLD analysis project Ga0247774, IMG submission 179933) | Plant litter microbial communities from Arlington Agricultural Research Station in Wisconsin, United States - UWRJ-L001-104B-6 | ecosystem: Environmental > Terrestrial > Plant litter >... | reverse complement strand
TTGAGCTGTGGTGCTCCGGATGAATGCCCTTTCTTCAGCTCCTTTGTCCATGTCCGGAATGGATGACCCTGCAGGCCATGGATGAAGACGATGCTGAGAATATGGTAAGTCTCCGCCCTTAGTGGGAAGTTCGGTAGGCGATGCTTACTCGACAACTGGGTCAGCTTCATTCGGCTCATAGACAACCGAAAACCCAATATCCAACAGTTCCGCACCGCGTGATTCAGAGCTCTTCTTATTCAAAGTCTGCAGATGGGAGCCCCGTTCGTCGGCCACGTCATCCGCTGTCATTATGTGCAGCGGAATAGGCCCCACACGGGAGCTTCTTATGGAGCAAGACAGCACAGACAAAGAGAGTCATAGGTAATTTAAAAACCATTGTGCGCAAGGAAAAATGTTGACCGGTTTATACAAGGCTGAAAATTTACTGCTCTTGTTGATGCTTGCATAGCGGCGAACAGATGGGTGAAAGCGCTGGCATATGCGCGCCGCTTACCTAAATGCTAACCGAATACTACCCCACTTTCGCAAAATTGGATTTTTGGATTTCTAATATCAGGGTTCAGAAGGTAAAAGCTGTCATGGGTGGGTTGGTACAGGCTGGGTCGTCAAGCCGGAACAAAGCATCGAGATAATAAAAAAAGTTAAAAAAGACCGTGCGAAGAACCCTCTGCAATCGTCTAAGCGCGAGGCTAGAGGACATTTACGTACCCTCTAGCTTGTCAACTGTAATCGAAATCTAGTTCTAGGCTTGCGCACGCTAAAGCCCGCTAAAAATGTAGATAATACAGTAAGCCTCATAACACGAAGACCCTTGTAACGGCTAAATTCCGAACCACTTGATGAATATCTCTGTTAAAGCTTCGGATGCTCGGATGCTTCAGCCTGGTATACGCGAGAAAGAGGGCCTTGTCTGCTTGAGATACAGAGGTAATCATACATTCAGCTCGGAAAATAAATCAAATATTTCTGGGGATTTTGTGGAACTTCTCCGTCAATATGTTCCGGCTGCTAATTGGAGCAGCGGCGTACATACTCCAAGTGTTTCAAGAAACAAAAATCCGGAGCTGCTGATCGAGTTTACATGCGTGCCAGGTAGCACAATTTCTAACTGAAGCCCCAAAATCCCAGCGGTCACTTCACAGATAGATTCAACCCCATCCAGCTAAGCAGTACCATACCCTCGCGAACTTGAAGGAAGCTACTAATGGTACGTCTTATATCTATTCATTTACGCTAGGACGCGCCCAAGACGTAGACGCTAAGTCTAGCCAATTCCTGCGCCACTCGTCATCGGCCAGCGGCCTCATTTTCAGGATGCGAGACCTCTGTATTACAAGGCATCATGGGTCTGACGGTTGCAGCCTCTGGAATCGCCAGTTTCGGGTTTAATATCTGTCAACTGGATAGGCTGCACACACGAAGCAAAAATCCAAGCTCGTGGAGATGCTTCTACGTGCCGCCCGATGATAGAATCAAGACGTTGCAGAAAGGCATACGTAGGTATCCTAAAGTAGCAAGGCGTGGAAGGAAATGGCTGGAGACCACTTGGGTAGCGAACGGCCGGGGCTCCTGCCCGCGACATGCTGTGTTTGCTGCGAGGCCACCTATTGCTCTTCGAGAGTCCTCAAATTTGTAGCCGAGAAAGCCTTCCTCACATTTTGCAAGGGGAAGCGCTACCCCAAGTTGTTTAAGTATCGACTACGTCCTACGTGATCGGGATGAGTCCGGGGGGGGTTAATAGTTCGGATGTTCACGTAGGCCATATATGTTTATACAAAATGACTTTCGGCCAGGTTGAAAAGCCTCTTGCTATACTTTGCTGGAAGCCAATTCAGAGAAGGCAAAGATGGTGATGGTGGGCTTCAACTGCAGCTCTTTCTCAAGGGATTGTGTTCCACAGGTAGGTTGCGGGGTTTCCTTCGTTTCCCCTAGAGTCCATAAAAATACTCAATTTCAACAACCGCCTGTGTTTTCATACTGCTTGCTCATGGTGATTAAGTGAGATAAGTAAATGGCTATATTTGATCTAATAATATTGGACTACATTAGCTGCAAGAGTCTTGAAGCACGTGCCTGGGGATTATGCACGTCAAAGTCGACAACTAATGACCGGGAATCTATCTGGCAATTTGAGGGATCATTGAAGGCATTGATCCGCTATTCGTGTTAGATCCAGGCTGGGTAGTGTCTTGCCAAGCACAATTAGGCGCCTAGCATCACGTGGCTGGAGCCTGGTCCCTTTGGAGATGCATTTTCGCACCTTTCATCATCGCGCGATTGTCTATGTTGTCATAAGTAGTGGAAAATAACAATAATATGCTCAAAATCGCACAGTATGCGCCCGCCGAAGTCAACCTATACACTTGCCTGGGTATGCCTTGCCTCCTGCGAGCATATTAGTGGCACAAAAGCGAACGATGCCGTGGTCACCACGACACAAAATACAGTAGCGCATTCAAGAGCCAGAACGTATATCAAAGCGACGGCCGTACCCTCACTGCTTCCTCGGCAACTTGGGACAGAGACCATTATCGGAATCACCGGCACAGGCCAAGGTTCGGAAACAGTCATTGGAACAACAATAGGCGACAAAAGTAAGGACTGCAGTGACATTTCACTCCAGATGGGGCTAGATCTGGAGTGAGAAGGCGCCCAAGTCTTCTGCTAACTATGAGTACAAGATCTTCTCGTGCTAGAATGCCCTCCTAAGAGCACTTGCGAACGTTCGAGTCGTCCTACGTTCGATGCTGCCACCTCACGGCCACCGAATGCACAACCTTCACAAACGCTTGCAAGTCCTCCGGCGAGATTTGGTGCGACAGTGCTGTGCAGTGTGACTGCGAGCACTACACTGGTTGCAGGCGTGGGAGCGATAGCCATACGGCCCTTGTAGGGCCTGTTGAGCGAGCAATATGGTGATATTGTCTCCCCTATCCCTTATTCACTTGCCCAATCCAGCACCGGCAGCGATTGAGTTCTATTCCATACTTTGTCGTAGGAAGTCAGAGCATCTGTTCGCTAACCGACAATTAATCCATCAGCAACGGCCCGAACGCAAAGGGACCCGACTCTACCTGTATCACGTTCCTCATATCTGAAGCTGGAATTCCGACCGCCTCTACCAAGAGTTTCTTTACGTGCTCGACGGGGGATCATGACAACACCATGCACCTCTTCCTCGACGGTCCACAAGGTGTGTTGCTACAGTGGAATGAGGACTCGATGCTCTCTGGATGGGCTTGGGAGAAGCACATCAGTTAATCACATTGATGAGCGGTTTTTTATAGTTAGGACCCGGAATATCGCTCTGCACGGTTGAGACAATCCGAACAATAATCGGCGACGCGAATTTGGCAAACTCGGACGCATCGACTATCTCGAAATCTGTTACAGAAAATCCAGAAGACTTCTGGGACCTCAAAGCTGGCACCTGCAAAGGTATGTAATGCAATTGAGCTTGTTAGCATGATCGACGGAAATGAAATCGCAAGACGGCAAGAAGCTTAAGAATGCATGAAATTTACTGACTAGGACGATCTAAAGATCCCCCAAGCCAGAATACCACGGATCAGGGCGACAACAAAGACCCTCCGAGTGATACAAAGACGGATGACTCAAAGGGTAAGGGCTTCTCAGCTGAGGCCATTGTAGGAATCGCAATTGGCGTTCTCGCAGTAATATTTACTGGGCTCAACTGGTGGTTCCCTAATCCGCGGAAAAGGCTCTGGGTAAAACTGAAAGGCGCTACCAGCACCGCTCGGAGGCAAAGGGGGACGAACAGCAGCGGTGGAATCTCGATGGAGGACCACGTAGGGCGTCGGCATGGAATGAATGCCGCATCTGCAAATGACGGTGCCGTTGAACGCGATGTTCGGGCTTTAGGGAGATCGACCCCGTATCGCAGTTCAACTCGCGGATAACAAATCTCCACTTCGTGCTCCATCGCAATGGTCGACGCGTCAGGTTATTGTTCAAATTCCGTGGGACAAACCGAGGATACCATTTGGCAGCCCATGGGCGATGGCTCGTAAAGGCTGAATTCTTGGGAGACAGGAGAAGTGAAGAATTAAAGATGCAGGAGTTCATTCTTGCAGCTTGGAAGCCCGTTCACGGCAATAATCCCCATTGGGCAGGCAGTCGTATGATACAACGCGGAAGGTTGACGACCTGACGACCTCGGCGGTGATTATCTTCAACGATTACAGGCCACAGGTCTTTAAAACGAACAATAAGTTAATGTATCTTAAATCTTAGTATACTTTGCATGCCTGACTCTTGCGGTTCGGTTCGATGAATAGGAATTCAAATTGTCCGAGAGTGAGTATTGGGAACATGAAACGGCACGTCACCCTAATACTAGGTACTTTCAGACCACATGTCCTACTCCTACCAAGAATACCCCTTTTTTCTTCTAATTCGTCGATGAAGCTCTTGATCAATAGTAAGGTTGTTGTCAAGTTTTCACCCTGTGATCATCCGTGTCACGGAGAGCATCGTTCCAGCCCCAATGCTGCTCCCTGGGCAGCCGGAATAATTTTTGCCATTAGAGGAGTTCTAGGAGGTAGGCAGGGCTTGACAACCTGCCGGTATGATTCGTATAGTACAACGAGCTCCTGATAGTGCAGCAGCCGCCATTTCTCATAGTCTTCAATACCGACACTATATGTGGGTATGGAGCCGTGGGCTCTTTCGACTTCGGTTGCTGTGTCAGCGTTGATGGTGACCCGGTTAGAAAGTCGAACCGTAAAGGAAGATATTGGATTTGGCGTGTTTTCTAAATAACTATCTTATTCGAATGCGATTCATCTGATATGGAGGTGGTAGCTTGTGGTTTTAAGAAAGAAGAAATAAGAAAGTTTCAATCCATCGCTTTGCCTTAGTCACCATCAACTGTCCATTCCTACAGAGAACATGCGGCAACTATAAAGGCGCGAATGTCTTATCTCTCATGGAGAGTCGCGATGTCTCTAATGGAGAAAGCCGTTCGTAATGTTTTTGTCTATATTTTCTGTCGTCAGTCAATCAGCTAGTGTACAATGCACCCCCTTTCAAGTCCTATTCTCTCCTACAATTCTATATTCCCCGCAACGCTGTATTATCCCTCTTGTCTATCGGCGTATACCTCGCCTCCAAAATCTCCTTCGCACTCTTCTTCGTCTCCTGTGGCTTCTCGTACCTTTGCCGCAATGCCTTCTCGACATCCGACTCCCCTTCCAGCTTGATCGCCGCCTTCTTCTCAACCTCCACAGCCTTCCCCATCGCCTCACCAATCACATCCTTTCCAACCTTCTTGCTCCTCTCAACAGCCTCAACAACCTTTCCCTTCGCAGCCTTTGATTCCTCCTTCACAACCTCCGAAGCCGTAGCAGCCGTGTCCTTGACACTCGTCGCCATCCCTTCAACCACACTCCTTGCCTCCTTCCCAGCCGCAACAGCCATATCCTTTATCTCCCCACCATTAAGGCTAGCCCCAAACAACCCCGCCACCCGATCCTCGGCCCGCTCCCTCACAACCCTCCAATCCGTCCCTTGCACCCACCTCACCGCGCCCTCCACCTCCGCATTCCACCGATCCTTAAACATCTCCACGAAGTTCGCCCGTGCCTTTTGCGCCGCCTCCTCGCGCGTGGGAGGCGCGGCCGGGGGAGGGTGCTGAATCGCAGAGTCGAGCACGTGGGCATTTTGCCGCAGTACAAGCCCTTGGCGCTCGCGGGTGCGCTGGAGGGACAAGGCGGTGAGGTAGGCGAGGCCGAGGGTGAGGGTTGCGCCGCCGGTCTGTTGGGTGCAGAAGGAGAGCGGTTAGCAAGTGGTGAGTTTGACGAAGGAGCTTTTTTGTGGGGGATTGGGTTCGCGACAGGAGGGGAAGGGGTTTGCAAGGAGACATACGAAGCCGGTTGTGAAACCCATGTTGGGCAGCGGGAGAAGGTATAGCTTATTAGAGGAGACCAATTGGAGGTTTGGACGACTTGTCGCTTGGGCTATGTGGTCATTGTTGAGGTTGGTTGTTGTTCTGAGGGTTGATGATTTCGAGCTTTCGAAAAGTTGACGTCGTTCGCTTCGGGAATATGTTTCCGCCCGGGCCATCTGGAGGCCCGTGCACACGACAGTCCAACCTTCAGCAACGGGTGCTCGTTGATGGGAATTGGACGACTGCATCAGCGTTCATTGACTAAAACATTTATTTCTTCAGGCCCGGATTTCCAATTAAGTACGAAATTTTTGGATACCTGCTCAGCCACAAACTTATTTGGGGAAAGAACTGAGAAGCAAGACCGTTAATAATATTTATGGCCGAGCTATTATGCGAGGCTTTGATCCTTAAAGAAGCCTCTTCGGATTGACCCAGCATTTTTTGAAAATGCACCGAAAAGCGGACGGCTTCTAAAAGCAACAACTGCAGTTCAGACTGCCGTCCTTACGCAGGTAAGTTCTTCTGAAAGCAGGAATTCGACTGCTGCTAACCTCGCTCACTACTTACGTAGCGTTTCGAATATCAACATCTCGGGTCGTACGGTACAGCAAAAACTCAAGAAAGCTGGCAACAGGAAGGCCAAGCCGACAGTAAGGCATGGTCTGATACCGTAGACAAGGGTAGCGAGATCAAGTTTGCGGAGGAGCATCTCGAAGCGATGAGTGCAGCCCTTGAGCCAATTCGACAGGCTGAGTGGAGCTAAATACCCCTATGGCCCGGCCTGCCCTCCGCAATCTTCCAGGCCGGCGACCTCGTTAGAACTGGTGCCGGTGTACAGGCAGGCTTGTACGTGATAATAGGGCGGAATTAACTAGCTTTAGTATCGGAAGCATATTTTGTAGCCTCCTCAATTCCTTTTGTAAGATAGTGTAGGGAGACGCGGGAGGATATACTAGTAATTGAAGACGGCGCTTCCTTGCATGTATATTATGTTAGCCAACAGCTATACCAAACTGAAGGTATTTGCACCCATAAGATGGCCTAGTAATATCCCTGATTTATACCCGATAGAGCCCGTCTGACGGTGGCTTAAGAGACGTTTTAGAGAGTATTATCGTCCGAAAAACAGGGCGGAGGCTATTAATGCATTCCAACAGAGCGCAGGCGGAGATGCCGCTGGTAGTGTGGCGGCGGCTTATAACTCGGAGGGAAGGCATATTCGCGAGGTTATTCGGGCGGTTTGTGTAAGTGAACCATCGCACGGACCAACGTCTACTTATCGCTTACATAACTTTTCTTCGAGAAGGAAAAATAGTCACCGACTTTGAACCTCACGAATTTCAATTAGTCAATTTCTACGAGAAAACTACGACAACCCAGTTCCTAATTGGCATCGCCTACTCCAGTCCGTTTGCGCCACATCCCTAAACGGCAAGACGACAACCCAACATGGCCGGCGGGCTCGTCAAGTACCGTCACCTGAGTCGCACCTCGGCTGCGCGAAAGGCGCTCCTGCGAAGTCAAGTCACGGCGCTGGTGATGCACGAGCACATCCAGACCACATACGCCAAGGCCAAGGAGTCGCAGCGGTTAGCGGAGAAGCTGATCACCCTAGCGAAGAGGAATACCGTTACGAGTCGGAGGCAGGTACAAGGGATGCTTTATGTACGCCGCGCTTCGCCCCCACTATCCCTTACGAGAAGAGTTCCTTTCGAAACCTTTCGGTATTTAGGAAGGAATAAATAACTAACAAATCAAATAACAGGAACCACACTCCCTCATGCCCCGCGTCTTTAACGAACTCCGTGAAAGGTACCAGAACCGCGAGGGGGGGTACACGCGCGTCACGCGCACCGACAACATTAACAGCTACGACCAGGCCGAGTACGCGGTGCTGGAGTTTGTGGACGGACCGAGGGATAGCCGGTTTATGATGACGGCCATGGCGGTGGCGAGGGATCGCGTGCAGGGGAGGGAGTCGAACGAATTGACGAAGCAGAATGTGAACAAGGTGACGAGGTTTCGGGGAGGCGCGCAGGAGCCGGGGAGCGGGATGCAGGAGTTTGAAGACATGGTGGCGCGGCTTATGAGGAAGTATGGGGGCGCGTTGAGGAACAATAGTTTGCCTATGCATGTGGCTGCGAAGGTGTGAAGTGGTGATGGGAAGAAGAACAAACAGGACGATCGGGAGGATTGTGGAGTGTTTTCCGGCTTATGGTTGGTGTGTGCCTTCGAGCATGTATGATCTGTATCATAATAGAGAGAGCGGCAAAGCATAGACAAGGTGGCGGCCATGGACAGGCTTCTAGACGAATGGGCAATGCCCATTATGTACTCTATTGAATACAATTGTTCAACATTTCATCTGCAAGTACGGGGTTCAAATATGGTACGTATTCCGAAGCGTGTGCCCTAGTCTACCGAAAATCAAAAGTATCCCCTCTCTCTTTCAACATCTTCCCCACCCTCGCACTCCCCACAACCCTCTCCAACTTCAGTGCATCATACCGCGAAAACAAGGCCCGCACAGTCCCATCTCCAGCCTGTATGCCACCCTCGACCTGCTGCTCACTCAAGGCCAGACACCCCCCCGCCACCTCCCGATAAAAGACTGGATTCTCGGGCAGCGCGTAAAAAATGACCCTTTTAACACCTCGTATGCGATACCGCCAGAAATGGTGCGCTCGCTCGGTATACAGCAGGAGCTTTATGCGACCAGACAGGAAGTGCGAACGCGCTCGTGAAGCTTCGCGCACGTCGGCATACTCGCAAATGCTCCCGTACGACAAGGCCGCCAGCGAATCGTCCGTCGAGAGGAAGTTGCGAAGGCGCACAAAGTCGGCGTACGATGGAACGAAAACGAGGGTGCCGCTCGCCAATGACGAGTCTCTCGCGCGCTTGAGGAGGTCTGGTAAGAAGACCTTTTGGAAGTGATCGAAGCGGGCGTCGGGATCTTTCGCTACCGAGGAGGCACTGAAGCGAGAAAAGGTTTGGCGTGCTGTCACGCCGAGATGCTGGATCTCGCCGGTGTATTCGGGCTGGAGACGTGCTTTGCCCGCCCAGTTTTGCGAGTGCAGGCGCATTAGTTCCGAAAGCTCGGGGGTGTTGAATTGGGAGAGCACAATGGTTTGGCGGAAATAAGATTGCCATCCTTGGAGATACCACGGACGGATGCGACTGATGTCAAGGTCCGGGTCCAGGTCTTTGGGGATGAGATTGAGGTGCTCGAAGATGAATTGGACGTGTGCCCAGTTTTGCATTAGGAGCGCGTCGGCTTGGTCGACGATGACCATTTCAATGGAGGACAGAAAGTCGTAGTCTAGCTTGTTCTTCTTTTTGTCTTTCTTGTCGATATTTTCTTCGGCTCCGATGGCCATGCGGAGACCCAAGGGTGAAGCAAGCAGGACGTCGGACCGAGAAAAGGGGGTGAAGAGTTTGATTGTTTTGCGGGTGAAGTGCATGCCCAGGCGGAACATGTCGTCGTCGTTTCCCGCGAAAAGGTCACGGAAGTCGTCAGGCTTGTCGGCGCTGAAAGTTGTGGAGTTACCGAGGAAGCCGGTCTCGAAGCGGTCTTTATTCACTTGGTCTGGCGTGCCCGCCAGGGTGGTAATGATCTCGACCATCCGTGCGCAGGAGTTACGCGTAGGAAGAAGGAAGAGGATCTTGGGTCGGGTGTAGCCTTGGTCTTGGAATTCAAGGGCGGAGTCGGGCCCTTCTTTGGAGAGCTTTGCGTTGTTTTTGATGACTCGATCGCGAGTCCTAGGATTGTTAGGAAAATGAGCGCCAATAGAAAGGTTGAAGCGCTTACTTGAAGACATGGTTTAGAGCGTGCAGACAAACGAGTTTCCGCAAGCTTTGCGAATTCTTTACTGTCCGCTGGCAGTAGAAGATATCCTGGTAATTAAATACCATCGACGCAAATTCCTTTGGAACGGAATCAAGGTCTGCAAGATGCTCCTTTGCCGGCTCCCTCAGCCTCTGCTTCAACTTCACGATATCCAAACTTGTTGTAGAAGCAAAGGATGGGGGCGTCTCGCTCTCTACATCGTTAGGAAATATGGTGATGATTCTTGAGCTCTTCGTAGCCGATCTCGCCGTTTGCCATTCCCCGGCCATGATCTTCTTGATCTTCTTCTCGACCGCGTCTGTATCAGGGTTCGAAAAGTGAGCCTCGAACGGGTCAGAGTTGTCACCTTCATAATCATCATCTGCCTGGAAGAGCATGTTCACGCCGTTCTCGTCCTCTTCATCAGCCCCTTCGTCCTCGGCGAAATCCGAGCCTTCGCCTCCATCTTCATCGCTACTCATATCGACAACCTCAGCCTCGGCCCTTGAAGAACCCACTACAGTTTTCAAGTGAATTTCCCCTGATTCAGTTTCCTGCCGAGAAGAATTGAGTTTCCGCCTCTTCGGTTTCGGAGCTGGTGAGGCTCTGAGGCTCTGCAAGAGAGCGAGGTAGGGGTTTGTTTTGGGCTCATCTTCCGATTCCTCCCCAGAAGATACTTCCACCTGAGAGCTCTCATCTTCGGAGGAAATCTCCTCATTTTCAATATCACTGCAGACGGAATTAGAATTGTCAACCGCAGCCGCACATTTACCAAACGCTTACTCGTTCCGCTTCGCCAGTCGTGTCGTCTCGAATCGTTTACCACCCCTTGTAAGGCTTCCTCTGCCTCTGGCCCCACGCCCTCTCTGCTGAATTCCACCTCTCGGTCTCTTTTGAGCCATATTGAGAAAAGCTGTTGGCGATCGACTCGAGAATGTGTCTTTTCTGGCCAACTCGTTGTTTCAACGACTCACCTCAAAGTTCAGTCTATTTGTATGCACTGAAAATTTTGGGTGTAGCGCCACAGCTCCAGCCGCAGCGGGGCAGCTGACGCCACACCTTTTTTTATCGTTATCGAAACCCTCCCCGCCAAAGCACGTCCTGCTAAAACTCCACAAAATTTCGAACGACCTGCAAAATCATCACGACGAGCAGTAGCGAGATTTACATCTCCAACCCTCACGATAGACAGGGAAAATATCCTAGTTCGAGCCTGCTCTCCATTTTCGCATAGTATATCGCCTCTCATTGTCACATTCCTTCGATTGCGACAAATCTCACGAATTATCCCGTGCGAGAAATCGATTACCGAGTCAGAAAAGAACACCCCACACAGCCGACGATTGGAAAATAACACTCACGAGGGAACGAAAGAGCACGCAACAAGAAGGAAAACCGAAGAACTGGAAACCCACCCCCCACCGCCAGAATGGCTATCGAATCCACAAATTTCCTCCACCTCTCCCGGCCCTTACCCCAGGCCCCGACGCACCTCATGTCCATGTCCCCCATGACGGTGCACATCCAACCGCCCGCCATCTTCAGCATCCTCGACCACGCCATCCGCCGCGACACCGTCGGCACACAGTCCCAGCGCGTCATCGGTGCCCTGGTCGGGGTCCGGTCCGAGGACGGCACCGAGGCCGAGGTCCGGTCCGTCTTCGCGATCCCCCACACCGAGAACGAGGACCAGGTCGAGGTGGACGTCGACTACCAGAAGAACATGCTGGCCCTGACCCTC
>Ga0247774_1001569_pt1 | contig 11482 bp, 11 predicted proteins | sample UWRJL001104B6_FD_179933 | JGI IMG/M metagenome (GOLD analysis project Ga0247774, IMG submission 179933) | Plant litter microbial communities from Arlington Agricultural Research Station in Wisconsin, United States - UWRJ-L001-104B-6 | ecosystem: Environmental > Terrestrial > Plant litter >... | reverse complement strand
CCTGATCATCATCCCGCTCGTCGCTCCGCTCCGGTCTCAGATCGGATCCTCCGGAACGAGTGATCGGATGCGCCCGGAACGCCTGATCGGATGCAGCGGAATACGCATCAGCCTCGCCAAACGGGTCTGTGTACGGCGGCGTCCGCCGCCGTGCGTGGCGCACCCGCGACAGGCCGTACCGGGCGAAAACCTCGCTCACCGTGCTCGCCACCGGCAGCGTGAGCCCTGGCTGCTTCCGTGCGAGCCACGCCAGTATCTTCCGGGCTCCCCAGTGAGCGTGCGCGCGACGCGCCTGCACGAGCGCTTCGAGCACCACAGGCGCGATTCGACTCGGGTGTGAAAGCGGGGCACGAGAACGATCCTCGAGCGCTGCCGCGCCATCCTCATTGTATCGCCCCACCCATTTGTAGCCTGTCTTTCGGCTGATTCCGAACTCGCGACAGAGCTCGGTCATAGGTCTCTCGCCTTTGATGTACTCGCCAACCAGCAATACCCTCTTGTCCATACGTGAGCGCGCCTTCCAGGCCATTCACTCTCCTTCTGGAGAGCGACCCTCCACCCGGTGTCGCGTGTCACCTATGTGAATCGGACTGCTGTCACCTATGTCAGCCGGGTAAAGTGTTACCCATGCTCCCGGATTTTACCTCGGAACGCTGATCGAATGCTGTCGGATCACGTCGGAATACGCAAGCCTTGAGCTGCTTCACCTTGGACGCCGGCACCAGAGGGTCTTCGGCGTGCAAGCCCGTCGGCGCACCGGCCTCCATCGCCTTGCGCCACCCAAAGAGCATGCTCGGGCTCAAGCTGTATCGCCGCGCCACCGTCGAACGCTCGCCAGGCTTCTCGGTCTCGTCCAGCAGTCGGCGCTTCTCCACGGCACTGAACTGTCGGCGCTGGCGTTTGACGCCCTTGCCGGTTTCATTTCCCTGATTTTCAGCCATCGGACTTCTCCCTTATTTTTCACTGAAGGGGTCCGGTTTCAACAGGGGGCTACATCAAAAGCCGGTGCTTTTCTGAGGGGTTCAGCCAGGCAAAGTGCCTAGGCCGACGCGGACGGCCGCTGCGGTGCGCTTGCCCACTCTGACTGCGGATCGGAAAGTGCTGGAGCCTCGACACATCGACTCGTAGACGCCAAACGTGAGTTCCGCACATGCATCCCAGGTGAACTTGGCAGCGCGGAGGCGCAGGCTCTCGGGACTCGGAGGATCTCGAAGCACCATGAGGACGGCCCGCAATGCCTCATCCACGTCGCGCGGATCGACGAGGGTCTGGCTGTCACCGACGACTTCCTTAGTGGCACCCCAACGGCTGGCGACGACGGGCACTCCGCGCCGGAGGGCTTCCAAGGCCGGCAGGCAAAAGCTCTCTCGCCATGACATGGAAACGAAGAGACTCGCGCCATCATAAAGTGGGACGAGTTCGTCGGAAACGTCTACCAAAAAATGGACTCTCGAGTCATTGACCGAAGAGCGCAGGTCGTCCGGAACGTGGCTAGTGCCGACGAGTACGAGGTCGATGTCGGGGCGCTCTTGCGACACTCGCTCCCAGACTTTCAGGAGCCCTGCGACGTTCTTGTGGCGCTCGTAGCCACCAACGTAGATTAGATAGGGTTGACGGATCCCGTGGCGCTGACGTATCGCTGCGGCTGTGGTGGTGGTGGTGGTGGGACCAGTGAACGTCTGCGGTATCCCGAGTGGCGTCACCGTGATTTTCGAAGCTGGAGCTGGCAGCAAGTTTTCGATTTCGTCCGCACAGAATCTCGATGGGGCGATGATGTGGTCGGCCATGCGAAATTGCGCCTGGGCGTAGCGAGCTCCAAAGACGCTCCCGGCGGGGCCAATGTAGTCCTCGACGCTCCCAGACAATTGCCCACTAAGGATGAGCGAAGCGTAGCTTTGAGACGTCAGCGAGTGCAAAGTGAGCACCGCCGGGCAGGGGCACAGCAGGGGAATGCCGCGCTCTGCGACCGCGTGGTAAACGTCGAACTTCTCGGCTGCGAGTCGTCGCGGCAGTGCCAGTTGTTCCCACTCGAGCACGCGTCGCGCCGGGATTTCGAGCACCGGGCACCGTGCCGCCGCGACATGTTCTGGCGCGAGCGGCTCACCCTGCCTGCAAAGTAGGATGGGTTGAACGCCAAACTTAGGCAATCGTGCCACAAGCTCGATTGTATAGCGGTCCCACCCGCGAGGGACCCTCGACCGGAGACTTCGACCATCGATGGCAACCTTGAGCATCGAGCACGTTCCCTACAGAACTCGCGCGTCTCACGCAAGCCGACTATTCACGAAGGATTTTCTTCACTCCGGGGAAGGCCTAACGCGCTGGACGGTGCGTCCCGTTCGTCTGCGTGTGAAATGTGCATTTTCAACTCTGCCCCGTCCTGACGCGGGGACCTACATGAACTAGGGCGCCAACAGCTCCGGATCCGGCTGGTCATCGGTGAGTTGCGAACGCTTGAGCACGGTCGCCGGCGCGCATGGATTCTAGCAGATGGCGGGTGGGCGCCACGTGCTGGAACTTGGCGGTCTCGAGGAGCGTGTACAGTGTTGCGGCCATCGGAGTTCCTGCTCGGGACTTCGTGCCGTCTTGATTTTTGCGGCCCACGACAGGACCTCTGGTCGCGCCTTCGGTCGCGTTGTTGTCGAGCGGAACTTGCGGTCGCTCGTGAAGGGATTCAGACCATCCCAGTTCGTGGCTCCTCGGACAACGCGGCGAGCATTCGTGTTGAGGCACACTGCAGTTGGGGGAAGGTCGCAGGCGGTCACTGCCGGCTCGAGGCAGGACCAGCAGGCGTGAAAACCCTTGCTGAGTGTGGCGGTCGCCCCGCCGAGGCCTGCGCCAACCTCGAGCACGTTGGTCCCCAGGTGAGGCCGGATCCGAGCCGAGAAATACGCCTTCCAATGACGCGCCTCGGCAAAAAGTTCCAGCTCACCCCAGACCTACAGCTCAATCGACACGTTCGATTTCCACGTTCTCCAACCGATCCACGAAGCGATCGTAGTCACGGCTGGGTACGAAAGTGTAGCTGTTTCGCCCGTGCATGATTGTGCCAGCGAAAAAAAAACAGCGCGACGAAAAATGTCTGCGCCACCATGAGGGCGCGTAGACCCATCACGTTCCTGGCCCAACCAGGCATCGCCAGGTCCGTCGAAAGACGGATCCCACGACCGCGACGAGATTCTTGGCGAAAGTCTTAGAGCCGTGCAGTCTCCTCCAATTCGCGCCCCCGCGTTTCCGGCAGCAAGAACCAGATCAGGAGCAATGCGAGCAAGGGAAACGCGGTGGTCGCCGCCAACGTGGTGCCCCAGCCAAAGCGAGGAATGAGTGCTCCAACGGCGACCGGTGACAGGCAATAGCCAATACGACCGATCAAGTTGTTGGACCAGCCGAACGCGGAGCCGCGGTACTGCGTCGGGAAAAGCTCAGTCGTGAACGCGTTGAGCACGGTGAGCACGGTGTTCACACCCAAAACGGCGAAGACCAGCGAGACCGTAAGTGCGGTCATGCCGTGCGCCGTGTATGCGCCGATGACGCCGATGATGGTCGAGGCGTAGATCAGGGTCGCTCCCACTTTGCGACCGACTACGTCGAGCAATTTGCCGGCTGCGAACGCCAGAGGCATCGAAGCCAAGGCCGAAAGCTTCACCGCACTGCCGACCTGGGCATCGCTCAGACCGCGCTCGGCGATGGCGAATTCCTTCCAAAAGGTGACCGCGTTTTGGGTGCAGACGTAGGTCAGAAACCAGATCACCGCCAACTGCAGCATGCGCTTGCGATGGTTCGTGCCCCAGATCGCGAACAGGCTTTCCTGCTCGGGTTCCTGCTTTTGTTCGCTGAAACGGCCGGTTTCCTTTAGCCCGGTGCGCGCGATCGCCAGCAACACGAGCGGCACGATGCTCACGAAGTACACGCTGCGCCAACCGTAGGCGGTGGTGAGCAGCAACGGCACCACGCCGGCGCACACGATGGCACCGAAGCCCGCCGCCGCGCTGACCACACCGAGTGCGGTGCCGCGACCTTTGGCCGGAAACTCTTCGGCGGCGATCACCATACTGGTCGCCCATTCGGCGATCAGGAAGATGCGCGCGATCATCTGCAGCACGGCGAACACGTAAACGTTGGGCGAGAGCCCGGATAGGAAGGTGAACACCGTGTAGCCGGCGATGGTCGCAGTGAGCACCGGCTTTCGGCCCCAGCGGTCGGCCTTGCGCGCCAAGATGAACGCCAAGATCGTGCCCACGTTGATGAAACCGACGAGCAGGCCGCCTCCGGCGATGCCCACGTGCAAGTCGGCCCGCAAATTGGGCAAAATCTGGGTCAGCGCGAAAAAATCATAACCCTCGAAGAAGCTCGCCACGCTCAAGAAGGCGAGCAGCCGCCGCTGGTAGCTGGACAGCGGCGGAGACTTTTCGGCGATTGGATTCGAGCCCGACGCGCTGCCGTCGCTCATTCGATCAGTCCGGCTTCGGGGCTGGAGGCGTTGGCGTACAGCCGCTTCGGCATGCGACCGGCGAGGAACGCTTTGCGCCCCGCGACGACTGCGCCACGCATGGCTTCGGCCATGAGCACGGGCTTTTGGGCATGGGCGATGGCGGTGTTGAGCAAGATGCCGTCACAGCCGAGCTCCATGGCCACGGCGGCGTCGCTGGCCGTGCCGACGCCCGCGTCGACGATTACTGGCACCTTGGCGTTTTCCAAAATAATCCGCAAATTGTAGGGATTTCGGATACCGAGTCCCGAACCGATCGGGGCTGCCAAGGGCATCACTGCCGCGCAGCCAAGGTCCTCCAGCTTGCGACAGACGATCGGATCGTCCATGCAGTAGGGCAAAACGGTGAAGCCCTCCTTCACCAGGATCTTGGCGGCCTCGAGCGTTTGCTCGTTGTCCGGGTAGAGGGTCTTCGGGTCGCCGATCACCTCGAGCTTGACGATATCGGCGATGCCCAGCTCACGTGCGAGGCGCAGGGTGCGCACGGCCTCGTCGGCGGTGTAGCAGCCTGCGGTGTTCGGCAAAATCGTCCAGCGCTTGCTGAGCACCAGGTTCATCAGCGAGCCTGCGCTGCGATCCTTGAGCTCGACGCGACGCAGAGCCACCGTGATCACCTCGGCCCCGGAGGCGGTCAACGCCTGCTCGGTTTGTTCGACGCTTTGGTATTTTCCGGTACCGACGATGAGCCGGGATTGGAACACGTGTGAGCCGATTTTCAGGCCGTCATGCTCGGTCATTCTGCCTTGGTTAGCGCCGCCCCAGGCGCGCGGCAACGCCAAAGCGCGCTACAGTGCGCCCGGCGATGAGCGACTGGCCTAGCGACGTATTGATCCACCCGAGCGCGTGTGTCGACCCAGGCTGCTCGATTGGCAGCGGCACCCGAGTTTGGCACTTTTCCCACCTGATGGCGGGCGCTTCGATTGGTCGAGACTGCACCATCGGGCAGAACGTGTTCGTGGCGACCGGCGCCCGGATCGGCAACCACGTCAAAATCCAGAACAACGTCTCGGTGTACGACGGCGTCGAGCTCGAGGACGAAGTCTTCTGTGGGCCGTCGTGCGTGTTCACGAACGTGAAGAACCCGCGCTCGGAGCTGTCTCGCCGGGACGAATTCACTCCTACGCGCGTGCGCCGCGGTGCCTCGCTCGGTGCTAACTCGACCGTGATCTGCGGGGCCGATCTCGGACGCTACAGCTTGCTCGGTGCGGGCGCCGTGGTCAGCGGCGAGCACCCGGACTACGCACTACTGCTCGGAGTGCCCGCCCGCCAAGTGGGCTGGGTCAGCCGCCACGGGCATCGCCTCGAAGCGCGCGATGGCGACGGAAACCTGCTATGCCCCGAGAGCCGCTTTCGCTACCGTGAGACCGCGAGCGGTTCGCTCAACTGCCTCGATCACCCCGAAGATCTGCCCCTGCCGTGACCCCCCCGTCGCCGACCGCGCGCCTGGCCGCCGCCCCTACCCCTGCCTGCGCGCCCGTTCCATTCTTCGATTCGGCCGCCCAGAACGCGGAGCTGATGGGCGAGGTCCGACTCGCGATGGAACGAGTGATCCACTCACAGCGCTTCATCTTGGGTGAAGAGGTAGCTGCGTTCGAACGCGAGATCGCGAGCTACGTCGGCGTCAAACATGCGATCGGCGTGTCCTCGGGCACCGACGCGCTCACCATCGCGCTTTCCGCGTTGGGCATCGGCGCGGGTGACGAAGTGATCACCACGCCCTACACGTTCTTTGCCACGACCGGCGCTATCTTGCGCGTGGGCGCGACGCCGGTATTCGTGGACATCGAGGCCCACAGCTTCAACCTCGATGTCGAGCGCGTCAGCGCAGCGCTGACGCCGCGCACGCGTGCGATCTTGCCGGTGCATCTGTTCGGGCAGACCGCCGACATGCGCGCGCTCGCAGCGATCGCAAAACGAAACCAGCTTGCGCTGATCGAGGACGCAGCTCAAGCGCTGGGCGCCACGCAGGACGGCCAGCGCGCGGGCACGCTGGGAGATATTGGCTGCTTCAGTTTCTTCCCGACCAAGAATCTCGGCGGCTTTGGTGACGGCGGCCTGGTCACGACCAACGACGACGGTCTGGCCGAGCTCGCCCGTTCGCTCAGGAGCCACGGCTTCAGCGCCAAGCACTTCAGCCAGCGCCTGGGCGGCAACTACCGGCTCGACGCGCTGCAGGCCGCGGTGTTACGCGTGAAATTGCCCTATCTGGAAGGATTCAACGCGCGCCGCCGCAAGAACGCGCAGCACTACTTGGACGCAGCCTCGAGCTCGCTCGGCGTTCCGAACGAACTGCCTGGACGGAAGCACGTCTACAATCAGTTCGTGGTGCGGAGCCCCAAGCGCGAGGCCCTCTTTGCCCATCTCTCAGCGCGCGGGATCCGCACGGAGCACTACTACCCCTTCCCGGTCCACCTACAGCCAGCCTGCGCGCATCTCGGGCATGGCATCGGATCGTTCCCGGAAGCCGAAGCGGCAGCGCGGCAATCGCTCGCGCTGCCCATTTTTCCGGAGCTCGAAGGCTGGATGCTGAACGCGGTGGGCGAAGCGCTCAGCGCATTCGACCCCACGACCTAGGCAACCAACCCCGCGCTCAGGCGAAGCCGGCTTTGCGAGAGGTAGCCGTCGGGCCTTCGATGGCTCCGGCGTATACATCGCTGATCGACAACAGATACAGCTCACCGCGGTTGGTGCGTGCGTGCACCAGCTTGCCGTCGATGCGCAAGGCCTCGACGCGACCCACGGTCAGAGCCGCCCCATTGAAGGCAACGTACAGGGTAAAGAGCCGGCCGTCGGCGGCGCCCACCCAGCCCTTGTCGTCCTTCTTTGCCTCAGCTGCGTTGAGCAACGCGGTCAGGTGTTCTTCGGTCATGCGCCAAGGTTTTTCTTTTCCAGCCCGAAGTCAAGGCGAGCGCGCTTTTATCGTGGAGGCGGGCAATACTCGCACTACCCTGCCGCAGTGCCCGGGACTGCAAGTGCCAAGAAAGCCAGCGAAAGTGAGGCCAAGCACGCCGCGGCCGATGGCGGAGGGCCGCACCTCCAAGTACGGGGCGTGCAAAAGAGCTTCGGCGACACCCAGGTCTTGACCGACGTGAACATGAGCATCGGCCGCGGGCACATCGCCGTGATCATCGGTGGCTCCGGCGCAGGCAAGACCACGCTGCTGCGCATTCTGATCGGGCTCGAGCGCCCGACCGCTGGTTCAGTAGAGATCAGCGGTCAGGACATCGCCCAACTGAGCGATCGAGAGCTGAACAGCATGCGTCGCAAATTCGGCATGGTCTTCCAGTACTCGGCGCTGCTCGACTCGATGAACGTGCTCGACAACGTGGCCTTCCCCATGCGCGAGCACACGGACCTTTCAGAAAAGGAGATCAAAGCTCAAGTCACCGAAAAGCTGAATTCGCTCGGACTGGAGAACGTGGAGAAACGCTATCCAAGCCAGCTCTCCGGCGGCATGCGCAAGCGGGTCGCGTTGGCGCGCGCGCTGATGCTCGAGCCCGAGGTGATCATGTACGACGAGCCCACCAGCGGCCTCGACCCCGTGACCAGCCGCATGGTCGACGACATGATCGTCGAAACCCGCGACAAGTTCGGCGTCACGAGCGTGATCATTTCTCACGATATGGTCGGCGCTTTGCAAATCGCCGACGAGATCTATCTGCTGTCGAAGGGCAGCATCGTGGCTTCTGGGTCGCCGCAGGAGTTGGTCCGCGGGGACAACGAACTGTTGCATCAATTCTTGCAATCGAGCGGTGTCACGGCCATGCCGGGCGCGGCCGAGAAACTAGCGAAGGACGGTTGAAGCCCGCGGCTGTCGCGGTTATCCGCATGACTCATGCCCGCAATTGCTCGCACGTTCCTGGTCACTGGGGTCGCCGGCTTCATTGGCAGCCACACCGCGATTCGGTTGCTCGAGCGCGGCGAGCACGTGGTCGGCCTCGACAACTTCAACGACTACTACGATCCGGCGCGCAAGCGCTCGAACTTAGAAGACGTGCGCACCTCAGCCAAGAGCAACGGAACGTTCACGTTCGTCGAAGGCGACATTCGCGACCGCGGACTGCTCGCCGAGCTCTTCCGGGCACATCCCCTGAGCGGCGTGGCTCACTTGGCCGCAATGGCGGGCGTGCGCAGCTCGGTCGAAGACCCGTGGCTCTACTACGACTGCAACCTGACCGGCACGCTCAACCTGCTCGATGCCGCGCATCGCTTCAACAACCCGAATTTCGTTTTCGCCTCGACATCGTCCGCATACGGCAACACCAAAGTCATTCCGTTCGTCGAGACCGACACCGCCGATCGCCCGCTCGCACCTTACCCGGCTAGCAAGCGCGCCGCCGAGCTCCTTGGCCACTCCTACCACCACATCCAGGGCCTGGATTTCACGGCGCTGCGCTTCTTCACCGTGTACGGCCCGCGCGGCCGGCCGGACATGATGACCTACAAGATCTTCGAGGCCATCCGGACGGGCGTGCCGATGCCCCTGTTCAACGGCGGCAACATGCACCGCGATTGGACTTTCGTGGGTGATGTGGTGTCCGGAATCGTGGCCGCCCTCGACGAGCGCCTGGGTTACGAAGTGATCAATATCGGGCGCGGCGAGCCGGTGCTGGTTGCGGACTACATCGCGTCGATCGAACAGCTCGCAGGCAAAAAGGCCCCATTCATCGTCGAGCCCATGATGAAGGCGGACGTGGATTTCACGTTTGCAAACATCGACAAGGCGAGGTCCTTGCTCGGCTATCAGCCTCGGGTCTCGATCGCCGAAGGCGTCCGCCAGTCTTACGACTGGTACAAGGCGAACGTGGGCGATCCGAACGTGTGAGCTCCAGCACCTCTTTTTCGAGATGCGCCGCCGTGAGCTTGATGTTCTACTGCGACCCGAGTGCGAATCCTCATCGTCACCATTGAACCGCCAGATCCCTTCGGAAACGCTGCCTCCCGATGGTTTTACGTGCTACTCAGCGGACTTACCGCACAGGGTCATTCGGTAACGATGATCTCGAGCTGCTCGGACCCGGAGTCTCGGCAGCGCGCTGAAGCGTTGTTTCCGAAGCCACGCTTCGACCTGCAATGCTTCGCCAACGGCAGCCATAGCGGCCCACTCGGCAAACTGCGCAGCGCATGGCAACCGTTCAGCTACATGTTTTCGAAAGATTTGCGCTGCGCGATCGAGCGCGAATGCGAGCGCGGCTTCGACGTGTTGCACCTGGAGCATCTTTGGAGTGGTTGGCTCGGGTGGAACCACGCGCAGCGAGCGCTGTTGAACGTGCACTATCTTTTCAGTTCTGACTTTGCGGAGACCGCACCCGCCGGGAGTTACGATCGCTTGCGGCGGCTCGGCACGTACGCTGCGGAGGCGCGCGTTTTGAAGCACTACCCGCACGTTGCCGGACTTACGGAGCGGCTCGCCAAGGACATTCGTCAGCTCGCACCGGGGAGTCGACCTCGGGTTTTGCCGCTCGGAATCGACGCTACTCTGTATCCGTTTTCGGAGGCAGACCCGCCTGGGCCTCGCACCATTGGGATCATCGGAAACTTCTCCTGGACCCCCACCTATCGAGCGGCCGTGCGGCTGCACTCTGCGCTGTGGCCGCAGATCAAGGCGGCGGTCCCGGACGCGCGCCTGCTCATCGTCGGTCGGGATGCGCGACGCCGCTTGGGGGACCTGCCTTCCTCCCCCGACCTAGAAATTGTGGAGAACGTCCCTGATATCATTCCCTACTTCAGGCGCCTCCACGTCCTGCTCAACGCGCCCGCCCACGGCAGCGGAACCAAAGTAAAAGTGCAGGAATCGATGGCGCTGGGCGTCCCGGTCGTTACGAACACCGACGGCGGCGAAGGCATCCCTGGGATCGACGGCGAACACTGGGGCTTCGCCGACGACGACCACGGGCTGATCGAGCGCGCGATCGAGCTATTGAACGACGCTGCTCTGAGACGCCAACGGCGGCTGGCCGCTCGCGCGCTCCTGGAACGCGAATTTGGAACGGCGCCAACGATCGGCAAGGTGTTGGAAGCGTACGCGAGCATCAGATGAAAGGGCCAAGCCTCGCTTCGGTCGGTGTCCGACGCCGAAAGTATCGAGCAAAACTCACGCACAACGATCTCACTGCGACCTGTTGTGAGGCCTTGCTCGTGATCACGGTCTTGGCGTCTGTGCTCGCCATCGGAACCGTGCACGTGCAAGTGTTGTTCGCAATTTCTGCCTTAGCCATCGTCGGTGGTGGCCTCGGCATGCTGGCGTTTCGTCGCCCGCCCACGCCTGCGATCGTGCTCGCCGCACTCGGCTTGTTCTCGCTCCTGCAGGCCATCCCATTGCCCGCGCACTGGGCAGTGCACCTCTCGCCGGCAACGGCCGCCATTTGGCGACGTTGCTTGGAGCCCCTTCACGAGGCGCCGCTCACTCGCTTCCCCATTTCGTTGGACGGCGGAGCGTCGGTCGCGGAAGCGCTCAAGTGGTTTACATATGCGGCCGTGTACGTGATGGCTGCCCGCGTGCGGTTGCAGCGTGGCACCCATCGGCTCGTGTTGTTGCTGTTCGTTGCCAGCGCATCCGTCTGTTGCATCACCTTGTGGCACGGCGCGAAGAACATCTCGTTGGTGTACGAAGTGTACGAACCCCATTTTGCGGTGGGTCGATGGAGCGTTGGGCCCTTGTTGAATTCCAACAACCTCGCTGGCTACGCGAATCTCGGGCTGTTTGCCGGAATCGGCCTGTTACTCAGTCGCAAGCTCAAGCTGCCGCGCGCGCCGTTACTCTTTGGGATCGCTGTGATCATCACGGCACTCCTACTTTCCGGCTCGCGCGGCGCTATCGCCAGCGCGATTTTCGTAGGTGCCGGCGTTGGCTTGTGGCTGCTCAAACGCGGTCGCGTGAAGTGGTCAGAGGCGCAGCTCGCCAAAGGAGCCATCCCGTTCACTGCCGCGGTCATGCTCGTCGTCGCACTCGGTCTCGTCATCGTGCTCGGCAGCAAGACGGAATGGATCGCG